>LNFM01008522.1_pt1 | contig 42254 bp, 40 predicted proteins | sample 596031 | NCBI WGS metagenome assembly LNFM01 (sample SAMN04254537, study PRJNA301005) | activated carbon metagenome | isolation source: dual media filters at the Ann Arbor, Michigan drinking water treatment plant | place: USA: Ann Arbor
GGGTCGGACCGCTGCTGTGGATCGGCTGGGGCCTGGGGCTGCTGACGCTGCTGGCGCTGGCCGGCGTGCTGCACATGCTGGTGGGACGTGCGCCATCCATCCGCCAGGCGGTGCAGACGATCAAGGCCTGAGCGGCACACCCCTAGATCCGCGAAAAAAACACCGCGCTCATCACCAGACCGGTGACGATCACGCCGCGGCGCACCCAGGCGACCGGCAGCCGCCTGGACCAGCGCGCTCCGAAGAAGCCGCCCGCCGTGGCGGCCACCATCATCACCAGGCCTTCTTTCCAGGCGATGGCGCCGGCCAGCACAAAAGCGGCCACCGCCAGCCACGAGAGCACCAGCGAATTGAGGTTCTTCAGCGCGTTGACGGTGTTGAGGCGGTTTTCGCCGGCGGCGGTGTACAGCGCCATGAGCAGGATGCCCAGGCCGCCGTTGAAGTAGCCGCCGTAGATGGCCACCGCCAGCAGGGCGGGCTCGCGCCACTTTGCAACGCCCTGACCCTCGGCGCTGGCGGCTTGCGCGCGCCGCGCCATGGCCGGCCCGGCCGCGAACAGCACGGTGGCGAACAGTAAGAGCCAGGGCACGATGCCCGAGAACAGCCGGCCCGGGGTGACCAGCAGCAGCAGCGCCCCCGCCACGCCGCCGGTGGCGCTGATCAGCATTTCGCGTTTCAGGCGCCGGGCCGGCAGCTCGCGCAGTTCGGCCCGGAAGCCCAGCGTGCTGCCGAGGTAGCCCGGGCTGACTGCCAGCGCGCTGGTGGCGTTGGCCATGATCGGCGGCACACCGGCAAACACCAACGCCGGAAAGGTGAGAAAACTGCCCCCACCCGCAACGGCGTTGAGCACGCCGGCGGCAAAAGCGGCGGCGGCGAGCAGCGGGGCGGCGGTCAGAAAGTCCATGCGCCGATTATTCCCACCCGTCTGCAACAGATTGCCTGCATGGCGGACAAAACTCTTCAGCGAAAAGCCGCCGCACAGAGGGTGCAACGAGGGTGGCACATCGCCGGAGCAGGTGGCCTGAGCCCAGGATGCGGTGGAACCGGCTTCGCCGGGCCACTCGCATCGCCCCCTCGAGGTGGTCGCGCGCAGCGCGGCGGGGGTGACTCCTCTACCGCCGACCCAGCCGCGCCTGCAGCCGGTCCAGCACCTCCACCACCGCCTGGGGGTTGACTCTTTCGATGCCCTGACCGCTGGCGAGCTCCTGCTCGGCCACCGACAGGTTGAGCCGCACATAGGTGCTGTCCAGCGCGTGGCGGGTGGCCAGCAATTGCTGGGCGATCCGGCTGCAATCCGCGCCGTCTTCCAGCAGCTTCTGCAGGCCGCGCACCTGGCCTTCGGCGCGGCGCAGCCGGTGCATCAGCTCGACCTTGCGTTCGGCCGTCAGGGCTTGAGGCCGGTCGGATGCATCGTCGCTCATGGCAGGGCGCCGGAACCTCAGGCCGAGGCCGGAACGATGTTGGCCACCGGCTCGGGAGCCAGCAGCGAGCCGTCGCGCAGGCCGCGCACCGTGGCAAAACCCAGCCACAGCACCGCGATGGAGGTGACGGCCAGCATCAGCGTCGCTGCGGTCTGCAGCCCGCCGACCTGGCTCAGCTCGGCCACGCGCAGCGTGAGCACGGTGAAGGCCGCCAGCGGAAACGAAAAGGCCCAGAACGCCACACCAAAGGGTTGTCCCGCGATCCGGCGCACCAGCGGCGCCGCCCACAGCAGGAAGAACAGGGCCACGCCCCACAGCGCCAGCACCACCGGCAGCGGCGCCTGCCACTGGGCCAGCACGGTGCCGATGACGGCGGGCGGCGCGATGGTGATGAACCAGGCCGGCAGGATGCGTTCGGGCAGCGGGCTGTGCGCAACGCGGCGCGCGAGGATCAGCGCCAGCACCACCGGCCACAGCAAGGCACCGATGCCGAACTGCATCGCCGACCAAACGCCGTGCCCGAGCGGCAGCCCGGCCAGCGGCACCACCACGTTGCCCACCACCGGGATCAGCAGCACCGGCGTGACGGAGGGCCACAGCCCCGCAGCGCCGGCGGCGCCGGGCTGCGCCGCGGCGGCCGGTTCGAGCCAGCGCCCCAGCACCCAGACCGTGGCCCAGAGCTGCGCCAGACTGCCCACCCACCACATCGCACTCCAGACCGCGCCCAGCGGCGCGGCCGCGCCACCCAGTGCCACACCGACGGTGGCCAGCAGCAGCAGCGACACCGGCAGGGTCGCCACGAACGCGTGGCGCACCGGGTGCCTGAGATCGTCCGCCAGCGCCGCCGGGTAACGCTGCCAACGCAGCCAGGAGGCGACGAGCAGCACCAAAAAGACCAGTGCAGACAGCAGGCCCAGCACCAGCGCCAGGCCGGTGGCCATTTCACCCAGCACCCCCGCCGCCTGGTGCCAGGCCAGGGCCAGACCAGACAAGCCCATGACCAGCGCGAACCAGCCGGGCATGAGGAACTTCAGGGGGGTGGGTGAGGACATGTGCGATCCGGCAGCGAGTGGAACTTACTTCGCGCTGCAGGCGATTTTGCTCTCCGGCACACCCAAGGCCTTCAGGATCATGGACAGGGGGCAGAAATTGGTGAAGCCGAACTGGAACAGGTTCAAACCCACAAAGGCGGTGAAAGCCAGGAACCAGGGACTCACAAACAGCGGGCTGGCTTCGACACCCAGCGCCAGCGAGATCATGATGAACAGGCCAGCGATCACACGGATATAACGTTCGACGGTCATTTCAAACTCCTTAAAAAAGCTTCTTAACGGGGGACAAATCAGACGGCCAGCGCTTCGTAGCGCTTGCGGTAGACGGCGTAATAGAGCACCGGGATCACCACCAGCGTGAGCAGCGTGGACACGGCAATGCCAAAGATCAGCGAGATCGCCAGGCCGTTGAAGATCGGGTCGTCGAGGATGAAGAAGGCGCCCATCATGGCGGCCAGGCCGGTGAGCGCAATGGGCTGCGCGCGCACCGCGGCGGACTGCACCACCGCCTCGGCAAACGGCACGCCACGCTGGGTTTCCAGCTCGATGAAGTCCACCAGCAGGATGGAATTGCGCACGATGATGCCGGCCAGCGCGATCATGCCGATCATCGACGTGGCGGTGTATTGCGCGTTGAGCAGCGCATGGCCGGGCATCACGCCGATGATGGTGAGCGGGATCGGCGCCATGATGATCAGCGGCGTGAGGTAGCTCTTGAACTGCGCCACCACCAGCAGGTAGATGAGGATCAGACCGACGCCGTAGGCCGCGCCCATGTCGCGGAAGGTCTCGTAGGTGATCTGCCACTCGCCGTCCCACTTGACGGCGTACTGGCGGTACGGGTCTTTGGGCTGGCTGATCCAGTACTCGCCGAGTTCGCCGGTGTTGGGCAGCGCGGCGTCCTTCATTGAAGGGCGGATACCGAACAGGCCGTACAGCGGCGAATCGAGTTCACCGGCCATGTCACCGAACACGTAGGTGACCGGCAGCAGGTTCTTGGTGTAACGCGGCTGGTCGATCACGCCGCGCTCGACCGTCACCAGTTCGGACAAGGGCACCATCGCGCCGTTCGCGGCTTTCATCGGCAAGGCCAGCAGGGCATCCAGACCGACCTGCTGATCCAGCGGCAGTTGCAGGCGCACCGGGACCGCGAACTTGGCGTGGCCGTCGTGCAGGTAGGCGGCGTCCGATCCCGACAGGGCGGCGTGCACGGTCTGCGCAATCACCTGCACCGGGATGCCCAGCGATTCGGCGCGCTGGCGCTGGATGCGCAGGAAGGCGCGCGGCGCAGCCTCCTTGAGAGAGGTGTCCACGCCCACGATGTCGGGCGTGCCGGCAAAGGCCTTGGCCACGCGCTGCGCCAGTTCGGCGCGGCCGGCCTGGTCGGGGCCATACACCTCGGCCACGATGGGCGACATGACCGGCGGGCCGGGCGGCACTTCCACCACCTTCACGCGCGCGCCATGCCGGGCGGCGATCTTTTCCAGCTCGGGCCGGTGACGCTGCGCGATGGGGTGGCTCTTTTCACTGCGGTCTTTGGCACCCACCAGGTTGACCTGCAGGTCGCCGCCTTCGGCTTCGGCGCGCAGGTAGTACTGGCGCACCAGGCCGTTGAAGGTGATGGGGCTGGCGGTGCCGGCGTAGCCCTGCACGTTGGCCACCTCGGGCTGCGTTGCCAGCCAGGCCGTCATGTCCTGCAGCGCGGCGGCGGTGTTCTCCAGCGGCGTGCCGGCGGGCATGTCCACCACCACCTGGTACTCGCTCTTGTTGTCGAACGGCAGCATCTTCAGCACCACGCCCAGGAACGAGCTGGGCACCAGCGCCAGGCTGACCGAGAGCAGCAGCGCACCGCCAATGCCGGCCGCCAGCAGCCAGCGCTTCTTCGCGCTCTGCAGCAGCGGCGTGAGCGTGCGGGTGAACACGCTTTGCAGCGTGCGCGTGATCTTGCCGGGTCCGTGCGCGGCATGGCCTTCGCCGGTCTTCGTGAGCTTGAGTGCGAGCCAGGGCGTGACGGTGAAGGCGATGGCCAGCGAGATCGCCATGCCCATGCTGGCGTTGATCGGGATCGGGCTCATGTACGGGCCCATCAGGCCACTCACAAAGGCCATGGGCAGCAGGGCGGCGATCACGGTGAAGGTGGCCAGGATGGTGGGGCCGCCCACTTCATCGACCGCGCGCGGGATGATCACCGACAGCGGCACGTCGGGCGTGAGCTGGCGGTGGCGGTGGATGTTCTCCACCACCACGATGGCGTCGTCCACCAGGATGCCGATGGAGAAGATCAGCGCGAACAGCGACACGCGGTTCAGCGTGAAGCCCCAGGCCCAGCTGGCGAACAGCGTGGCCGTGAGCGTGAGGATCACCGCCGCGCCGACGATGACCGCCTCGCGCCGGCCCAGCGCCAGGCCCACCAGCACGATCACGCTGGCGGTGGCAAAGATGAGTTTGGTGATGAGCTGGTTGGCTTTGTCGGCGGCGGTCTGGCCGTAGTCGCGTGTGATGCTGACCTGCACGTCGTCGGGGATGACCGTGTTCTTCAGATTGTCCAGCCGCTCGACCGCGCCGCGCGCCACGTCCACCGCGTTCTCGCCCGGCTTCTTGGTCACGGTGATGGTCACGGCCGGGTGGTTCTGGCCTTGCTGGTCGGGGTGCGCCGCGTCGGCCGCGCCGGGGGTGAACCACACGTAGCGCTGGGGCAGTCGTGCACCGGCTTCCACCCGCGCCACCTCGCGCAGGTAGATCGGGCGACCGTTCGACACGCCGACCACGATGTCGCCCACGTCCTGCGCGTTCTGCAGGAATTCGCCAGTTTCCACCGACAGCATGCCGGGCTCACCCGGAGCCGGGTTGGGGTTGACCACCGAGCCCGACGGCATGGCCTGGTTGGCCGCCGCGATCGCGCCGTGCAGCTGCTGCACGCTCACACCGCGCTCGCGCAGCTTGTTGGGCTCCAGCCAAACGTGCACCGCGCGGCCCGGGCCGCCGATGGTGACCACCTCGCGCGTGCCGGGCACGCGCTTGAGCTCAGCCTCCACCGCGTGCGCCACGCGCTCCAGGTCGAGGGCGCTCTGAGCGTCTTTCGTCCACAGCGTGGCGGCCAGCACCGGCACGTCGTCGATACCCTTGGGTTTGACGATGGGGGTCATCACGCCCAGGCCCTGCGGCAGCCAGTCCTGGTTGGCGTTGAGCACGTCGTACAGGCGCACCAGCGCCTCGGTGCGCGGCACACCGACCTGGAACTGAACGGTGAGCACGGCCACGCCGGGGCGCGCGACCGAATACGTGTGCTCGATGCCCTGGATCTGCGAGAGCACATGCTCGGCGGGCGCGGCGACCATCTTCTCCACGTCGGCACTCGATGCGCCGGGGAAGGGAATGATCACGTTGGCCATGGTCACGTTGATCTGCGGCTCTTCCTCGCGCGGCGTGACCAGCACCGCGAACAGGCCCAGCAGCAGCGCCACCAGCGCGAGCAGCGGGGTGATGGCGCTGGCCTGGAAGGCCCGCGCCACGGAACCGGAGAAGCCGAGCTTCTCCAGCGTGGCGGGTTCGTTGGGGTGTCTCATGGCGTCGCCTTACTTCGCCACCGGCTGTGCACCGGAGAGACCGGCGCGCACCGGGTCGAGCGCGACCCTGTCACCCGCCTTCAGGCCCGCGAGCACCTCCACGCCGTCCCCGTGCGTCGCACCGGTGCGCACCGCGCGCAGGGCAAAACCCTCGGGCTGGCCCTCGCCCTTGTTCGTGACCACGTAGACACCGGTCAGCTCGCCGCGGCGCAGCAAGGCGGTGGCGGGCAGCACCAGGCGCTGGCTGCTGGCCTGGGCGTTGCCGCCCACGAAGCGCACCCGGGTCTGGCGACCCGGCACCTGGTTCGCACCATCGGCCTCGCTCAGGTTCAGGCGCCACTCCACCGTCTGCGACACCGGATCGGCGGCGGGCACGCTGCTGGTGGACGCGGGCACCACCCAGCGATCGGTGCCGGGCAGTTGCACTTCAACCCGGGAAGCCGACTGGGCCAGCGACTGCATCGAAGCCGGCACATGCACCACGGCGCGGATCGGCTGCGGCGCGTACACCGTGAGCACCGGCGCGCCCGGCATCGCCAGCGCGCCGGCCTCGGCGTGGGCGGTCAGGCGCGTGAAACCCTGGGCCACGCTCGCCTGCGTCTGTCCGGCTCGCGCGGCGGCGGTACCCGCCTGCGCGGCCTTGTACTGGGCCAGGGCGGCATCGACCGCCGCCTGGGCCAGGAAACCCTGGGCGCGCAGGTCGCGGGCGCGCTCGTACGCGGCTTGGGCGTTGGTCAGGTTGGCGTCGGCCTGGGCCAGCCCGGCCTGGGCCTGGGCCACACCGGCCTGGGTGGCGCGGTCGTCGATCACGGCCAGCACCTGCCCGGCCTTGACGCGGTCACCCGCCTTGACCGAGAGCGTGGCGATGCGGCCGCTGGCCTGGGCCGAGAGCACGCTCTGGCGCACCGCCTGCAGGCTGCCGTCGAAGACGGCGCCGGAACCCACCGACTGGGCGCCCAGCAACAGCACCGGAACTTGCGGGGCGGCGGTTCTGGCCTCTTGAGCATGTACCGGGCCCACGCCCCAGGTGAGCACCACCACGCCCCAGCTCAGTGCGGCCAGGACTTGACGGCGCACAGCCGGAGCCATCAGGGCCGCTGGGGCCACCATCGGAATGGGAAAAACGGAACGGGCAGGCATGGACTTCTCCTATACGGCGTGCAGTATACCAACATACCCCCAGGGGTACAAGCGCGGATGCTTTTTTTTCACCAGAGCATGCGGTCTCCCGGCCTTCAGCCAGACGAAGGCACCCGCCGCGCCAGCACCCAGGCACAAGCGGCAAACCCGAAAGCCGCCGCCACCAGCACCGCGTAGGCGGCGCGCAGGCCCAACTGTTCGGCCAGTTCCCCCATCAGCAGCGCGGCGATCTGGGCCCCGGCGGAAAACACGATCATCAGCAGCGCCGACAGCCGGGGCGCCTCCTGCGGAAAGCTGCGCAGGGCAATGCCCAGCAGGATGGGAAAGCCCACCGACACGCCCAGACCGGTGAGGAAATTGCACAGCGCCAGCCAGGCAAAGGGGGCGTCGGCCGGGCTGAGCCAGACCCCCGACAGCGCCAGCGCGGCCAGCAGCCCCAGGCCCTGGATCTTCTGTTCCATGCTCCAGCGGCTGTGCACAAAGGCCTGCCAGACGCGGCCGGTGACCATGCCGGCCATGAGAAAGCCCAGCGCCAGGCGCGCGGTCTGTTCGTGCTGGCCCAAGGCCTCGGTGGCGAAACTCACGAACCAGAAGTACTGCCCCCATTCCGACAGGCCGCTGCACAGCCCGGCCAGCAGCACCCAGCGCACCAGCGGCTGGCGCAGCAGGCCAGCGTAGCCCAGCGGCGCGCTGCCCGCCATGCCGGGGCGGGCGCTGGCGTCGGGCAGGTGGTCGGCGCGGAACTGCACCGAGCGCAGCGGGCCGCGTGGCAGCGTCAGCAACAGCAGCACCAGCGCCAGCGCGGCAAACGCCAGGTACGGGCTGCGCCAGCTCGGGTCCAGCGCCAGCGTGGCCGCGGCCAGCAGCGGGGAAAGCACCGAGCCGGTGCTGTAGCCCACATCGACCAGGCTGATGATGCGGGCGCGTTGCTCGGGGTCGTCGCTCATCTCGGCCAGCAGGCCGTGGCCCAGGGTGAACAGCGCGGTCTCGAAGGTGGCCACCGCCACCATGAAGAAGGCCAGCCAGGCAAAGCTCGGGGCCAGCAACACCCCCGCCACCGCGACCATGACGGCGGCGGTGTAGGCGCGCAGCAGGCGCCGGGGCGGGAAGCGCTTGGCGATCGCGCCGCCCATCAGCGAGCCGACCGCACCACCCGCACTCCAGATCGCCATCAGCCAGCCGACCTGCTGGAAAGACACCCCCATCTGCGCCCGCAGGTTGGGCGTGACTGCGCCGAGCAACGCTCCGAAAATGCCCCAGGTGACCGCGCAATACAGGATGACCCAGGCCACATAGGGCAGGCCGCGCAACACGGCCAGGGGGGAACGGGAAGGACTCAAGGCAGGCTTTCTATCGATCGGAGCGAAGGGCAATGCAATCGATTGTCAGGGGGCTGCTGCCGTTTCCGTCACACGGCGAAGAAAAGAACCGGGACCGTAACCAGCCCGGCGCTGTCCGAAAGCGAGCATCAGGCACCTTGCGGCGCGCGTGACCGAACCAAGGATGCGGTGGAACTGGCTTTGCCAGGCCACTCGCATCGCCCCCTGGGGGGTGACGCGAAGCGGCACGGGGGGTTACCTAAACAGAACGCGCGGCGCCACCGCACACAGCAGCTCGTAGCTGATGGTGCCTGCCGCGCGCGCCACCTCGTCCACCGGCAACTCGGCGCCGGTGGAAGGCGACACGCCCCAGAGCACCACCTCGCTGCCCACCCCGGCGGCCACACCCGCGGCGTCCAGCGGGGCGAGGTCCACCGTGATCATGTCCATGCTCACACGGCCGACCACGCGGGTGCGCACGCCGCCCACCAGCACCGGCGTGCCGGTGGGGGCGTGGCGCGGGTACCCGTCGGCGTAGCCGCAGGCCACCACGCCGATGCGCGTGGGCGCCTCGGCGGTGAAGGCCGATCCGTAGCCTACGGTGTCGCCCGCCTGCAGCTGCTGGGTGCCGATGAGCTGGCTGGCCAGCGTCATGGTGGGCTGCAAGCCCCAGCCGGCGGCGCTGTGTTCCGGAAAATCGGGCGCGCTGCCGTACAGCGCAATGCCCTCGCGCACCCAGTCGGCTGCGAGCGTGCTCACCCCCTCGCCGCGCAGCGGACGCTGCGCGTGGCGCAGGATGGCGGCGCTGTTGCACAGCGTGCGTTCGCCCGGCAGGTCGGCGGTGGCCTGTTCGAACACCGCCACCTGGTGGGCGATGCCGCGCGGGCCGTCGGCGTCGCTGAAGTGCGTCATGAGCGAGATCTCCTCCACCTGCGGCAGCGCATTGAGCCGGGCCCAGGCCGCGCGAAAGGCGGTGGGCGTGAAACCCAGCCGGTTCATGCCGCTGTTGAGCTTGAGAAAAACGCGGTGCGGCATTTGCGTCTTGTGGGCAGCCAGCCAGTCGATCTGTTCGGTGCAGTGCACCGTGTGCCACAGGTGCAGGCGCGAACACAGTTCCAGGTCGCGCGGCTCGAACACGCCTTCGAGCAGGAGCAGCGGGCCACGCCAGTCGAGCGCGCGCACGCGCTCGGCCTCGGCCAGGTCGATCATGGCAAAGCCGTCGGCGTTGCGCAGCGCGTCGAAACAGCGCTCGATGCCGTGGCCGTAGGCGTTGGCCTTGACCACCGCCCAGACCCGGGAGTCGGGCGCCCGCAGGCGCGCCTGCGCCAGGTTGTGTTGCAGGGCAGCGGGATGGACGGTGGCAGAAATGGGGCGGGGCATGGTGGGGTGGAAGGGTCTGGCAACAGGGAAAAAAGGGTCGCGTGCTATAACCCGGCTACCTTGGAGCACAGCGCCGACTTTCGCATAAAAAGACCGTCAACGGCCCCCTATTCAGCCCCTGAAGAGCCCGTCCGGTCGCCAGAATCATCCCCATGAAGCGCGGCTTCTACACCATCATGACGGCGCAGTTTTTCAGCTCCCTGGCTGACAACGCGCTGTTCGTGGCCGCCATCGAATTGCTGCGCAGCCGCGGCGCACCCGAATGGCAGAGCGCCGCCCTGGTGCCCCTGTTCGCGTTGTTCTATGTGGTGCTGGCGCCCTTTGTCGGCGCGTTTGCCGACGCGCGGCCCAAAGGCCAGGTCATGTTCATCAGCAACGCCATCAAGGTGGCGGGCTGCCTGCTGATGCTGGTGGGCGTGCACCCGCTGCTGGCCTACACGCTGGTGGGGCTGGGCGCTGCGGCCTACTCGCCGGCCAAGTACGGCATCCTCACCGAGCTGCTGCCGCCTTCGCAACTGGTCAAGGCCAACGGCTGGATCGAGGGGCTCACCATCGCCTCCATCATCCTGGGTGTGCTGCTGGGAGGCCAGCTGGTCGGGCCGTACCTGTCGGGTCTGCTGCTGTCGGTCGATCTGCCCGGCTTGCACACCGGCTTCAACCACCCGGCCCAGGCGGCCATTGCGGTGCTGGTGGGCGTGTACGTGGTGGCCGCCGTGTTCAACCTGCGCATTCCGCTGACCGGCGTGACCGCGCGTCCGATGCCCAGGAACCCGCTGGCCCTGCTGCCCGATTTCTGGCGCTGCAACAGCCGCCTCTGGCGCGACCACCTGGGCCAGATTTCACTCGCCACCACCACCCTGTTCTGGGGCGTGAGCGGCAACCTGCGCTACATCGTGCTGGCCTGGGCCGGGGCGGCGCTGGGCTACAGCACCACGCAAGCGTCCAGCCTGGTGGGTGTGGTGGCGCTCGGCACCGCCGTGGGTGCGGTGGTCGCGTCCATGCGCATGCGGCTGGACCAAGCCACGCGCGTGATGCCGCTGGGCATCGCCATGGGAGCGCTGGTGATCCTGATGAACTTCATCGACAACGTCTGGGTCGCCGCGCCCTTCCTGGTGCTGCTCGGCGGCCTGGGTGGCTTCCTGGTGGTGCCGATGAACGCGCTGCTGCAGCACCGGGGCCACAACCTCATGGGCGCGGGCCGCTCGATCGCGGTGCAGAACTTCAACGAACAGGCCTGCATCCTGGGGTTGGGTGCGGCCTACAGCTTTTCCACCGCCGCCGGGGTGTCGGCCTTTGTGGCCATCACGGCCTTCGGTGTGGTGGTGGCGGGTTTCATGTGGATCATCATGAAATGGCACCAGCACAACCAGCGGGTGCACGGGGTTGAACTGGATCGCCTGCTGGAGATCGCGCGCCGCGACGATTTGCACGGATAGCCCTCCCGCGCCGCGCCTGAAGGCGCGTCACCCCCCAAGGGGGGCGGCACTGGCGGCCCGGCAAAGCCGGTTCCGCGGTGCCCTTGGATTAACTTCCCCTCCGGAGTGAGGTGTCTGCCGCAGGATGCGGTGGAACCGGCTTTGCCGGGCCACTCGCATCGCCCCCTGGGGGGTGACGCCGCAGGCGGCGCGGGGGGAGTCAAAAACCGATATTCGTCTTCTCGAATCCGTCCAGCGTCACCAGCCGGTGCTGCGCCAGCACCTTGTAAAACTCGCCTTCAGCCACCGAACGGGAGAGGTAGGCGTCACTGCCGGCCAGGCCGGCCTTGATGCGGTCCATGCTGCCGGCGCTGGGCGCGAACATCACCACCACCGGCGATTGGCCATTGGGCAGTTTGCGCTGCTTGGCGCTGCGGCAGATCTGGTAGGCATCGGGCTCCCCGTTGAGCCGGTCGATGGCCACCATTCGGTAGGGGTGGGCCTTGATCATCACCAGCGCCTGGGCCGCCTCGCGCGACCAGTCGATGTTCAGGCCGTACTTCTTGAAGCGCTTGTGCAGGATGCGGCCTTCCACCAGGCTCTCGGCCACCAGCAACATGTCACCCCGCTGCACCACCGGCGCGGGCGCTGCCGCTGCGGTGCTGTCGCGCGGGCGCGGAGCCCGCTCAGCGGGCGAGCGGGACGCCGGTGACCGGGCTGCGGGCGTGCGGGCGGCCGGTGCGGGCACTTCGTCCAGCCCGCCAAAGTCGGTCAGCCCCATCACCCCGGGGCGGGCGGCTCGCGCGCTCATGGCGGCCGAAGGAACGACCGGGCGGGCAGGCACCGGCGCCACCGCCACCGCCACGGGAACCGGCGCGGGCGGCGTTGAAATCAAAGAGCGCACCATGGGCCGGGTCACCGGAAATTCGGTGTCGGCGCTGCGACGGCGCGGTGCCGCCGCTGGCAGCATGGGCATCTGGCTGCTTTGCAGCGGCTCGGTCGCGGCGAAGCCACGGTCTGCCCCCTGTCGGGGCGACACCGGCTGGTGCGCCACCGCACCGGGGCGGGGGCTGGTCGTCGGCGCCGAAGCCAGGGCGGGCGCTGCCGGCTTGGGTGCCACGCCCACCAGTTCATCCAGTGCCGCGAGCACCGACACCAGCTTGACCGGCTTGCGCTGCAACGGCCAGCCGGTGCCACCATCGCTGTTGCCCACCAGCAGCACCTTGCCCGGCAATTCGGCGTACTGCACCAGGTGCAGCGCCTGCATGTTGTCGGCGTTGACGAGCAGGATTTGCGCGTCCATCACCTCGTCCTGGACCTGGTAGGACGGTGGACGGCGCGCCGCCAGCCGGAAAAACGACTCGAAAGTCGCGGACTCATTTTCGGCAAAGCCCACCAGGGCCAACGTGTATGAACCACCCATGCCACTGCCTCTGTTGCTTTATGAATACGAAGTACTTATCTCCAAGAGCCAGTATGCCTGTTTTGACCGGTGGGTTGCCTGACAGAACCTGCACGGGACGCGCTGGTGTGCGGCATATTCCGCACCCATGCGCTTTGCGTGGGCACCCTGCCACACTCACCATCCTCACCTCTCCCCAACCTCCGGAGCACACCATGACCACCAGCCTCTACGACTTCGAAGCCCTCTCCATCGACGGCCACAGCGTACCGCTCGCCCAATACCGGGGGCATCCGCTGCTGATCGTCAACACGGCCAGCGCCTGCGGCTTCACGCCGCAGTTCGGTGGTCTGGAACAACTGCACCAGACCTACGGCTCGCGCGGGCTGGTGGTGCTGGGATTCCCTTGCAACCAGTTTGGCAGTCAGGACCCGGGCAGTAACGAGGAAATAGCCACCTTTTGCCAGCGCAATTTCGGCGTGACATTCCCCATGATGAGCAAGATCGACGTCAACGGCGCCGATGCCCACCCGCTGTACCAGTGGCTCGCGGCCGAAGCCCCGGGCCTGCTGGGCAGCAAGGCCATCAAGTGGAACTTCACCAAATTTCTGGTGGGCAAGGACGGGACCGTGATCCGGCGCTACGCACCGCAGGACGCTCCCGAGAAACTGGCCAAGGACATCGAGGCCGCGCTGGCCTAAGGTCCGGGGAGCTGGGTGCCGACACAGTCGGCCTCCCTGCGCAACAGGTCGGCCAGGTTTCGACCCGGCTCATCGGCAAAGCGCTCCTCCAGCACGCGGAGCGACGCGATCCGGTCCACCCGGAAACTGCGGAAGTCCTGCCGATGCTCGCACCAGGCGGCGAGCGTCCAGACCTTGCCCCAGAAGAAGCAGCCCAGCGGCCAGATCCGGCGCGTGCTGCGCTGTTCGCTGGCGTCGAGGTACTCGATCGCCAGCACCGTGCGGCGCAACGTGGCCTCACGCAGGCGCCGCAGCAGATCGCCCACACCCGGCGACAAGCCCACCGGCGGCACGAACAGGGGCATGCGGTCCACCTCGGTGCGGGTGGCCGCTGGCAACACCGACAACACCCGCGACATCGCGTCGCCCGCGGCCAGCGCAAGCGCCGGGTCCAGCCACTGCTGCGCGATCCGGGTGGCCACGGCCAGGGCGCGCGCTTCGTCGGTGGTGAACATGAGCGGCGGCAGCTCGAAGCCCTGTCCCAGCCGGTAGCCCACGCCGGCCTCGCCCTCGATAGGCACGCCCTGCACCTGCAGGTCGGCCACGTCGCGGTAGACCGTGCGCGGCGACACCTCCAGCCGCCCGGCCAGCCAGGCCGCGGTGGACAGGCGCCGACCGCGGATCAGCTGCACCAGGGCAAAGAGTCGGTCAGCGCGGCGCATGGGCTGGCCTCAGACACCGCACCGAAGCCAGGCCCGCACTGGCTGACGTTTTGCCGCATCAATATCCATCGTTCAATGCCTCTCCCATCGGGTCAGGCCGGCGTGTGCAGCCCGACTTTGTTGCCTTCAGTGTCCACGATGTAGGCAAAGTTTCCGATCCCCGGCGGCAGCGCGGTATTGCCCTGGACCACGGCACCGCCCGCGGCCGTGACCCGGGTCAGGCAGGCATCCAGGTCGTCTTCGATGTTCAGGTACACGACCGATCCCTGCTGCGACGGCCGGACCTGAGCGCTTTTCACCAGGGAACCGGTGCGTTCGTCCGGGTGGGCGGTTTCAAGCATCGCTTCCTCCTGGCCCGGCAGACCCATGTCCATGCGCTGCAGCTTGCGACCGGTGACCGTGGCGTAGAACGCCATGGCGCGGTCCAGATCGGTGACGGGGATTTCGAACCAGTTGATGGCGTGCGACATGGGGGCCTTTCAGATCGTTGAAGAAGACCCGAAGTCTGCGCACCCCCTGCTGACAGCGCGGTGTCAGCAGCGTCTCATGTCCGTGAAAAGGAACTCAGATCCAGCGCAACAACAGGCCCGCCACCAGCGGCAGCGCCACCGCGCTGAACAGCGCGGTGAGCCCCATGGCCAGGCCGGCGAAGGCGCCCATTTCTTCGCTCACCAGAAAAGCCCGTGCGGTGCCGATGCCGTGCGCCGCGGTGCCCAGTGCGAAGCCGCGCACAGTGGGGTCGGTGATGCGCAGCGCATCGAACAGGTAGCGCGCGCTCGCCGCCCCGAGGATGCCGGTGCACACCACCAGCACGGCGGTCAGCGTGGGCAGGCCGCCGATCTTCTCGGCAATGCCCATGGCCACCGGTGCGGTGACCGACTTGGGTGCGAGCGAGGCAATGGTGGCCTTGCTGGCACCGAGCGCCCAGCCCACGCCGATGGCGGTGACGGTGGCGGCCAGCGTGCCCACCACCAGCGCGCCCGCCATGGGCAGCCACAGGCGCCTGACGCGCGCGAGCTGTTCGAACAGCGGCACGGCCAGCGCCACCGTGGCCGGGCCGAGCAGGAAGTGCACGAACTGCGCGCCTTCGAAATAGGTGGCGTAGGGCGTGGCCGTGGCCCAGAGCAGCGCGCCGAGCACGATGACCGACAAGGCCACCGGGTTGGCCAGCGGGTGAAAGCCGGTTCGCCGGTAGGCCACAAAGGCCGCGTGGTAGACCAGCAGCGTGATGGTGAGCCCCAGCAGCGGCGAGGCGGAGAGGTAGACCCAGACGTCGGCCAGGCGGCCAACCGCTGCGCCCGAGACCGTGTTCACCAACGGCAGGCCTTCGTTCATGGCGCGTCCTGATCCGCTGAGGGCGGCGCCACCCGCTTCATCAGCCAGGCCATGGTGAGCGCCGCGCTGGCCAGCCCGACCAGGGTGCTGAGCACCAGCGCCACACCGATGGCCAGCGCCTCGTCGCCCAGCCGCTGCAGGTGCAGCATCACACCCACACCGGCCGGCACGAAAAGCAGCGAGAGGTGTTGCAGCAGCGTCTGCGCGGTGGGTTTCAACGCGCCGAGCAGCGACGGCCGCAGCACCAGAGCGAACAGCAGCAAGGCCATGCCCACCACCGGACCAGGCACCGGCACACCCAGCGTGCGCACCAGCGCTTCACCAATCAACTGGAACACAAGCAAGGTGGCGAGCGCAGGGATCATGCGCGCGAGCTTACCCCGCGAGCGCGTCGTCCAGCACTTCCACCCAGTGCCGCACCGGTGTGGTGGTGCCGCTTTGCAGGTGCGTGATGCAGCCGATGTTGGCGCTGGTGATCACGTCGGGCTTGAGCTCGCCCAGGTGGCCGAGCTTGCGGTCTCGCAGCTGGTAAGACAGCGTGGGGTTGAGCACCGAATAGGTGCCGGCCGAGCCGCAGCACAGGTGCGCCTCGTTCTTGGCCACCTGCACCGTAAAGCCCAGCGCGGCCAGGTGCTGCTCCACGCCACCCTTGAGCTGCTGCCCGTGCTGCAGCGTGCAGGGCGGGTGAAAGCCGATGACCTTCTTCGCATCGGGTTGCTTCGCCAGCTTGGGCTTGAGCACCGGCACCAGCGCGGGCAGCAGTTCGCTCAGGTCTTTGGTGAGTTCGCTGATGCGTGCGGCCTTGGCGGCGTAGGCCGGATCGTCGGCCAGGATGTGGCCGTATTCCTTCACCGTGACGCCGCAGCCCGACGCGTTCATGACGATCGCCTCCACACCACTCTCGATCTGTGGCCACCAGGCGTCGATGTTGGCGCGCATCTCGCGCTGGCCGCCGTCCTGGTCGTTCAGGTGGAACTTCACCGCGCCACAACAGCCCGCCTTGGGCGCGATCACGGTCTGGATGCCGGCCGCATCGAGCACGCGCGCGGTGGCCGAGTTGATGTTGGGCATCATCGCCGGCTGCACGCAGCCCGCGAGCATGAGCACCTTGCGGCCATGCGTCTGCGTGGGCCAACGACCGGCGTCCTGCTTCGCGGGCACCTTGTTCTTCAGGGTCTCGGGCAGCAGACCGCGCACCATCTGGCCCATCTTCATGGCGGGGCCGAACAGCGGCGACGGCAGGCCTTCCTTGAGCAGCCAGCGCACCGCTTGCTCGCCCGCCGGGCGCGGCACCTTTTCATCGACGATCTTGCGGCCGATGTCGATCAGGTGTCCGTAGTCCACGCCGCTGGGGCAGGTGGTTTCGCAGTTGCGGCAGGTGAGGCAGCGGTCCAGGTGCATCTGCGTCTTGCGCGTCGGCTCGGCGCCTTCCAGCACCTGCTTCATCAGATAGATGCGGCCGCGCGGGCCATCGAGCTCGTCGCCGAGCAGCTGGTAGGTGGGGCAGGTGGCGGTGCAGAAACCGCAGTGCACGCACTTGCGAAGAATCGCCTCGGCGGCGCGGCCGTCGGCGCGCTGCTGGTATTCGGGGGAGAGCTGGGTTTGCATGTGGATCAGCCCATCCGGCCGGGGTTGAAGATGCCTGCGGGGTCGAACTCGGCGCGCAGGCGTTGGGTGATGGTGTCGATCACTGTGGACTGGCGGTCGAAGCGTGGCACGCCGGGCGCGCCATCGGCGCCGGCCCGGAACAAGGTGGCGTGGCCGTTGACCGCCGCCGCAGCACGGCGGATGTCGGAGCCAGCGCTGCGCGCCCTGCCACTCGATCAGTTGGGCGTAGGGCAGGGAAAGGGCCGGCGCGGTCTGCGGCAGCGACAGGCGCCAGAGGCAGGCATCGGGCGACGGGACTGCAAAGAACGGCAAGGTCTGGTCGCGGCAGGCGGCCCAATCGGGACCGGCCTGGGCGTTGTCCAGGCGAGCGCCACCGGCATCTCGCGCCATGCGCTCGCAGGCGGACTCCACCGCGGCCACCGCCCCGCGCAGGCGCACGAACAGCAGCTCGGGCGCATCGGTCTGGGTGCTGTCTTTCACCCAGCAAGAGGCATTGACGGGCAGCGGCTGGCCGCCCCAGCGGTGCAGTTGCTCCAGCGCACGGTGCTGGTCCATGGCAAACACCAGCGTGGCTTCAGCCGGGGCCACCGGCAGCACCTTGAGGCTGATGTCGGTGATGACCCCGAGCGTGCCCAACGAGCCGGCCATGGCGCGGCTGACGTCGTAGCCGGCCACGTTCTTCATGACCTGACCGCCGAAGGTGAGCCAGTGGCCCCTGCCGTCGATGAACTGCATGCCGAGCACGAAGTCACGCACACCGCCTGAGGTGGCGCGGGCAGGACCGGCCAGGCCGGCCGCCACCGCGCCGCCGATGGTGGACGACGGGCCAAAGCGCGGCGGCTCGAACGGCAGACACTCCAGCGGCGTGCCGGCCCGGACGGTGACCACGAGCTCGCTCGGCTCGTGGCTGCCGATGCCGCTCCAGCCCGTGGTGCACAGCGGTACGCCCTCGATGGGTTCGCCGTAGAAGGCTTTGGTGTCGCCACCGATGATGCGCAGCGGAGTGCGGGCGGCCGCGGCCGCGCGCACCTGATCGATCAGATGGTCGGGTGATTCAGGTGGAGTGAAAGACATGGCCGCCATGGTAGCGGCCGGGCCCGCAAGGGCTTTGAATTTTTTGCACGGAGCGCTGCAAATGCGCCCGCGGCACTTCAGCTGGCGTGTCCGAGGCACGCGCCCGCGTTGGGCCTGCCGCGGCATTCGCGCTTCAGGCGTTTTTCACGGGCTGCGGGTTTTTCGCTGGAGGCGCTGTCGATGAAAGTCACCTTCCCGACCGGCTTGGCTGCGGGCGCCTTGCCCACAGAGCCGTTCGAAGCGCCGGCGGCCAGCACCTGCAGAGGCAACAGGGCCAGCACGCCAGCCACCGTCAGAGCGGTGAGCCATTCCGATATCGGCTGCCTGCTCCGGGGTGGCTGGGGCATGGTTTCCTCCTGGGTGCCTGGTGTGTGACCACGCGATCTTGATTCATCACGACAAAAGGTTCTGTGATCCATTCACCAAAAAAAAGAACCCGCGTGCCTTTCGGCTGCGCGGGTTCAACATCCATCGGAGACTCTCGAGATTCGATCGGGGGCGTGTGCGGGCGTTTCCGCCGGGGCACACGCACCCTGCAAAGCGCTTTCGCTCAGCGGTTGTAGGCCGTCTCGCCGTGCGAGCTGATGTCCAGACCTTCGCGTTCCTGCTCTTCGGTGACCCGCAGACCGATGGTCAGGTCGACGATCTTGAAGGCGATCACGGAGACCACGCCCGACCACACGATGGTGATCAGCACGCCCTTGAGCTGGATCCAGACCTGGCCCGCGATGCTGTAGGCATCGGCTGCCACCATGGACACCGTGGTCCAGTCGGACACCAGCGAAGGGCCGCCCAGGTTGGGGCTGTTGAACACGCCGGTCAGCAGGGCACCCAGGATGCCGCAGACACCGTGCACGCCGAACACGTCGAGCGAGTCGTCCGCACCCAGCATCTTCTTCAGACCGGTCACACCCCACAGGCCGGCAAAACCGCCCAGGAAGCCGATGACGAGGGCGCCCACGATGCCGACGTTGCCGGCAGCCGGAGTGATGGCGACCAGACCCGCCACGGCACCAGAAGCAGCACCCAGCATGGAGGCCTTGCCCTTGGCCAGCGATTCACCGATGCACCAGGCCAGCACGGCGGCGGCGGTGGCCAACAGCGTGTTGATGAATGCAAGCGCTGCAAAGCCATTGGCTTCCAGGGCGGAACCGGCGTTGAAACCGAACCAGCCCACCCACAGCAGCGAGGCGCCGACCATGGTCAGGGTCAGGCTGTGCGGGGCCATGGATTCCTTGCCGTAGCCAATGCGCTTGCCGATCATGTAGGCACCGACCAGGCCGGCCACAGCGGCGTTGATGTGCACCACGGTGCCGCCAGCGAAGTCCAGCGCGCCGTGTTGCCAGATCAGGCCCGCCTTGGCGGTCATTTCGGCAGCGACTTCGGCCGAGCTGTAGGCGTCAGGACCCATCCAGAACCACACCATGTGGGCGATCGGCACGTAGCTGAAGGTGAACCACAGGGCGCTGAACAGCAGCACAGCGCTGAATTTCATGCGCTCGGCGAAGGCGCCCACGATCAGGGCGCAGGTGATGCCGGCAAAGGTGGCCTGGAAAGCGGCGAACACGATTTCAGGAATCACAACCCCTTTGCTGAACGTAGCGGCGTTGGCGAAGGTGCCAGCGGCGTTGTCCCACACCCCGTTCAGGAACAGGCGGTCGAATCCGCCGAAGAAGGCGTTGCCTTCGGTGAAGGCCAGGCTGTAGCCGTAGATGGCCCACAACACGACGATCAGCGAGAAGGTCACCATCACCTGCATCAGCACCGACAGCATGTTCTTGCTGCGCACCAGGCCACCGTAGAACAGGGCCAGGCCAGGCACCACCATCAGGATCACCAGCAGGGTGGAGACCATCATCCAGGCGGTGTCGCCTTTGTTGGGAGTCGGCGCAGGAGCGGCCTCGGCCGGTGCGGCTTCAGCAGCAGCCGGTGTCGCTTCAGCGGCCACGGCAGCGGCGGGTGCAGCCGCGTCGGCGGCGGGCGCTGCCGCGGGTGCTGCAGCGGCATCAGCGGGAGCTGCCGTCGCGGTGGCGGCCGCGGGTTCGGTGGCGGTCTGCGCCACGGCGTTCAAGCCGCCAAAGGCCAGGCCAACGCCCAGCAACAGGGTAGCAAGTAGCTTTTTCATGTTCGTGCTCTTTCGTGTGCGGGTGCGTGGATCAGAGCGCTTCTTTACCGGTCTCGCCGGTGCGGATGCGAACCACCTGTTCGAGGGAGGTGACGAAAATCTTGCCGTCGCCGATCTTGCCGGTGCGCGCGGCACCTTCGATGGCTTCGATCACGCGGTCGACCAGCGCGTCGTCCACGGCGGCTTCAATCTTCACTTTGGGCAGGAAGTCGACCACGTACTCGGCGCCGCGGTACAGCTCGGTGTGGCCCTTCTGGCGGCCGAAGCCTTTGACTTCGGTGACGGTGATGCCTTGCACGCCCATGCCGGACAGCGCTTCACGCACCTCGTCCAGCTTGAACGGCTTGATGATGGCGGAGACCATTTTCATGCTGTGTTACCTCTTCTAGATCGGAAAGTGGCCAGACCAAGGGCCCACCACCAGGGGGTTGAATCAATCGCTTACAGACCCAAGCAGGGAACGTGCCAGACCCGCTGGTCGCATCTTTTCTCTGCGGAACGCACCCTGTGGCGAAAACACCGCGCATCCCCCATCGGTGGGCAGGCGCCAGCAGACCCCTGTGCCATCATGGGTCGGGACTGCGCGCGGTGGAAACGGCGCCCCCTGGGGAAACGCACCATGCTGGTGCGTGGTGTCGCCCGGTCGGCGACACCTCCCGATTCCAAGCCGCGCACCAAAACAGGGAGGACATGGACATGGGTCTGTCGTTGGTGCACAGCCGTGCGCTGCTGGGTCTGGAAGCGCGTCCGGTGCAGGTGGAGGTGCACCTGGCCAACGGGCTGCCCAGCTTCACGCTGGTGGGGCTGGCCGACACCGAGGTGAAAGAGGCTCGGGAGCGGGTGCGCTCGGCCATCGCGAACGCCGGGCTGGAGTTCCCGAGCAACAAGCGCATCACCGTCAACCTGGCCCCGGCCGACCTGCCCAAGGACTCCGGCCGGTTCGATCTCCCGATCGCGCTGGGCATCCTGGCGGCCAGCGGTCAGATCGCCACCGAACGCCTCAAGGGCTGGGAGTTCGCCGGCGAACTCTCGCTCGGCGGCGAGCTGCGCCCGGTGCGCGGCGCGCTGGCCATGAGCCTGGCGCTGCATCGGGACGCGGGCGCCGACGCCACGCAGTGCCGACTGGTGCTGCCGCCCGGCAGTGCCGAAGAGGCGGCTCTGGTGCCGCAGGCGCAGGTCTACCTCGCGCGGCACTTGCTCGACGTGGTGGCCCGGTTCCTGCCCGAAGCCGCCGCTGCACAGGGTGAACCCCCGCCCGACGACGGCGGCTGGGCGCGGCTGGCGCCCACGCAGCTCGGCCAGATACCGGTCTATGCCGACCTGGCCGATGTGAAAGGCCAGGCCGCCGCCAAGCGCGCGCTCGAAATCGCCGCCGCCGGTGGGCACAGCCTGCTCATGGTCGGCCCGCCCGGCTCGGGCAAAAGCATGCTGGCCCAGCGCTTTGCCGGCCTGCTGCCGCCGATGGACACGACCGAAGCGCTGGAGTCGGCCGCCGTGGCCTCGCTGGCCGGGCGTTTCCGCCTGGAATGCTGGGGCCAGCGCCCCACCTGCGCGCCGCACCACACGGCCAGCGCCGTGGCCCTGGTGGGCGGCGGTTCACCGCCCCGCCCGGGTGAAATCTCGCTCGCCCACCACGGGGTGCTGTTTCTCGATGAGCTGCCGGAGTTTCCCCGGGCCGCCTTGGAGGCCTTGCGCGAGCCGCTGGAGAGCGGCCACATCCGCATTTCGCGCGCGGCCATGCAAAGCGAGTTCCCGGCGCGCTTCCAGCTCATCGCGGCCATGAACCCTTGCCCCTGCGGCTTTCTGGGCCACCCCACCAAAGCCTGCCGCGACACGCCCGACCAGATCGCGCGCTACCAGAGCAAGCTCAGCGGCCCGCTGCTGGACCGCATCGACCTGCATGTGGAGGTGCCCGCGCTGCCGCCCGACGACCTGCTGCACGGCGTGGCCGGCGAGCCGAGCGACGCGGTGCGGGAGCGCGTGGTGCTGGCGCGCGAACGGGCCCAGGCGCGCCAGGGCTGCGCCAACCAGGCGCTGGCCGGGCAGGCGCTCGACCAGCACGTGCAGGCCGACCCGGCCGCGCTGAAGTTCCTCAACACCGCCGCCGCCCGCCTGGGCTGGAGCGCGCGCAGCACGCACCGAGCCTTGCGCGTGGCGCGAACCATCGCCGATCTGTCGGGCGTCGACGCGGTGGGCGTGGGCCATGTGGCCGAAGCGGTGCAGTACCGGCGGGCGCTGCGATCCGGAAGCTGAAGGCCGGGAGGGGACCACAATCAGGGCTCCTCAGACCATCACATCGAAGTCGCCCATGAGCAAAGCGGATTCTCACGCGCCGTTCGAACCTCAAGGAACCGTTGAAATGGTCAGCGGCCCCGGTGGTCTGCCCATGGTGGCCGTCGACAACGCCCACGCCACAGCCCGGATCGCTCTGCACGGCGGACAGGTGCTGTCGTTCCGACCGACTGGTGCCGCGGCCGATCTGCTGTTCGTGAGCGAACGGGCGCACTTTCAGGCGGGCATGGCGATCCGGGGCGGCGTGCCAGTCTGCTGGCCCTGGTTCGGCGCCGATCCACAAGGCCTGGGGCGTGGATCGCACGGCCTTGCGCGCACCCGCGTGTGGGATCTGCGCCGCACGGCCACGCTGCCCGGGGGCGAGACCTGGCTGGAACTCGGCCTGACGGACACCCCGGAAACGCGTGCGCTCTGGCCCCATGCTTTTGATCTGACGCTGGAGATCACCGTGGGCACCATGCTGCGGCTGGCACTGACCACGCGCAACACGGGCGCGTCGCCGTTCAGCATCACCCAGGCGCTGCACAGCTACCTGGCGGTGGGCGACATCGCGCACACCACCGTGCTTGGGCTGGACGGCTGCCACTACATCGACAAGGCCAAGGGCGCGGGGGGCGCGGTGAAGCAGCAGGCGGGCGCGGTGCACATCGCTGGTGAAGTGGACCGCATCTACACCGACGCACCAGCCTCGCTGGCGGTGATGGACAGCGCGCTGGGGCGCCGCATCGACATCCGTGCGCAGGGCAGCCGCACCGCGGTGGTGTGGAATCCGTGGGTGGCGATCGCCGCGGGCATGGCCGATCTGGAAGACGACGGGTACCAGCGCTTCGTCTGCGTGGAAACCGCCAACGCGGCGGACGAAGTGATCACTCTGCCACCCGGCGGCGAACACCGCATGGCGGTCGAGATGGCGGTCACGCCTCACTGATTCGTGCGGTTGCGGTTGGCCTCTTCCATCTCGCGATACCGAACACACACCGGGTCGCCCGCCAGCGCCGGGGTGCCACAGGCTCGGATGCGGCAGACGTCGCGCGCAATGAAGTTGGCGCTGCCCGCGCAGCGTTGATCGACCGATGCAACCGGAGCGGGTGCAGGCTGTGGTTCAACGGCGATAGTCGGCGCTGCAGCGGCCTGCTGGGGTTCTGCGCCGTTCGGTTCGCCACGCGCCAGGGTCTGGGCCAAGGGGGTCTGTCGCTCGACCGCCGGTGCGGCGCGTGCGTTGGCGGGGCTGGCCGCTTTCGGTTCTTTCTTGACCGGCGCGGGGACGCCCGGCACTCCGGTCTGGGGTGGGTCCGCCGCTTCGGTCTGCGGGGCCGCCACGGTGGTCGCCACCGTGATGACGTTGCTTCTCGACGCCAGGTCCGGGGTCGAAGAGGGTGCCGCCAGGCGGTCCATCAACCGCTGCTCGGGCGGCAGGGGCGCAGGCTGCGGGGACTGCAGCCACCAGGCCGCAGCGAGCGCTGCGAGCAAGCCTGGACCGACGATCCACATCCACCGCGACGCGGGTGATGCCGCACCGCGGCTGGAAGGCGCAGGCGCAGCCGAAGATGCAGGCGCGAGATCGGGCGAGGGATCAGACGAAGGGACGGGCGCACGGGCAGGCGCCGGTGTCAGCGCCTGGGCGCACCCCCTGCAGAATTTGGCCTTGTCCCTGTTTTCGGTACCGCAAACCGCGCACACCGCCATGAATCCCCCCTGAACCGACTCGGTCCGGGGGTTCTATCACAGGGGTCTACGGACGCGCTCGCCATTCGGGTTGGCGGCTCATCCGGCGGGACGAACGGCCAACGACCTGTTCAACGCAGCGGTGTCAGAGGTTGGCGCCCAGCCAGCGCCTGAGCTCGCTGGCCGCCACGCCGCTGCGCTGCGCCAGGTCTTCCACCTGGTCGTCGCCGAGCTTGCCGACGTTGAAATAGGTGCTCTCGGGGTGCGCCAGGTAGAAGCCGCTCACGCTGGCGGCCGGGGTCATGGCCAGACTCTCGGTCAGGCCCATGCCGATGTCGTCGGCCTGCAGCAGCGCGAACATGGCGCGCTTGACCGAGTGGTCCGGGCAGGCCGGGTAACCCGGCGCGGGGCGGATGCCCTGGTACTTCTCTTTGATCAGTTCCTCGTTGCTCAGCGCTTCGCCCGCCGCATAGCCCCAGAGGTCGGTGCGCACGCGGTGGTGCAGGCACTCGGCAAAGGCCTCGGCCAGGCGGTCGGCCAGGGCCTTGAACAGGATCGCGTTGTAGTCGTCGTGCGCATCGAGGAACTGCTGTTCTTTTTTCTCGATACCCAGGCCAGACGTGACCGCGAACAGGCCCACGTAATCATCGGCCGCACCCTTGGGCGCCACGAAGTCGGCCAGGCAGCGGCTCGGGCGCATGGCGCAGGCCGTGCCAGGTCAGCGCCACCTGGCAGCGGGTCTCGTCGGTGTACAGCTCGATGTCGTCGTCGTTCACGGTGTTGGCCGGGTACAGGCCAATCGCGCCGTTGGCGCTCAACCAGCGGCCTTCGATGATCTTCTTCAGCATGGCCTGCGCGTCGGCAAACACCTTGCTCGCCTGCTCGCCCACCACCTCGTCGGTGAGGATGGCAGGGTACGGCCCGGCCAGGTCCCAGGTCTGGAAGAACGGCGCCCAGTCGATGTATTTCGCGATCTCGGCGAGGTCGAAGTTCTTGAACTGGCGCTTGCCGATGAACTTCGGCTTTGCCAGCTTGTAGCCCGCCCAATCCATCGGCGTCTTGTTGGCCCGCGCCTTGTCCAGCGACCACATCGGCACCTGCTTCTTGTTGGCGTGTTGTGTGCGCACCTTGTCGTAATCGGCGTTGAGTTCGGCAATGTATTTGGCGGCCTGCTCGCTCAGCAAACCCTGCGCCACGCTCACGCTGCGCGAGGCATCGGGCACATACACCACCGGGCCGCTGTAATGCGGGGCAATCTTCACGGCGGTGTGCACGCGGCTGCAGGTGGCGCCGCCAATGAGCAGCGGGATCTGCGCGTCGCGGAAATGCGCGTCCTTCTCCATCTCGGCGGCTACGTACTGCATTTCTTCCAGGCTGGGCGTGATCAGGCCCGACAGGCCCACGATGTCGGCGCCCTCTTTCTTCGCCATCGCGAGGATCTCGTGGCAGGGCACCATCACGCCCATGTTCACCACCTCGAAGTTGTTGCACTGCAAAACCACGGTGACGATGTTCTTGCCGATGTCGTGCACGTCGCCCTTCACGGTGGCGATCACGATCTTGCCCTTGGCTTTTACGTCGCCGCCCGCCGCCTGCAACGCCAGCTTTTCGGCTTCGATGTAGGGCAGCAGGTGGGCCACGGCCTGCTTCATCACGCGCGCACTCTTCACCACCTGCGGCAGGAACATCTTGCCCTGGCCGAACAGGTCGCCGACCACGTTCATGCCGTCCATCAGCGGGCCTTCGATCACGTTGAGCGGGCGGCCGCCGTCGGCTTCGATCTCGCGCCACATCTCTTCGGTGTCTTCGGTGATGAACTCGTTCATGCCGCGCACCAGCGCGTGGCTCAGGCGTTCGCGGATCGGCAGCGCGCGCCATTCGTTCTTCTTGCTGTCGTCCTTGGCAGCGCCCTTGGCGTTCTCGGCCACCTCCACCAACCGCTCACCCGCGTCGGCGCGGCGGTTCAGCACCACGTCTTCCACCCGCTCGCGCAACTCGGGCTCCAGCTCGTCGTACACGCCCACCATGCCGGCGTTGACGATGCCCATGTCCATGCCCGCTTTGATCGCGTGGTACAGGAACACCGTGTGGATCGCCTCGCGCACCGGGTCGTTGCCCCGGAAGCTGAACGACACGTTGGACACGCCGCCGCTCACCTTGGCGCCCGGCAAGTGCTCTTTGATCCAGCGCGTGGCGTTGATGAAGTCGACCGCGTAGTTGTTGTGCTCTTCGATACCGGTGGCAATGGCGAAGATGTTGGGGTCGAAGATGATGTCTTCCGGCGGGAAACCCACTTCATCCACCAGCACGCGGTAGGCGCGCTCGCAGATCTCGACCTTGCGCTCGTAGGTGTCGGCCTGGCCTTTTTCGTCAAAGGCCATCACAACCGCGGCGGCGCCGTAGCGCTTGACCAGACCGGCCTGGCGCTTGAACTCGGCCACGCCCTCTTTCATGCTGATGGAGTTCACCACGCCCTTGCCCTGCACGCAGCGCAGGCCAGCTTCAATGACCTCCCACTTGGAGCTGTCCACCATCACCGGCACGCGCGCAATGTCGGGCTCGCCCGCGATCAGGTTCAGGAACTTCACCATCGCGGCCTTGCTGTCGAGCATGGCCTCGTCCATGTTGATGTCGATCACCTGCGCGCCGTTTTCCACCTGCTGGCGCGCCACGGCCAGCGCCTGCTCGTACTCGCCGTTCAGGATCATGCGGGCGAAGGCCTTGGAGCCGGTGACGTTGGTGCGCTCGCCCGCAGCGGCTCCAGGCCGGACAGCAGCATGGGGGGAACGGACACAGGGGATAGAACGTCGGGCATGGGGCTCACCAGAAAAGGTTCAAACACTGGTGAGCGCCGTTGAAACCGGCGGGGCCGGCTGGGCGGTGGCCGCCCGGTTTCTCAAGCCTGACGCCGGGTCGGGAATCTGTGCGATTCCCCCGGCGCTGCAGCGCTCCTTGAGAGGCGCCGATTTTAGCGGTTGCGCGAAGGACTCTGTAACTACTGCAATGCTTCGGCGTGTGTGAGCAGGTGCACGATCGACCGCAAGACATCCATCCGGACCAGCGCTGCCTCAATGGCCTCACGCGAAAAGTGCCGCAGAACAACGGCTTCCGAGGCCGTGGCCCCGAACCGGGCAGCGAAGTCATGCTTGAGCTGAGTGGTCGTCCGCCCTTCCACAGGTGCCAGATGGACAGTCAACAAGAGCGCCTCCAGACAAGGATTGCAAGGCTTCACGTGCACCCGGGCCTTGCGGGCCGCGCTGCGGCTCTTGTCGTTCCAGTCCGTGTCGGTATCGAGCAATGCCGCTACCACGTCGTAGGCCGCGTTGATGGACTGGCGGCGCGCGAAGTCCACCACATGCGCAGCGCCTTTGCCCCGCGCGTTCTTGATCGTCACGGCCACACCCGAGCCGCGCTGCACGTACAAGCCCTTGAGGTGCTGCAGAAACTGCACCTCGGCATCACCCTCGCCCACCAGCAGCACGGTCCGTGCCGCCTGACGGCGCATGGCCACTCGCATCACAGTTGTGGCACCGCGCCGTAGGCACCGGCCATGTACTTCGCGTAGAAGTTGTCATCGCTGCGAATGCCCTCCACGCTGTCGAGGCGCCAGGTGCTGCTCTCGTTGGTGGCATCTTTTTCCACCAGCATCACCTGCGACTTGTGCACCAGGTTCAGTACCTCCATGGCGTGGCAGGTGAACAGCAATTGACCGCCGTGCGGGTTGGTGACCGGGCTCGCGAAAAGGTCCAGGATCGGCTCCAGCATGTGGGGGTGCAGGTCGTTTTCGAACTCGTCGATCACGGCGAGACCGCCACTGGAAAGAGCCGGAAGTAGCCGCGAGAGCAAGACAAAAGCTCCTTGAGTACCACTGGATTCCTGAGCAAAACCCAGCGCCATCTGTCCGCCCCTGACAGTGTGGATGCCAACAGGAACGGGCACTTTTTCCCGCGTTCCGTCGGCCCGAATTTCCTCTGTCTCTCTGATCTCCACATCGCGCAGACCCAAATCCCATGACGACAGCAAGCGCACAAGTTGCGCGCGCCGCGCTTCTTCACCCGCAAAGTAGGAAGCCGCTCGAAGAAGCTGGCCCGTATCGTTGGATATGCGACCGTACTGATGGATGTTGCTGAACACCTGACTGTTCACCAACCGCAATGCCAACGGCACACCGTATTGCGCGGCGGTTGCGATGAGCGAGGCGTTGGGCCGCACCTTACGCGCTTCGGTCGGTGAAAAGCCGAAGTCCTGTTGCTTGATGTCGTAGCCATGCGTGGCCTCGTTCCATTCCCGTACGAACACATAGCGCATGCGTTCGTGCCGGCTGTATAGCGCCTCGTGCAACACCCGCTCGGGCGTACAGCGCAGCGTGTAGCGCATCAGGCGGCCGTCCACATCCGCCTCCACCTCGAACTCGGAAGGCTCGCCGGTGGCGGCCGCGTGGGGGCTGAAGGGCAGCGCCTGTGCCGGGTCGGCCGCAAACGAATGGCGCATGAACCAGTCCAGAAACAGGATGGGCTTAAGCAGCGCCGTCTTGCCACTGGCGTTCGGGCCGATCACCGCCATCACCGTGCTCAGGCGCTCACCCGAACCCGCCTGGCGCGACCACACGGCCTCGGGCACCTTGCGGTCCAGCAACCAAGAGACCTCCGCACGTTCACGGAACGACTGGAAGTTGGAGAAGGCGTAACGGTGCAGCATTTGACTATTAAATCATTTTTTAAACAAATTTTTGTGTGAAAAATATATTGTCTGGCATTTTCAGGGGCTTCAACGGTTCAGAGGCTCCGTCGTGGCTCGCAGAGTGCCGCAGGGTTCAGGTCGTGTGCGACCAGCACAGGGATTCCGCCATAACGATCCTGCAAGGAGAAGGAAGGGCTTGTGGTGCGATGTTTGCTAGCCCCCCACGCATGCCCCACCGCCCAGACCCCGACAGCCCCGCCACCGACTGGCACGCCCAGGAGCTGCTGCTCATGCGCGAGGTGATGAAGCTGGTGGGCCGCAGCCTGGCGCCGGCTTTTGTGCTGCGCGAAATGCTGCACCTGATGAGCGAGCTGCTGGGCCTGAACCGGGGCCGCATGGTGCTGGCCGATGACGCGCTGCCCGGCGCCGAGCGCACCGCTTCCGTCCGCCACGCCTATGGCCTGACCGCCAAGGAAACCGCGCGCGGCACCTTCCGCTGGGGCGAAGGCATCACCGGGCGGGTGCTGGCCAGCGGGTTGCCCGCCATCGTGCAAGACGTGGACGCCGAGCCGCTGTTTCTCTTCCGCACCGTGGCGCGGGCCGACCTGCCGCCACAAACCGTGGCCTTCATCGCGCTGCCCATTGAAGTGAACGGCGCCACTGTGGGCGTGCTCGCCTGCCACCGCATCCGCAGCCGCCAGCGCCACCTGAACGACGACCTGGCGTTGCTGCGCATCCTGGCCACGCTGACCGGCCAGCTGCTGCGGCTGGAACAGCTGGTGGCCGAAGAAACCCGCCAGCTGGCCGCGCGCAACGAAGCGCTGGAACACGCGCTCGACGTCAACAGCGCGCGCTACGGCCTCATTGGCCGCTCTCCCGCGCTGCTGCAGGCGCTGGCCGAGCTGGAGCGGGTGTCGCAGTCGCAGGCCACGGTGCTGCTGCTGGGCGAATCGGGCACCGGCAAAGAACTGTTTGCCCGCGCGGTGCACTTGGCCAGCGGCCGGCGCGACCGGCCTTTCATCAAGGTCAACTGCTCGGCGATTCCTGAAACCCTGTTCGAGAGCGAGCTGTTTGGGCACGAGCGCGGCGCCTTCACCGGCGCCAACGCCGCGCGGCCTGGCTGGTTCGAGCAGGCCAACGGCGGCACGATTTTTCTGGACGAAATCGGCGAACTGCCGCTGCCGCTGCAGGCCAAGCTGTTGCGCACCCTGCAAGAAGGCACCCTGGTGCGGCTTGGCGGCACGCGCGAAACCCGCATCGACGTGCGGCTGGTGGCGGCCACCAACCGCGACCTGGCGCGCGAGGTGCAGGCCGGGCGCTTCCGGCAAGACCTGTACTACCGGCTCAACGTGATCCCGATCCGCCTGCCCAGCCTGCGCGAGCGGCGCGAAGACGTGCGCGCGCTCGCGCTGCACTTTGTAAGCCGCGCCAACCAGGCGCACCAGCGCAACGTCCACCTCGCGCCCGACGCACTCGCCCGGCTCGAAGCGCACGACTGGCCGGGCAACATCCGCGAGCTCGGCAACCTGATCGAACGCCTGGTGCTGCTGGCCGACCACCCGCTGGTGACCGCCGCCGCGCTGGAGCGCTTCATGCCCGCCGCCTGGGCGCCGCCCGCCGCCGCCCCGGAACTGACGCAGCCGCCACCCGGCCAGCCCCCGCCGCCCGGCAACGTGCGCGAATACCAGAGCGGGCGCTCACACAGCGCCCAGACCCTGCAAGACGCCCTGCTGCGCCACCACGGCAACCAGACCCAAGCCGCCCAGAGCCTGGGGCTCACCCTGCGGCAGTTCGGCTACCGGCTGCGCAAGGCGGGCCTGCGGTGAAACCACCGCCCGTCACACCCGCGTTGCAAGCGTCGGCGATACTCGGTTCCCCATTCCGGTGAGCGCCCGGCCCTGCCACCCAGCGGCAGCGCCTCACCCACACCCCAACCACTGAATACCTCAACACCATGGAAAAACTGCTTTCGAGCGTGGGTTCGCTGCTGTACGGCATGCGCTTCACCATGCTCTTCTTCTATGTCGGGCTGGTCGCCATCATCATCGGCATCCTGGGCAAGTTCCTGCTCGAAACCTACAAGCTCTTCACCACCCTGCTGTTCGACGATCTGCAAAAAATCGACCTGATCATCAAGGTGCTGGAGCTGGTCGACATGACCATGGTGGCCCAGCTGGTGTGGGTGGTGGCGCTGGCCGGTGTGTCGCTGTTCGTGACCACCGGGCACTTCGACAAGAGCGACATGAAAAAGCCCGACTGGCTCGACCACGTCAACACCTACAACCTCAAACTCAAGCTGGCCTTCGCGATCATTTCCATCTCGGGCGTGCACGCGCTCAAGACCTACCTCAGCGGCGAACTGACGCTGGAGAACATCCAGATCGTCACCATGGTCGCGGTGATCCACTTCACCTTCGTGCTCTCGGCCATCGGCATCTCGTTTGCCGAGCGGCTGACGCGCGAAAAGCACTGAACAGGCGCTGAAGCCAAGTGGCCATGAAAACCATCGACGAGATGCTCCACCTGGCCTTGCTCACCGCCGACGAGCACCAGCAGATCAGCGCCTGGATCGCCCAGGCCGCATCGCCCGACGAGATTCTGAAAATGCCGCCGCCGCTGTGGCGGGCGGTCGAGCGGGCCAGCGCGGTCATGGGGATTGACGAAGACCTGATGCGCCCGCCGGCGCTGGATGCGGACGATCTGGTGTGCCGGTGAGCGGCGCGCTGAATGGGCTGCCGGCCCAGCATCGACCAGCAAAACTCTACGCTTCGTAGGACGTCAAGAGCACGTCCGCTGCTTGCTGACGAAGCGGAATGAGCGCTTGATAGGCAGGCGACGAAAACCAACCGTTCACGGCTGCAACGCTCGGAAAACGGATCACGACAATGGCGGGGTGAGGGTTCGGGCCGGCGAACGCAGCCACTTGTTTGCCCCGAAAAACCAGCTCACCTCCCCAGGGCGTCAAAGTCGCTGGCACCTGGTCTCGGTATTCAGCCCACAGTTCTGGGTTTTTCACCGTGATTTGACCGACGACGTAGGCGTTGCTCATTTCCGTGGATTTCAAGTTTAGGTTTGAGTAAGTGGCTCAACGTTTGAGCTGAGCGGACCCTGCCGGCTTGGCGCTTGGGCCGTGAAGCGGATGATGACCTGAACCGGTTCGCGGGCCAAGCGCCAAGCCAGTGGAGGTCCGCTCGAGCGAAGGGGTAGGCGTCTCCCGCGCCTACGGGGCGATGCGACGGAACCAGTCCCGCATTGTTTGCCGCACTCGCGCCACCTCTTCTTCGGGGATGCTCGTCATGTGACAAATTGCATTGCGCAGGTGCCCAATGAGGCGTGCCTGCTGCAGGAGCGCCTTGTCCCGTACCGAGTCCTCAAAAGTGTCTTTCCAACAATGATCGATCACGCGGAGGATCTGGGGGTAAGTCATGAGGTTCGCCTTTCCCCTAGACCCGAGCGCCATCCAACTCTTCGCCTCTTCTGTCTCCTCAAGCTTGGTGATCTCGTCTTGGACGTCCTTGGGAACCTTTGGCCACCAATCCTCCTGCCCTCCATTGGAGAGGGTGTCGATCGCAAAGTCGCGCAGGTACCTCTCGAAGACAAAGAACAGCTTGTAGGCTTCCGACGCATCCATTGCTTCACGAACCATGTCTGGCATGGATGCGGCAAGGTCGTGCGTGTTGGACACCTTGAGCGGTTCTGCCGGAACGAGACCGGGCACCTGACGCATTTCGCGCGAGGCCGACTGACCAAGCAGGAGAAACAGTGCGAGCCGCTGCTCGTTCATGGGCGAAACGCCTTTCGAAGGGCGTTGAAGATGTTGAGGTACGTCTCCTCAGTAGCGTTTGCGGGAAGGTGAACCTGAATGTTGTAGTGGAATTCGGGGCGCAGCGCCCCGAAGTGCTGCTGTGGCCTCTCTACGATCGGTGGCTGGTCAGTGGTCTTGTCCGGCTCCTTCGGCGTGCCGTTCTCCTCAGATGGGGCGGTGAAGTCAGCCAGGCGTACCAGCGACGTAAAGGTTCCCGCAATTTTGCTTGTCATACCCGTATCGGAGCCCGCAACTTGGGCTACTAGCCCCCGCAACTCGTTGCTGCTGAGAGCGTAAACCTTCTCGTTTGCAGCGAAGAGCGGCTCGTAGGTTCGCTTCACAGCCGCCGCAATCGCTGCCCCAGCACGCGCCTGGTTCTTGAGACTTCCATATTCCGGCGTGGGCCGGCTAGCGGCGTCGATAAACCCAAGAGCCTTTAGAAGTGTGATTAGTTGTCGGTCTCCCGTACTCTTGAGGCCTAGCGTGTCACTGAGATACCTGGTTGTGAAGGTCTCAGGCTGCTTCGCAGTTGCAATCTTCTGAAAGAGCTCAGCGACATTTTTGTAGCTCGACAGATATGGGAGTTCAGCGGCCATGCGAGATTCCTAGTGGATGAAGCGGATTGTGGCTTGAGACGCCTAACGTTGGAGCTAACCTGCGCGCGACGGGTTAGGCGCGCTCGCCGCGACGGTAAGGATACACACGGTAGAACGCGTTTAACTCGTATTCACTTAGCGGCTGCGCAGATACAAAGCTCCGTTGATGACGAAAATCAAGCTCGATGTGCTTCAAGCGCCGCCAGTCACGATTGCCTGAGGTCTTTGCTTGGAGCTCGAAGTTATACAGACCGATATGAAGCCGCATGTCGACAATTCCAGTAGTGAACACGAAGTTCTTCTTTACCACGTCATTCGGGCGAATGACAACGGGAAGGAAGAAGTAGTCGCGTTCAATTTTGATTGGATGCTCGGAGGTCCAAAGCGGTTCATCGACTGCTTCGTACAAAAGCGGCTTCAGTCCAGCTTGCAAGGGAAACAAACGAAGTGACTCGACAACGACTGGGCTCGCGCCGGTGTTGAAGATGACAAGTGGCAGACCAACCAGGATCGTGTTGGGCTCATCGCCCGGTGATGTGGTTGCCTTACCCGCAGCAAAGTGCTGCAAGTCTCCGACGGAGAGTTTGCCGCCACGCCAATGCATCCACCAGAAACTCAACAGTGTGAATGCTAGCGCGAGGGAACTGACAATTACAGGAGCCCAGCCTTCCACTATTTGCGTGCCTTAGATTTGATATGAGGGGTGGCTTGACGGCGCAGCCGGCAAGACATCCCCTCGATGGAAGGGTTAGGCTGCACCCGCACCATAGTGAAGATCGCGATGGCAGTTGGGACAGAGTGCTATGGCGTTCTCAACTGTGTCTTCGCCGCCTTGTGAGAGTTGTTTCTTGTGATGCACTTCTAGATAGGCTGAGCCGTCTTTCCTCCGCAAGAATGGCGCAGGCTGGCGACAACGACCACATATGCCGGTTGCCTGGAACAGAACTTCAGCCACCACATCTGGATTTCGGTCAAACGAAAGATGCACAACTGGTGACCTAGAAGGAATCTTGGGAGCCGACGCAAGCCTCCTTCTGCGCTCTTCGGGGCTGCCCTTGGATGAGTTTCGAACGGCGTCTTCGAACTCCAGAGTCTTCTCTTCATCCGTTGGCGGAACTGGTGCTAATTCGGCGTGATGCACAGCAACAGAACGCAGCTTGTTCAGATTGACCCCGCTAACGCCCTCGTAGTAGCGGATGTGACGCCAGAGGGCATGCAGAGCGATTTGTACGCCGGGCGCTCCAAGATCGCTTTTAATCTGCGAAAGATAGAAATCCATGTCACTTGCACTCAGGCCGCGGTGGAACTCTTGCCCGAGCCGGAGCTGCTTGTAGACGTAGATGTGATCTCGAGCTGAGTTCACATTCATGCCGCAGCGAGAGTTGATGAGCCTTGCTCCTTCAGTTGGAGAAAGCTCGGCATCAAATACTTGCCGTGCAACTGGATACGCAGCTTGCGCGCGTTCGCTGAGTGGGAACGATGCCATCTTGTGCAGCCTAACTTTGATTTAAACCCGCAAAAAGGCGGATAACACTTTCGGCCGTCGTTAAACAAAGTCGCACGGTACCTCCGAAAATCCATTGGAATCAACCCTGTAGCGCATTCGTCTGGGTGCACGAACAGGTACAACGAAATCGACAAACCTCACGGCTCACGGCCGCGATCCTTGCGCCAGTCTAGCGGCTAATCGCAAGCTTGAACTTTAGGACCTGCCGCCGCACGACAGCGACATGGCGGCGATCACGCAGCTTCGGGGTGAACGGTAGGGACGGGCCGCCACTGCGCGCCCACCAATGTGTCGACATTGTGTGAACCCAATGTCAAACCCCGGCAGCCGCACCCCCGGCGCCCGCCCGTCTTAACCGCCCACAAACCCAACAAAATCAACAACCTCCCCGCGCTGACCTCCCCGCGCGCCACCCTGGCACAGCGGTTGCGATGTAGGGCTCAGGCCATCCTGCCTGTGCCTTTATCAAGAGGTCCCCATGAGCATTGAAGCCACGCTGATCGCACCCGATCAACTCGCCGCGTTGCAAGCCGCCGAACCGGTGGTGGTCATTGACACGCGCGACGCCGACACGTTTGCCGCCGGGCACGTTCCCAGCGCGGTGAACCTGCGCGAGGTGTTCACCTACCTGGCCACGTCCACGCCCGCCGGGTTGATGGAGCTGAAGGCGACCTTTGCCGACGCGCTGGGCAAGGCCGGGCTCTCGGGCAAAGAGACGGCCGTGTTTTACGAAGACGCGATGAACAGCGGCTACGGCCAGTCGTGCCGGGGCTATTACCTGCTCACCTGGCTGGGCTACCCCAAGATCAAGGTGCTCAACGGCGGCTTCAGCGCCTGGAAGGCGGCGGGTCTGCCGGTGTCCACCACGGCGGCCACGCCCACACCCGCCACCTTCCCCGAACTGCCCATGGCCGACGTGATGCTGACCCAGGCCGATGTGCAGGCGGTGCTGGGCACCAGCACGGTGTTGCTCGACGTGCGCGATGTGGACGAGTGGATCGGTGACAGCTCCAGCCCTTACGGCAAAGATTTCGCGCCGCGCAAGGGCCGCCTGCCGGGCGCGAAGTGGGTGGAGTGGTACCGCTTCATGAAGCCTTCGGCCTCGGGCCCGGTGTTCAAGACGCCCGACGAGGTGAAGGCCGAATGCGCCACCGCCGGCATTGCGCCGGACGACACGGTCTACCTGTATTGCTTCAAGGGCGCGCGCGCGTCCAACACGTTCCTGGCGCTCAAGCAGGCCGGGTTTTCGGATGTGCGCATGTACTTCGGCTCGTGGAACGAGTGGTCGCGCGACCCGAGCCTACCGATCGAGACCGGGCTGCCCGTGGCCAAAGCGGCCAACAAACCGCAGCTGGCGATGGCCGCCTGAAGCTGAGGCACCGCTGTGGCGCGCTTTCCTTCCATCAGTGTTTTTTCAGTTCTTCAACCGCACCCTTCAATAACCACCATGTCTTCCACCGCCACCCTTGAACCCACCGCCCCCGTGACCACTGTGAAGGCTTACCTGCGCCCCATCGATGGCAAGGGTCTCGCCGAATTCGCCGCGGGCGGCAAGGCCAACCCGGCGCGGCGCGGCACCAACAAGGTCCACACCGTGATGGAGGGGCAGTACCGCTCGATCTCGCACGTGGGCGAGAAGCACACGGTGGTGGTGGACGAGCCGCTGCACCTGTTTGGCGAAGACACGGCGCCCGCGCCGGGCGAGATCGTGCTCTCAGGCCTGGGCGGCTGCATCGCCGTGGGCGTGACGGCCGTGGCCACCTGGAAGGGCGTGAAGCTGAGCAAGCTGGAGGTGTTTATGGAAGGCGACATTGGCAACCCGGCCGCCTGGGGCGCCGGGGGCGCGCTGGAGAAGACGCCGCCCGAGATGGGTTTTCAGGCGATCCGCGTGAAGGTGCTGGTGGAGGGCGACGCGAGCCGCGAGGTGCTGGACGAGATCGTGCAGCACGCGAACTTCTATTCGCCGGTGGCCAACACGATGCGCAACCCGATTCCGTTCGAGATCTCCATGCTCTGAAAGTGTTGACATGAACCCCGCCGACCTGCCCCCCGAACTCGCCGCCCGGCCTTCCGCGTTGATCGAAGCGGTGCGCACCATCGCGCAAGGCCCGCTGGCCGAGCAGGCCTACGCCATCGACCGGGGCGCGTACCCGGCCGATGTGTTGCGGCAGCTGGCGGCGGCGGGCGCCATGAGCGCGCACCTGCCGCGCGCCGACGGCACGCCGGGCGACTACGGTCAGGCCATTGCGGCCATGGCCGAGGCGTCCAAGGTCTGCGGCGCCACCGGTTTCATGATGTGGTGCCAGGCGGTGGCGGGGCTGTACATGCAGGCGTCGGGCAACCCGGCGCTGATGGGCGAGCGGCTGGCGCGGCATGTGCGCGGCGAGACGCTGGGCGGCACCGGCCTCTCAAACCCGATGAAGAGCTTTGCGCAGATTGAAACGCTGCTGCTCAAGGCCACGCCAGTGGACGGCGGCTACCTCGTTAACGGCGCGCTGCCCTGGGTCAGCAACCTGGGGCCGAGCCATTACTTCGGCACCATCGCGGCGGTGGTGGACGGCGAAGGCGCCACCGTGCGCGAGCTGATGTTCATGCTGCGCTGCGACGCGCCGGGCGTGACGCTCAAGCACTGCCCGGAGTTCTCGGGCATGGAAGGCACGGGCACCTACAGCGTGCAGTGCAAAGACCTGTTTGTGGGCGCGGACGACATCGCCGCCGACCCGGCCAAGCCGTACATCGGGCGCATCCGCGGCGGTTTTGTGCTGCTGCAATGCGGCATGGCGGCTGGCATCGCGCAGGGCGCCATCGACAGCATGTGGGCGGTGGAAGACCAGTTGGGCCATGTGAACGAGTTTCTGGAAGACCGGCCCGCCGAGCTGCAGGCCGAGCTGGACGCGCTGGTGGCCCGCGTGATGAAGCTGGCCGAGACGCCGTGGGACACATCGACGGATTACTTCATCGACGTGCTGGATGTCCGCGCACACGGCGGCGAACTGTGCCTGCGCGCCGCCAACTCGGCGCTGATGCACCAGGGCGCGCGCGGCTACCTCATGAGCAGCGAGGTGCAACGCCGCGTGCGCGAGGCGCAGTTTGTGGCCATCGTCACCCCGGCCATCAAGCACCTGCGCAAACTGATCGCACGGCTGAGCCAGGAAGAGATGCCGGCATGAGTTCGCTCTCCAATATCTACGGCGAGGTGCGCGACCTGCCTTTGGCAGCGGCCATCCCGGCCGTGGCGGTGGGCGCGCCATTCCAGCAGTACATCTGCGACGCCTGCGGCTACATCTACGACGAGGCCGTGGGCGACGCCGACAGCGGCCTGGCCGCCGGCACGCGCTTTGAAGACATCCCGGAAGACTGGTACTGCCCGCTCTGCGGCGTGACCAAAAACGACTTCACGCTGTACCAGGCGCCCAGCATCGAGGCCTTGCGCGCACGCTCGGGCAGCGCCGCGCCCGCTTGGAACGCCGCGTCCCGCCAACAGCCGGGCGTGGTCATCGTGGGTGGCGGCCGGGCGGGCTGGCAAATGGCCGAAGCCCTGCGCGCGCTCGACGCGGACCTGCCCATCACCCTGGTGAGCGCCTGCGCGGCCGACGTGTACGACAAGCCTTTGCTGTCGGTGGCGATGGCGCGGCAGATGGACCCGAGCCGGCTGGTGAAGGAAAGCGGCGCCGACGCCGCGAAACGCCTGGGCGTGCGACTGCTCGCGCACACCGACGCGGTGCGTATCTGCACCGACACCCGCAGCCTGCGCACCACGCGCGGCACGCTGCGCTTCGACCAGCTGGTGCTGGCTCACGGCGCGCAGGCCGCGCTGCCGCCTGCTTTGCCCGCCGCGCTGTGCTGGCGCATCAACCACCTGGGCGCGTACCAACGCCTGCGCACCGCGCTCGGCCCGGTGGAACAGACCGGGGCCAAAGACGTGGTGATCGTCGGAGCCGGGCTCATCGGCAGCGAACTCGCCAACGACCTCGCCCTCGGCGGCCACCGCATCACCCTGCTGGACGTGACGACCCAGCCGCTGGCCCGCTGGCCGGGCGAGCAGGCCGGTGGCCCGCTGCTGGAAGCCTGGAAAGACCTGCCGATCCGCTTCGTGGGCGGCGTGCAGGTAGCCAGCGTGGAGAAGCTCGGCGACCGCTACCGCGTCACCACCGCCTGCGGCCAGAAGTTCGTGGCCCACCAGGTGGTGGCCGCCGCCGGGCTGATGACGCCACCGCGCCTGGCGCAGAGCGCCGCACTGGCGTGGGACAACGGCATCGCGGTCGACGCGGCCACGCTGTGCACCAGCAACGAACGCATCCACGCGCTGGGCGACTGCATCACCATCCACGGCCAGGCCAGCCGCTACATCGAACCCATCACCCGGCAGGCGCGCGCGATTGCCGCGCACATTTGCGGCGCCGACGCAGCGCCGTACGAAGCGAAACCAGCGGTGGTGCGGGTCAAGACCACCTCGCACCCGCTGACGTTGCATTGAAGGCGGCAAGCCCCGAGCGTTGCTTCAGGTTCAAGCGTGCTGCGGTAGGGAGAGCAAGCGTGGGTTTGGCCTCGCCGGGAGGCACGCCGTCGTTCAGCGACTCAGCAGGTCGACGTACGCCTGGTAGCTGAAGCTGCGGTTTTTCTTCTGGCCGGTCAGCTCGGTCACGATGCCCAGTTCTTGCAGCAGCCTGATGGCTCCGCTGGCGGTGGGGAAGGTGGTGTTCAGCGCCACCCGCGCGCGCTCCACCGTGAAACGCGGCATGGTCGGCAACAGCTCGAACAGCCGGTAGCTCGCCGGACCGGCCTTGGGGTGTTGCAGCAGGCGCCTGCGGTCGGCCGCCACCAGGCTGGCCAGTGCCACGATGTCTTTTTCCGCCTCGGCAGCGGCCACTTCCACGCCTTCCAGAAAGAAGCCGATCCAGCCTTCCCAGTCGCCTTCGGTGCGCACATCCGACAAGTGTCGGTAGTACGCGCTCTGGTGCCGCTTGAGGAAACCGCTCAGATACATCAGCGGTTCGGGCAGCAAGCCCCAATGTTCGAGCAGGGCGCCGATCAGCAAACGGCCCATGCGGCCATTGCCATCGAGAAACGGGTGGATCGTTTCGAACTGCACATGCACCAGCGCCACCCGCACCAGCGGCGGCAGGCCGGCAGCGGGCGCGTGAATGAAGCGCTCCAGATCGGCGAGCAAACCGGGCACCTGTTCGGCCGGCGGCGGGACGAACACCGCGTTGTCAGGCCGCGTGCCGCCGATCCAGTTTTGCGAACGGCGCAGCTCCCCCGGCTGCTTGCCGGTGCCGCGCGCGCCGTTGAGCAACAGGCGGTGCGCGTTGCACAGCAGACGCACGCTGATCGGCAGGCCCGCCGCATCGCGCAGGTTCTCCTGCACCAGCCGGAAGGCCTGAAGGTAGTTGGTGACCTCCTCCACGTCGTCGGTGTTGCTCACCGCCAGACCGGCCTCTTCATCAAACAGATCGGTCAGCGTGGCCTGCGTGCCCTCGATCTGGGAAGTCATCAGCGCCTCCTTGCGGATGGCGCTGTAGAGCAGCCAGTCCACCGACGGCACCAGCCCAGCCACCGCAGAGAGGCGTGCCAGCGCCAGCTCGGCCGCGCGGTTGCGCTGCCCCCAGGCTGCCTCAGCGAGGGCCGGATCGGTGGGCGGCAAAGGGTGGGGAACAAAGGCCTTGACCGGCTCCCCGAGGGTGGTGAGGGTGACGTAGCGACCCGTGACGCGCTTCATGTGCAAGCTTTCTTTCCATTGAGCTTGCCATATTAAAGAATGCTTTTATTTGAAGCAAGCGTTTGAAAGCGGGCTTTAACAGAAGCGGCTCAGCCCGCCATCACCGGAATCACCCGCCGCGCGGGTTTCTCGGCCCGCGCCCGCAACTGCCCACACCCACCGTCCACGTCCTGCCCGGCGGACTGGCGCAGTTTGGTGAGAATGCCGCGCCGGTGCAGGTGCCGGGCGATGGCCGCGGCTTTTTCCCAGCTCGGGCGGGTGAAGGGCATGCCGTCCACCGCGTTGAACGGGATCATGTTGAGGATGGCGTACTTGCCGGTGAGCAGGCGCACGATGCCATCGAGCTCGTCGTCGCCGTCGTTGATTCCCTCGAGCAGCGTCCACTGGTATTGAATGGGGTAGTCGGTCGCGCGGGCGTAGGCCTCACCGGCTTGCACGAGTTCTTCGGGGGTCATGCGCGGCGCGCGCGGCAGCAGGCGTTCGCGCAGCTCGGCTTTGGTGGTGTGCAGCGACAGCGCCAGCGCGGGCTTGACCGGGCCGCGCGGCAGGACGTCGAACACGCGCGGATCGCCCACGGTGGAGAACACCAGGTTTTTGTGGCCGATGTTGCCCGCCGTGCCCAGCAGCTCGATGGCTTCCATCACGTTGTCGAGGTTGTGCGCGGGCTCGCCCATGCCCATGAACACCACCTTCTTTACTGGCCGCAGGCTGCGCGCCAGCGCCACCTGCGCCACGATCTCGGCACTGCCCACCTGGCGGATCAGCCCTGTGGTGCCGGTCATGCAGAACACGCAGCCGACCGCGCAACCGATCTGCGTCGACACACACACGCCGTCGCGCGGCAGCAGCACGGTTTCCACCATCTGGCCGTCGGGCAGCTTCACCAGCAGGCGGGCCGAACCGTCTTCACCGGGGTGCTGCGATTCGAGCCGCACCAGCCCGGCCAGATCGGCCTCGATGCCGGGCAGTTCGGCGCGCAGCGTGGCGGGCAGGAAGTGCTCGATCTGCCGCTTGCCCGCCGTCTGCGGCAGGGCGTTGCTCCACAGGCGGAGCACGCGGTGCTCGTGTTTGGGCAGGGCGCCGAGCGCTCTGAGGCGCTCACGCAGGTCTTGGATGCGCATGGGCTGGATTGTCCCTGACGCCAGCGCCGACAGGGACATCGACGGACAATGACGGACAACAGGAGACCCCACGATGAAATCCGTGTCTTTCATTCAGCGCAACACGCAAGGCCACTGGGTCGGCGACGGCTTTCCGGTGCGCACGCTGTTCTCGTACAACGACGACCCCTCCGCGTTCTCGCCATTTCTCATGCTCGACTACGGCGGCCCGGTGGTGTTCGACCCGACCACGAAGCGGCGCGGCGTCGGCGCGCACCCGCACCGCGGCTTTGAGACCGTGACCATCGTCTACGACGGCGAGGTCTCGCACCGCGACTCCACCGGTGCGGGCGGCACCATCGGCCCGGGCGATGTGCAGTGGATGACCGCCGCCTCGGGCATCGTGCACGAGGAGTTTCACAGCGAAGCCTACGCCCGCAGCGGCGGGCCGTTCCGCATGGTGCAGCTCTGGGTGAACCTGCCCGCGCGCGACAAGATGGCGCCGCCCGGCTACCAGGGCATCACCGCGGCACAGACGCCCACCGTGGCGCTGCCCGATGGCGCGGGCACGGTGCGGCTGCTCGCCGGTACCTTCCAGGGCGCCACCGGCCCGGCCAAAACCTTCACGCCCATGCAGGTGTGGGACGTGCA
>LNFM01002132.1_pt1 | contig 42251 bp, 33 predicted proteins | sample 596031 | NCBI WGS metagenome assembly LNFM01 (sample SAMN04254537, study PRJNA301005) | activated carbon metagenome | isolation source: dual media filters at the Ann Arbor, Michigan drinking water treatment plant | place: USA: Ann Arbor
GGCTTCAGCACTGCGCCCACTGTCGTTCTGCTCATTCGGCGCGGCAGCGCGGGTGGGGGCTTCAGCACTGCGCCCACTGTCGTTGCGCTCGCTCGCGCGCGGCAGCGCGGGTGGGGGCCGCCGCGCGGCTCGGTGACAGACGTCGTTTCGTCGCTCGATTCTCAGCCCAAACGCTCTGTTTCAGCCGCTGAGCTCTCGGCGCGGATGGCGCGGACGGTTTTCGGCGGCGCTCAGCGGCGAGCGATCACCAACGGCAGTCGAACGTCGCTCGGTTGCGCGGCGGCGCGTCGTCGACTCGAGTCAGCTCCACGGTGCCGCGCACGGCTGCGAGTTCGAACACGTTGACCAGCCCCGCGCTGATCGCGATGAACGCCGATCGAGGAACGCTGTAGCTCGTCGGGTAGCTCACGGTCATAACGCCGCTGCGATCGTCGCGCGGGGTCCAAACGAACTGCATTCCTCGAATGGTCGAGCGCGAGAGAAGATCCAGTCGACTGAACAGCGTCTTGGGCGAAGTGCCGAAGAGGTGAAGGACCCCCTCGACAGCAGACCGCAGGATCGGCGAGACCGAGTCGCGCAACGTCTTCAACGCGACCTCGCGGAGCCTGGTCTCGCCGGCGGTGTTGTAGATGGCCTCGTCGATCGCGATCACCAGAGCGCCGTCGACCCAGGAGGAGATCATCACGGTGTCTTCGAGCGAGCGTCGCTCGGCGGGGGTAAGCTTCGCGACGCACTCGTCGAAGAGCCCCAACGCTCTGAGCGCCTGAATGCGGCCGCGCAGCACTGACCCCTTCACGTCGAAGTCGAAGCGCCTCTCGCCCACCTTGCCTGCTTTGAGGTCTTCAACGCCCATCACTGCCTCCTCACGCAATGCCCGTTGCCCGCGGAAGTCGCACAACGACCCCTCTGAGTCTTGTGAACATACCAGATCGTTCGTGACAGTGTGGCGGCGATGAGCGCGGAGCTGTCTTGATGAAGAAACTTACAGAGTCTTTAACAGGGCGATCGGTGCGGGGCTGTGTACGGTGCTCCCAAACGCCGCAGCGCCCGACGGGAGAGGCGGTGTCAGACGTTAGTAGCACATTGCATATAACCGAGGCGTCCGCGGGTTTCCGCGCTCGAGAGAGCGCGTCACGGCGCCTATCACCATCCGTTCAGGAGGAACTCATGCGTACGTCGACTCGAACGTTCTTGGCTGTGTCCGCCCTCGCCTCGGTGGCGGTCATTGCGATCGGTGGCTGCAAGAAGAAGCGACGCGGCCCCGATGGGGAGCCCGCGATCTCCATTCCGTGGAACGCCAACGCCACTGCGTACCGATCGCAGGTAGGGGCGACGCTGACCTTCGAGTGTCCGCCCAACGGTCGGCCGGGGAGCGTCTGGGGCACGGACATGTACACGACGGACTCGAGCATCTGCTCTGCCGCTGTTCACTCGGGGCGCGTTCAGCTCGCGACCGGCGGCGTGGTGCAGATTCAGATCGGTCCGGGCCTCCCACAATATCAAGGCACCCTTCGCGGCGGGGTCGCGTCCTTCAATTTCGCCGCATATCCAGCGTCGTTTTCGATCGTCGGCGGCGCCGCGCCCGGCATGATCGCCATCCCGGTCCCGGGCGTGAACATCAACAGCAACGGGATCAACATCGGCGGGCTTCAGATCAACGTGGGCTCGGGCAACAGCGCCAACGCGCAGGATCCGTGGCGGCAGAGCGCGACGAGCCAGCGGTCTCGCGTGGGTACGTCCTTCGTGCACACCTGCCCGCCCAACGGGACCTTCGGCAGCGTGTGGGGAACAGGGATCTTCTCGGACGACTCGTCGATCTGCACGGCCGCGGTCCATTCGGGCCGCATTCAACCCGCGACCGGCGGGCCCGTGACGGTGTTCGTTCACCCGGGTCGCAACAGCTACCAGGGAACGGTCGCCAACGGCGTCTCGAGCCGCGACTACGGTCGCTATCCCGGGAGCTTCTCGTTCGACTCGGTGGCTCCGCCCGAAGCTGCTGTTCCTCCGGGAGCCGAGCTTCTCAGCTGGACGCAATCTGCGACGGCGTGGCGTGATCGTCGCGCGACGACCATCCGAGCGTTCTGCCCTCCTGGCGCCGCGACAGGGTCTGTCTGGGGCGGCAATCCGTACACCGACGACTCGTCGATCTGCACCGCGGCCGTGCACAGCGGTCGCATTCGTCCCGAGACGGGCGGGACCTTTGGTGTGCGCATTTTCATGGGCCTTCCCTCTTATCGCGGCTCGGTGCGCAACGGCGTGACGACGCGAGACTTCGCTCGGTTTCCGGGCAGCTTCATGATCGTCCCGTAGGGAGGTCACGAGTCGGGTGGTGGTCGGCGCGGGGGCGGTGCATCCTTCGGTGCCATGAACAGCCCGACGCCCAGGAGGGTCGCGCTCTCGATTCACCGCCACGAGTCCGACGAGTGCGGGCTGCGCTACGTGTACGCGGTCCTCTCGCGCCGCGCCGGCGGCGTATCCATCGGCATCAACGTGTCGACCACGCACGAGTGCAACTGGCGCTGCGTCTACTGCCAGGTCCCCGGCCTCGGCCGAGGAACGAGCCCCGCGGTAGACCTGCCCGTGCTCGAAGAGGAGCTGCGCGCGGTGCTCGACGCGGCCGCGAACGGAGCGCTCTTCGACGAACCCGCGCTGAACGATCGCGCGCCGCCGGTGGTCGACGTGGCGTTTTCGGGGGACGGCGAGCCCACGACGAGCGCGAATTTCGCGGACGCCGTCGACGTCGTCGGGCGCGTTTTGCGTGAAAAATCACTGAGTATTCCCGTCATCCTGATCACCAACGGCTCGCAGGCGTCGCACGAGCGGGTGCGCGACGCGCTCGAGCGGCTCGCGGCGCAGGGCGGGCGCGTGTGGTTCAAATTCGACCGCGCGACGCCTGGCGCGATGCGGGAGTGCAACGGAACAGAGCTCTCTCCCGAATCACACGTCCGCCGCTTGATCGACTGCGCGAATCGTTGCCCGACGTGGGTGCAGTCGTGCTGGTTTGCGACGGACGGGCTTGCGCCTTCGGAGGACGAGCAGCGCGCGTGGCTCGAAGCGCTCGCGACGGCGATGCGCGACGGCGCCCGCTTGCGCGGAGTGCAGCTCTACTCGCTGGCGCGGCCGTCGATGCAGCCCGAGGCGCCGAGGCTGTCGTCCGTGGGTCGCGAATGGCTCGACGCCCTGGCTGCGCGGGTCGAGGCGCTGGGCTTGCCCGCCGCCGTCGTCTGAGCTCGTCGCAGCATCGGGCGCGAACGGCGCGGGTCTCGCGCGGTGCTCAGCGGCAGAGGGGGCGGTCCACGGGATACGGGTAGCGCGTGTTGGGACGGACGGCGCTGGTGATGCGAGCCCGCGAGAATCCCGCGCAGTTGAGCGCGTCGAGAAAGTCCGGCAACACCGGGATCGAGCGGCTCGTCGCGGTGACCGACGAGTACGAGCAGCGCGTCGAATCGAAGGCGCCGAGGTAGCGCTGAAAGTAGCCGCGCTCGAAGCGACCCGTCGCGGGGTCGGGGCGGTTCATCCGCGCAGACCCGAGCGCGTCGAGCACCGGACCAGGGTCGCGCGAGCCATCCGAGAGGCGCCAGAGGATCATCGACACCTCGAGCTCGCTCAGCTTCTGAAAGAGCCCGGGCGTTCGAGAGGAGACGATGTCTGCCGCGGTGGGACTCGCGTGGGGCCAGCGCCGATCTGGGTCCTCTCCGCTGATGTCGTAGGCGTAGACGCTGGAAGAGTTGACCGCGGTGTAGAAGGGATTTCCCAGCACGATTTGCGCGAAGTAGTTGGCGAAGCCCTCCTTCCACGCGAGGCCGGGCCACGTCTCGCACCGGTAGGTGTGACCGCTCGTCTCGCTGTTGGACTCGCTGTAGCTGCCCATCATCCAGTGCCCCGTCTCGTGGAGGATCACCGAGTCGGCCCAGTACGACTGCTCGCGGTCCATCGCGTAGAACATCTGCGATTGAAAAGTGGTGCGCGTCGGGATGGCCACGCGCGTCTCGGCGCCGACGAAGGAGTTGGTCCAGTCGACTCCGGGTCCCATCCAGACGATCATCGTCCGCCCGGCGCGACCGTAGTGCGCGCGCGAGAATCGCGTTCCCCACGCGACGCGGTCGAACACGTTGGCCGCCGCAGAGTTGCGCGCGATCGTGATCTCGAGGGTCGGGCTGGGGCCGGTCAACGTGTCGACGAGCCAGGTCCATCGCCACACCGTCGCCCGACTGACAGAAGCCACGGCGCCGAGACGATCTGTGTACGCTCCGGGGCTCAGCTGCGGGTTGACCAACGCGAGGTCCGTCGTCGAGCCCGACCGCCGCACCGCCGAGACGACGACGCGATCTCCGCGCTCGATCGCAGCAGGCCGCGGCAGCGAAAACGTCCCGTCCATCGCGCTCGACGTGGTCGACGCGAGCACCGCGCCGTCGCGCTCGAGCGTGACCAGAAATCCGCGCGCGGGTCGGTTGACCGTCGGCCCCCACGCGGTGCGACCGCTGTTTGCCGCGCGGGCTTCGTAGATCACCCTGCCCGAGATCCTGTCGGGGGTCATGGCCGGGGCGCAGCTGGCCCGCTCGTCGCTGCCGACGCAGCCGTTGGCGCAGCTCTCGGCGCTCCATCCCGCAGCGCCGCAGCGCTCGAGCGTCCGGTCGTCGCGGCAGCGCGTCGCGCCTGCGGTGCAGCGCGTCTCGACGCAGTGCGCGGCGCCTTCGACCAGCATGCAGCGCTCGGTGCTGTCGCAGCGCTCGCTCACCAACTGCGGCGCGATGTGCTCACCCATCGCGCAGCGCTCGACCATCGAGTCGCTGGCGCAACGCCCTGCGGCAGACACGCCGCGGCACGGGTCTTCGATGATCACGTCCGGTTGCGCGACGTCCTCTGCCGCGCTGTCGCTCGCGTCTTCGCCGGGCGCAGCGTCGGCCGCGTGCTGTCGAGGCACGTCGGCGACAGCGCTGTCGGCGCCCGCGTCGGTGTCGATCGAGTCGGTTAGGGGGCCGCAGGCCGCGAGGGCGAGGGCGGTCGAGAGCGAGGCGATCCAGCGGTGGTTGCTCATGATCATCGTGGAGCGTGCACGAGCGAGGCCACCGAGTCGTACCCTGCTTTCGCAGGGATATTGCTGTCGGAGCGGGAGGGGCGCGGTGCGAGCGCTGTGCGACCGACTGTGTCGAAGTCGCACAGTTTGTGCGAGCTGTGCGACCCGTGCGAACTGTGCGAACGTTGCACAACGGTCCGATCGATGGTCTCGAGGCGAGCGACAGGGTTCGACGACGTGACCGCTCCGAGCGGGGCGGAGGTCGAGGATCGGCCGCTGGGGTATCGACTGGTGGCGATCGAGCGCGACGCGACGCGAGAGTTCTTGTTGCGAGACGGGCATACGGCCTCGATCGGGCGGCATCGGGATGCGACCCTGTCGATTCGCGACGAGTCGGTCTCGAGGCTGCACGCCGAGCTTCGCGCGGGAGCGACGCTCGAGGTCCGCGACACGGGCAGTCGCAACGGCGTGTTCGTCAACGGTGGGCGCATCGCGAAGGGAGCGTGGGTGGAGGTCCCTCGCGGCGCCACGCTGCTCGTCGGCTCGGTCACGATCGCGGTCGAGCGGGCGCGCGCTCCGAGCGAAGCCGCGAGACCCACGCGGCTGGAGGTGCGCGGCGGCCAAGAGCCTTCGCGGCTGATCGATAGCGCGGCGATGCGCCCCGCGCTCGAGCTCGTAGCCACCGTGGCGCCGACGGACGTCTCGGTGCTGATCATCGGCGAGACGGGCGCGGGCAAAGAGCTGTTCGCCGAGGAAATTCACAGGCAATCGAAGCGGTCTCGCGCGCGCCTGCTTCGGATCAACTGCGCTTCGTTTACCGCGCAGCTGCTCGAGAGCGAGCTGTTTGGCCACGAGCGCGGGGCCTTCACCGGGGCGAGCTCAGCGAAGGTCGGGTTGATCGAGAGCGCCAACGGCGGAACAGTCTTCTTCGATGAAATCGCGGAAATGCCGCTGGACCTTCAGGCGCGGCTCTTGCGTGTGCTCGAAGATCGCCGTGTGCGCCCTGTCGGCGCGGTGAGCGAGCGGGCCGTGGACGTTCGCTTCATCGCCGCGACCCATCAGCCGCTCGAGGAGCTGGCCAAGCGCGGAGCGTTTCGAAAGGATCTGTTCTACCGGCTCGCGGGCGTCGTCATCGAGGTCCCGCCGCTGCGAGAGCGACGCGAAGAGATCCCGGCGTTGATCGAGCGGTTCGCGGCGGCGGTCGGCGCGCAGCCCGTCCGCGTGAGCCCTGCGGCGATGGAGCTGCTCTCGAGCTGGGATTGGCCCGGCAACGTGCGAGAGCTGCGCAACGTGGTCGAGCGCGCGGCGCTGCTTGCGGCGGGGCGCGAGATCGGCGCAGAGCATCTTCCGAGAGCGCTCGTGCGGCGCGACAGTGACGCGGCGACGCCCGCGGCTCCCAAGATGCGCAGCGAGCTCGAGGCGCTCGAGAGGCAGCGGATCGTCGAGGCGCTCGCGCGGTGCAACGGCAATCAGTCGCGCGCGGCGGCGATGATCGGGATGCCCCGGCGAACGTTCGTCGCGCGGCTGGACGCGTACGGCATTCCCCGCCCACGCAAGGGCGCTGCAGACGAGTCGTAGCCGGCGGTCGTGCGGTGCGCGGCGATCGCTTCGTAGACAGCGCCGCGACGTTTGAACGATCATCGGGCACTTCGTAGTGAGACCTTCCGTCGCGGCGACGATCGCTCTTGTGTCTGTGTTGCTCGGCGCTCGCGTCGCCGACGCGCAGGCCACGGCGCCGACAGAGGAGGCTCGCGTCGAAGCGCGGCGCGAGTTTGCCGCGGGCCTCGCGGCGGCCGAGTCCCAGCGATGGGCGGACGCGCTGGGACATTTCGAGCGCGTCTACGAGCGGGTGCGTGCGCCCAACGTGCTCTTGAACATCGCGGGAGCGCTCGTCGCGGTCGGTCGGCTCGTCGACGCCGCGTCACGGTACGAGCAGTACCTCCGCGAGGCGCCCGAGAGCGAAGCGTCGCTGCGGGAGGAGGCTCAGCGCTCGCTCGCCAACGCGCGGGCTCGCCTCGGCATGGTCGTCTTGCGAATCAACGGGCTCTCGGGGACCGACGAGGTCTCGATCGACGCAAACACGATCGAGCGCAGCGCGTTGGCGGGTCCGATCGCGGTCGATCCCGGGCCGCATCGCGTCACGGTGCTCAGGCAACGCACGGTCGTCGCGCAGCAGAGCTTCACCGTCGCCGAGTCGACGCGAAGAGAGGTGCTCCTTCGCGTTCAGGGAGGTCGACCGCTGTGGCAGTCGCCGTGGCTGTGGACGGCGGTCGGAGCGGTCGTGGTGGGAGCGGGCGTGACAGTGGGCGTCGTGTACGAGAGAAGCACCGCGTTGTTCGTCGGCAACGTGCCTCCGGGCTTCGTGGAGGTCCGATGACGGTGGGACGACGCTCGAGAGCGCTCCTGGCGTCCGCTGCGCTCGTGCTCGCGAGCTGCGGAGCACAAACGCAGCTCATCGTCGTGATCGGCACGGATCTGGCTCTGCCCATGCAGGCCGATCGGATCACGCTGACCGTCGAAGGAGCGGAGGAGGCTGACGCTTCTTCGATGCCGATGACGATCGAGGTTCCTGTCGCGAATGGAATGCCGAGCGGAGGGTGGACGCTCGGCGTTCGACCGCGGACTGGCGCGAGTCAGGTGATCGTTCGAGCAGAGGCGCTGCTCGGCACTGCGCCGGTGGTGTCAACGCGGGTCGTGACGACGTTTCGAGCAGGAGAAACACGGTACGTTCCGGTGTTGCTCTCCAGCCGCTGCGCCGCGCTCCGCTGTCCCGCGAGTCTTGTGTGTGATGCGAATCGAGGCTGCGTGGAGCCGACGGTCGTCGACGCCTCGACGCTCCCGAGCACACGGCCGTGCGCTCCGAGCACCGAGCGCTGCGGCACCCAGTGCGTCGACACGTCCCGGGACCGGTCGAATTGTGGTGCGTGCGGCGCGGCGTGCAGCGGGACGTGCGTTCAGGGCATCTGCGAAACGCGCGCCGTGCGCGAGTTGGTCGCGGGCGCGCGCCACACCTGCGCGCGCACCCAGGGCGGCGAGATGTTCTGCTGGGGCGCGCTCGGAACGAACGAGGTCCAGCAGCCCGCTCGGGTTTCGATCGGCAACGTGGTTCAGATGGCCGCGGGGCGCGAGCACGTGTGCGCAAGAACGAGTGACCGACGCGACGCTTGCTGGGGAACCAACGGTTCGGGACAGATCGGCGCGCAAGTCCAAGAGAGCTCGACCCCTCGCGCGTTGGATCGGACTGACTTTACCGGAACATCACGGCACATCGCCGCGGGCGCTAAACACACATGCATCGCGACGACCGAAGGGATGCGCTGCTGGGGCGGCAACAGCCGCTCACAGAGCGGACCGATGGCAGCGGAGTCGATCCGGTCTACGCCGGTGCCCGCGACGCTCGACGTCGTGCACGCCGCCGCCGGAGACGCGTTCACGTGCTTCGCGCGAGCGTTGCTTCCGGCAAACAGTTCGAACGGTGCCGTTTCCTGCTTCGGCGACAACACGCTCGGACAATGTGGAGCAACGCCGCCGACGCTGTTCTCTCAGCCTCGCGACATCACGTTCAGCGATGGCAGCGGCCTTCGGCGGGTGACCGTCCTCGCGGCCGGCGCCGAGCACGTGTGCGCGCTGAGAGAAGGAGCCAGCGTGCTGTGTTGGGGCTCCAATGCCCGCCGCCAAATTGGCTCGAATGCTGACGTGGAGAGGCAGCCACTCCCACAGCTGGTGACGAATCACAGCTTCTCATCGATCTACGCCGGCGGAGCGAACACGTGCGGTCTGGACATGGACCGTCGACTGTGGTGCTGGGGCGACAACACGAACAGGTGGCTCTTCGACGACTCAGAGAGCCGAATCGCGACGCCGAGGCGAGTCCATTGGCTCAGCGGGCGAGTGCGCGCAGTCGCGATCGGCGCGGGGGCGACTAACACCGCAGGCGTCGCCCCGACGCGCATCTGCGTCGCGCTCGACTCGGGTCTCGTGTATTGCTGGGGAGATAACCAGGACGGTCACCGCGGTGTCGGCTCGGATGCTCCATCGCTCTCCGCCCCGCGGCTCGTCGTGCTCCCCCAGTGAACTCGCTGTTTGACGGCATCTTTCGCGGCCAGTAGCGTTTCGCTCGGCTCGTGATGTGGAAGCCGGGTAACTCGATTGGACCGTACCGGCTCGAAGCGAGCCTGAAGTCCGGCGGGATGGGCGCGCTGTTTCTCGCGCGACGCGAGGGCGCGGCAGGCTTTCAGCGCTTCGTCGCGATCAAGGTGATCCACGCGCACCTGGCGTCGGACCCGACGTTCGTCAGGATGTTCGTCGACGAGGCGCTGTTGTCCGCGAAGATCCAGCACCCCAACGTCGTTCATGTCGAAGAGCTCGGCGAGTGGGAGGGCAGCTACTTCCTCGCGATGGAGTACGTTCCGGGCTGCTCGCTCGCGCAGCTGCTCTCCGCGCTGTCTCGCGCGGGCCGGCGGCTCTCGCCGCGGGTCGCCGCGTACATCGCCGCCCAGGTCGCGGATGGATTGCACGCCGCGCACGAGACGCGCGGAGACGACGGCGCGCTGCTCGGCGTGGTGCACCGCGACGTGAGCCCACAAAACGTGCTGCTCGCGACGAACGGCGCCGTCAAGCTGATCGACTTCGGCGTCGCCAAGGCCCGCGGACGCTCGCAACAAACTGCATCCGGCTCCATCCGCGGAAAGCTCCGTTACATGCCTCCAGAGCAGGCGCGCGGCGACGAGATCGATCGACGCGCCGACGGCTATGCGCTCGGGATCGTGCTCTGGGAGATGCTCACGGGTCGCAGGCTCTTCGACGCGCCCAACGATTTCGCGCTCATCGATCGCGTGCGAAATCCCGAGATCGTTCGCCCCAGCACGTGGGCGACGGACGTCGACGAAGAGCTCGACGAGCTGGTGCTGTGGGCGCTCTCGCCTCGAGCCGAGGACCGACCGGCGACGGCGCTCGAGCTACGCGCTCGCCTCGCAGAGGCCGTGCCCGACGCGCTCGCGTTGGGGGCGACGCAGCTGGCCGCGCTGATCCGATCGGTGTTCGGCGAGCTGGCAGAGGGTCCGAAGCTGCCGACGCCTTCGCGCGAGCCTGCTGCGCAGCCCGTTCGCGCCGCGACCGAAGAGATGAACACCGCGGACGTGATCGAAGAGCTCACGAGGCTCACCGAGCACGGCGAGCGCTACGACGACAAGCAAGAGCCCGAAGACAAGCTCGTCGCGATGCCAGTCTCGAAGCTGGTGCGCGTCGAGGAGCCTCGCAAACGTGCGCCATGGCGGTGGGCGGTCGGCATCCTCGCGCTGCTCGTGCTCGGCGCAGGCTCGGTCGTCGCAGCGACGCGTCGAGAAGGCGCGCAACGCGCGGTGATCACCCCGGCGCCGACCGTCACCGCGCCGCCGACCGTCGCCCCGCCGGTGTTTCTGCAGACCGTACCGATCGCCGAGACGACCGAGTCGAGAGACTCGGGGGTGTCGCTCACCACGAGATCGACGCAACGATCGAGCGCGACGGCCACACACACGCGAAGAGACTCGTCGCGAGCCGACGCGGCGACGCACGCGCCGAGCGCGGCCGCGCGCGACCCGAGCGCGTCGTCGATCCGCGCGCCGGGACCCTTTCCCACGAGCCTGGGGTTCTGAGCGCTCGGAGTTCAACGGCGCTCGGATCGATGCGGGGAGTGCTCGTCGTTGCCAGCGCGAACGTCGGCTGCTCGGAAGAGGGCGTTCGTCCCGCGGACGGCCGTCGAAGCGACGCGGCGATGGACGGCTTCGTTCCTGAGCGCGGCGAGCGGGTGATCTTCGGGCCGGGCACAGACGCGATGGTGGTCGGTCGCTTCGGCGCTCCCTCGGTGGCAGACCCGATGCGCGCCGCGAGGATCTTGTGTCCGCTCGACGAGGTCGTGTTTCCGCGCAACGTGTGGGCGCCGCACGTGCAGTGGGAAGGCGGCGGGGCGATGAGAGACGGGGGCATCTACTCCCATGCGACGACAGCCGCGGCGCGGCAGCGAGCGACGTCAGCGGCGGCGCGTTCTATCGAAACTTCACGCCGTGTACGACGGAGGGTCTGGACCCGAGCATCGACGGCGCGGGCGAGTTTCGCTCGGCGTACTGGCTGCTCTTCTACGGCCGAAGGGACTGCAGCAACGCGCAGGTCGGAACGCGCGGGACGGGGCGCCGCCAGATCTGGGTCAGCGCGATCTCGACGGACGTGCGCGAAGGGCGCGACGCGAGCGCGGTTCCCTACTGGCTGCCTGGGCAAGAGGTCGCGCAACAAAACGCGTCGGCGTTGTGTGCGCCCCTGGCGTGTCGGCCTTCCGACGTGGACCGTTCGGACAACGGCGAGTGCTGCAGCGGCGATTGTTTCAGCGGCCGGTGCCTCCCGGCGGCGGGAGCGACAGCGGTCCAGGAGCCTGTCGACGCGAGGGTCAACGCTGCGGCTCCAACGCAGACTGCTGCGACCGCTCGCTCACGTGCGTGGACTCGATCTGCGTCTCGATGCCGCTGTGATTCGACGGTAGCGCGCGAGACCCGAACCCCTCTGTACGCGTTGCGGTATGGTCGCGCCGTGGAGAATCAACGAACACGGACGCGTCTCTTCGCGTCTGTCTCGCTGCTCGCTGCGGCGCTCGGCGCCGACGCGTGCACGCCCAACGCCGCGCCCGTGCGCTGGGAGTGTCCCGCTGGATGGGTCTCCACGACGCGCGGCGGCTGCGCGCCCGCGGCGCTCGTCTGCGACACACCCGAGGCTGCGATGGGCGCGTGCACCGCGGCGCTAGGGACGCCGCCGACCATCAACGAGCCGAGCGGCGCAACCCATCGCGGGTTCGCTCGAGGAGCCAACGGAGAGATCCTCGGCGGCCATCGAGCGTCGTCGGACCCGATGATTCCTGGGGCTGATTTTCAAGCAACCCCTCCCGCGAGCGTCCCTGCTGCGGACTTCGCGCCTCTTGCGCCGCGCATGCAGTGCCCCATGGGCTGGTCTTCGCGCGCGGGACTGTGCGACCCCGAAATCCGCGCGGATTGCCCGGCAGGAAGCGGCGCGCTCCCTTCGGGACAGTGCACGCAGACCGCCGCCAGCGCGTGCCCGACGGGCGCCTTTGCGATGGCAACGGCCGGAGAAACCGCGCGCTACGTGTTGGCGGGGGCTCCTGCGGGCGGAGATGGCAGCGAAGCGCGCCCGTTCGACAGCGTGACGGCGGCGCTCTCGGCGGCGCCGATGGCGACGGTCTTGCTCCTCGGCGAAGGCGCGTACAGCGCGGTGACGTTGTCTCGCGCGATCACGCTGCGAGGGCGCTGCCCGAGCTCGACGCGAATCTCCGCAGGAGCGAGCGCGAACGCGCTTCGGGTCGACAGCGCAAGCGCTCGCGTCGAAGGCGTCACGCTCGAAGGAGGCACGGCCGCGGTGCACGTCGCAGCGGGCGCGTCGCTGACGCTCGGACGAGCGATCGTGCGTGGGGCTACGGGCTACGGCGTTCACTCCTCGGGGATGCTCGAGCTGCAAGACGCGTGGATCGACGCGATCGACGATCGCGCCGAAGGCTCTGCGGGCGTCTTCATCGAGGCCGGCGGCGCGACGATCGCGCGCGTGAGCATCACGGATTCAGCGCGCGTGGGCGTTCGGATCCTCGCGGACACGACGGTGCGCGACAGCGCGATGCTTCGCGCCGGCGTGCGATCGATGACCGGGACGCTGCCCGCAGCAGGCATCGAGGCGCGCAACGCCGCGGTGACGATCGAGCGAGTCGCCGTCGTCGGCAGCCGACAGTACGGCGTGCTCGTCGCGGACACCGCGAGCGCGACGGCGAGCGATCTGTTCGTCGCGCGCACGACGGGCAGCGCCAGCGCAGGGACAGGGCGGGGCGTGGACCTCGAAGGGTCAGCCCAGTGCACGATCCGTCGACTCGGCTGCGAAAACAATCTCAACGGTTGCTTTCTGCACTTCAGCCGCTCGCTCGCGACGCTCGAGGACGTCGTCGTGCGCGGCGGCTCGAGCCCGTTCGGACTGTATTTTGGCGGAGGGACAGCGAACGTGTCGCGGGCGGACGTCTCGGGCGTCGCGGGGACGGGAGTCCTCGCCACGCGCGGCGCGCGAGCGACGATCAGCGACCTGGTCGTGCACGACAGCGCGGCGGCGGCGACGACGGTCGCGGACGTGACGGCGCAGAACGCCGGGGTCCTCGAGCTGTCTCGCGTGCGACTGAGCGAGCGCAGCCCGCGCGCGTTTTCGCTGGTCGCCACCGGCGCGCGCTCACGCGTGGTGCTCCGCTCGGGCGTGCTCTTCTCGAGCGTCGCGAGCAACAGCGCGGGCGCGCTCGAGGCCGCGGAGCTGAGGCTGCTCGGAGGACGCGACTTCGGCGTCGTGACGAGCGGCGCCGGATCGACGCTGCGGCTCGTGGATTCGATCGTCGATCCGAGCGCTGACAACGACACGACCGCCCGGTTGGGCGCGGAAGAAATGGCCTCGCTCGAGGTCGAGCGCGTGACGCTTCGCGCCCGCGCGTACACGGGGGTCGTCGCTGGCAGCCGCGGGAGAGTTCGCGTGCGGGACATGCAAGTCAGCGACGTTCTTCGTCCGAGGATCGAGGCCGACGGCGCGATCCGAGTGTCCGCAGCGTTTGGCGCAGCGGAGGGCGGGCAGCTCGAGGCCGAACGGACTCGATCAGTGATTTCGCAGGGAGTTCACTGGTACGCGAAGGGCGAAGGGAGCGTCGTCACCGTGCGCGAGGCGCTCGCGCGAGGCACGGGAGAGGCGAGCTTGTGCCTCGCGTGCCTGGGCGCGATCGCGCGCGAAGGCGCGACGGTCTCGGTGTCCCGCGCGAGGCTCGACGAGGTGACAGGAACTGCCCTCGGCGCCGACAGCGCTGCGCGCCTCGAGGTGCGCGACACCGTTGTCCGAGCGCCCGTCGCGCACGAGCCGAACACCGAAGCCGGGCAGCAGTTCACCGGGCTGGGAGCGCTCGTTCGCGAGTCGGCGACGGGGATCTTCGAGCGCGTCGTGATCGAGGACGCAACGACGGCCGGAGCGCTGGTCTCGTCGGGCGCGAGCCTCTTGCTGCGCGACTGCGCGGTTCGTCGCGTCCGGCGCTGGCGCAACGAGATTCTGGGCTGGGGGGTGGGATCGACCTTCGGAGGCCAGCTCGAAGCGCGCGGCCTGCTCGTCGAAAATGCGTTCGAGGGCGGCGTCTTGCTCGCGGGCAACGGCGCGACGGGCGTCTTGGAAGACGCGATCGTTCGCACCGTCGCGGCCTCCGCGCGCGGCCTCGGGATGGGCGTCGGCGTGTTCGACGGCGCGACGGGCACGTTCGATCGCGTCGCGATCGACGCCGTCGAGGGGATCGGGCTGGGCGTCGGAGGCGCGACGAGCGCCGCGGCGGGCACCGCGAGGGCGAGCGACGTCTTCCTGCGAAGCGTGCGCCCAGGGACGCTCGCTCCGCGAGGACCGGGCTTCGCCGAACCACAGACCGCGAGCATCGGGATCATTTCGACCCGCGGCACGAGCCTCACGGCTTCGCGCATCACTGCGTTCGACGCCGGATACGGCGTGTACAACCAGGGCGGCACGCTCGTGCTGAGACAGGGCGTGGTGTCCGGGATGGTGGACGCGCTCGGCGCCTTCGAAGAACGCGAACCGAGCCTCGTCGACGTGTGGGGCCACGGCAACGCGAACAACGGAGTTCGCTCGAACACGACGCTCGGCGCCGTCGGCTTCGCGCTCCCGACGGGGATCGGCCGCTGAGCTGCTCGCGCGGCGCAGAGCCTCGAACCCGTCGTTCTGCCGGAGAAACCAGCGCCGCGAGAACCTCGCGCCCGTCCGATTGTCCCAACCGCCTCGCCATGACCGTCGTTCGTCGTTGTTTCTTCGCGTTGTTGCTCGCCACCGACGCGCGCTGCGCTGCGAGCCCGCGGGGCGAGATCGCTCGCACCGGCTCTCGCGTGATTGTGTTGGACGCGTCGAGCCACTCGGACTCGTCTCCGCCGCCAACGCCGCTCGACGCGTCGACCGGCGAGCGAGCGGACCGCGTCACGACGGCTCGTTCGTCGCGCCCTCACCTCGCGCCGGACGCGGGCGTCGCCTTCGACGGGCCTCCTCGGTCCTTCGCCGAGCTGCTCGAGACATCGAGGCCGGTGTACTGGCGAACCTCGTCCATCGCCGGCCCGAAGTGCGTCCGTTGGGACACGCGAAGGTCTCGCGCTGACGGTCCTCCGGACGTTCTGTCGAGCACCGTCGAGGTCCTGTGCGTTCGCCACACGACCAGCGTGCGACTCAACCTCGAAACGAGCGACACGCTGGTGTTCGACGGCATCGGCGGATCGACGATGACGCGCACCGGAGGCAGCGGATGGATGGGTCCGCGCGGTCCACGGACGACCGTGACCTGGGTCGACAGCGACGAGCGAACGGTGCTCACGAGCGAAGGGCCCTGGTTTCTCAGCGAAGAAGCGTGCATGTCCGCGTCGAGCGAGCTGCCCTCCTCCCGTCCCGCAGCGTGGAGATCGACGATGCCCATCGACGATGCGCTGCGCACCGCTTCGACGCTGCCCGAACAGCGATGGGCGATCGCGAGCGAGAGGCCCCGCGGCGCGCCGACGGAGATCGAGCGCGCGGTTCGCACGATGTTTCGACAAGGTCGCACGGTCTGGCAGGCCGACGTCGGACACGCTTGCAAAGGTTGGCGCGTCACGCTGCGTGACAACACCGTGCAGCTCGTTCGTGACGTCCTGGTGCGCCGCGGCGTTCGGCGCGTCACTCAGCAGAATCTGCGCTGGCACGGGGCGTGTGGCTCGTTCGAACACGGGGGCTGCTTCACCTCTCTGATCGGACCAAACCTCGGAAGCACCGGCGGATCGAGCAGCGAGCGCTGGTTCTCGATCGACCGAGTGGGCGACGGATGGATCGAGTCCGAAGATCGTCGGTTATTCTCGTCGCAGGGGGCGTGCGAGCGAACGCCGAGGGCGCGCCGCGCGCCGTTCTTCGACTCGTGCGAGTGAGCCTCTTGTTCGCTTCGACACGAGCGAGCACGAGAGCCGACGCTGACTGCGATGCTTTCGGCGCTCAGCGGTCGGATCGGGGATCAATCGCAGGGCATCTCGACGCAGCGGCCGCGGCAGCAGTTCTGTGTGCGAAAACACTGATTGCCGCACGCGCCGCAGTTCATCGGATCGTCTTCGAACGGGGTCTCGCAGCCGTTGTAGTTGTTCGAATCGCAGTTGCCGTGAAGGCGGTCGCAGGTGATGTCGCAAGCGCCGGCGACGCATTGAACGCGCGTCGTGCCGACAGGATCACACGGGACTTCGCAGATGCCGCAGTGCATCGTCGACGTGTTGATGTCGACGCACTCGGCGCCGCACAGCATCCTGCCCCCGCTGCACATGGGCTGACTGTCGACCATCCCCTGATCGACCATGGTCGCGTCGACCGCGCGCGAGTCGGTCGGCGAGCTGTCGCGAGGCTGCGCGCCCGCGTCGGACGTCGCGTCGAGCGACGAGTCCAGCGCGGGATTCGCTGCGTCGAGCGTCGCCGAGTCTCGGACGATCACGACGTCGCGGGTGAGCGTTTCCTCGCTCGGAGCGCAGCGGCACAGGCCCCAACCGACCGCGACCAGCATGGCCACTCGACGCGCGACGCTCATGGTGCGTCATGCAAGCGCAGGTGGATATCGCCTGTCAACGTCCTGGAGTTTCGAAGGCAAGACCCGCGCAGACCCGCGTTTCGACGGGGGTGGGCGCGCTGCGTGACGCCGTCGATCGCCAGTAGCGTATCCTCGACGACCGATGAACTCACCCTCTTCGAAAAAGTCTCCTCGAGACGCGGCGCTGGACACGGACTACGTCGCGATCGTTGAGTACGTCGCGGATCAAGTGAAGCGAGCGGGCGGTGATGTCACGCGGTTTCCCGACGAGCTGTGCGGGAGGCTCGCGAAGCGATCTTCGCTCCCCGCGGAGCTCGAGCCCGTGCTTCGTATGCTGCTGCGCATCGCGGCTCCGACGACTCCTTCGCGCCCCGAGCTGCCCGAGGTGTTGAAGCGCAGCACGCTCGCGGTCCGCGCGCTCGCTCGCGCGACCCCCGCGACGATCGACGGGGCAAATCACGTGATTTCGTTGCTTCAATCCGTGCAGCGAAGCGGCTATACGCACGCGCCCTCGAAGCTCGACCCGCAGCACCTCGCCGAGATCGAGCTGGCGGGGCTCGAGGACGCCCTCGCGCTCGCGTGCGTCGAGGCGCTCGCGAGGGTCGGTGACGCCGCGCCGGATCCCGCCGCCCGCGCGTTGAAGGAGGCCGAGCGCCACCGACACGAGGAGGTGCGAACGGCGGCCTCCGCGGTGCTGCGCATCGTCGTGTCTGATTTTGGAGCGAAGCTGCCCTGAGCGTCGGGGGGGTCGGCGCGCGGAGCGTCTCGAGAGATTTCCCAGGAGGGAGTTCCGAGACGCCGCTCGTCGCGATCGCGACGGTCGAGCGGTCCGCGTCGAACTGCGCGCCTCCGAGCGAGAAGCGAGAGCGAGCGAGAGCCGCCCGCGCGCACGGCGAACGAGCGCGCGGCAAACGCGCTGTACACAGGGCTCGACAGTTCGTCGCGCCGCGTGGACACCCCTCGGACAGAGAGAGCAACGGTCACTGAATTTCCTCAGGATTCGTCGCGATATCGACGCGGATCGCACGTTGGCACGTCGCGCGCAATGAAGCCCTCTCGAATGAGCGCCCACGCTTGCGTGCGCAGCGCTCGGCCGAAAGGACCGTGACCTCATGAAACGCTTCACTCTGGTTCGTGCTTGCTACGCCGCGACGCTCGCGATCGCTCTGTCCGCCTGCGCCCCGGCGACGATGGCTCCGTCGGACGCATCGCTCCCCGACAGCTCCGAGGATGTCGTGGTCCCGGACGCTTCACGGCAGACGCTCGGCGACGTTCCCGACACCTGCGTCGACGTCGCGGGCTCGTGGGAGTGGACGGGAACGTGCTCGGTCCCTGGCGTGCGCCCGGATCTCCACACGTGTATCAGCCAATCGGGCTGCACGATTCGAGAGAACCTCGACTGGTCGCTGTCGGTCGTCGGAAACGTCGCGCGACGCCGGTTGACGCTCTCGTCGGACCAACTCGAGGGCGAGCACACCATGACGATCACCGGCGACACGGCCGTATCCGAGTATACGCTCACGCACCCTGTGAGGGCGACTTGTCGAATCACCGGTCGCCGCGGACGATTTCCGGGGGCGACGAGCTATTGCTGCGAGGTCAACCGCGCCAGCTGCGGGGCCGGTCAACGGTGCGTGCAAGTGCAAGCGAACAGCGACCCGTCGATGCTGACGACCGCGTGCGTCCCCAACGGAACGCTCCCGCTCGGCGCGACGTGCACGCGGGTGATGGATCGCGCAGGCACCGACCAGTGCCAGGGAAACAACGCCTGCGCGAGCACCGGCCCTTCGTCCACCGCGCCTCGCGTGTGCGCGAAGCTCTGCTCGCAGGAGACGATCTGCGGCGCTGGCGAAGTGTGTCGATGGTCCGGACAGGGCCCTGCGACGGGCGTGTGCCAACCTCGCTGCGAGCTGCTCGGATCGAGTTGCCAGCCCGGCGCGACGTGTCGCGCGTACGAAGGTTGGTTCACCGGTGGCGGTCACAACACGGACGCGGTCTGCGAGCCCGCCGGCAGGAAATCCGAGGGAATGGCCTGCGCCAACAGCGCCGAGTGCGGCGACAATCTGAGCTGCCAATGGTGGAACGATCGCCCCACCTGCCGTCGGGTCTGCGACGACACGCACGCGTGCCCTTCGGGCAGCCGCTGCGACCAGCATCCCTACGGAAGCCCCAGCAACATCGGCCTCTGCGTCGCGCTATGAGTCATGAAAACGAGCACATCGTTACAAGAAGGCAGCGCGCGAGCCTCACCAGCGCCTACGCCAATGCCAGAACAGGGACCGATCCCGCAATCGGATGAGGTGTGTATGAAGACCGCCTTGGGGCAAGCCAGGCTGTTTGTGCCAGGCCCGACGGCTCCTTCATCGATCAGCCTCGCGTTTCGCTTCCGTCACCGGCGCTGAACGCCGCGCAGCTCCGCCCTGTCCGATCGCGGTACGATCACGATCGCCGTGTGCCCGCAGCGCGCTCGAGTCCCGACGTCCTCTTCGAACCGCGCAGGGAGCGACCTCTCTGCGGCGAGGGGCGCGCCGTGAAGGTCGTGATCGCGCACGAGTCTGCGGACTTCGACGCGTTTGCAGCGGCCGCGTTGGCGACGCGGCTGTACGACGGGGCGGTGTACGTGGCCACCGGCGGCTTCGGGCGCGGCGTGCGCGCGTTTGCGACGCTGCATCGCGATCGCTTTGCCTATGTCGACGTCGCGTCGATCGACGCTGCGTCGGTGACGCTCGCGGTGCTCGTCGACGTCCGTCGCCTCTCGCGGCTCGGCAAGGTTCGCGCGCTGCGCGAGCGCATCGTTCGCGCAGATCCTTCGCTGGAGGTGCACGTGTGGGATCACCACGCGGCGTCGAGCGAAGACGCGCCGGCGAAGCTCGCGGTCGTCGAGCGAGTCGGATCGACCACGACGCTCTTGCTCGAAGCGGCCCGCGAGCGCGGGCTCGAGGTCGATCACGTCGAGGCGACCCTGTACGCGCTCGGGATCCACGCGGACACCGGCTCGCTGACCTTCGCCAACACGACCGCGCGCGACGCATCGGCGCTCGCGTGGCTGATGGAGAGAGGCGCCGACCTATCGGTGATCAATCGCTTTCTCAACCCTCCGTGGAGCGTCTCGCAGCGCGAAGCGCTCGAGCGCGCGCTCGAATCGCTGACAGTTCGCGTCGTGCGCGGCGCGCGCGTGGCGTTCTCGAGCGTCGCTGTCTCGACGGAGACCGAGGGGCTCGACGAGGTCTGCTCCGAGCTGCTTCGTCTCTCTTCGTGCGACGCGCTGTTCACGTTGTGGTCTCAGGGACCGAAGGTTCGGGTGATCGCGCGGTCGCGATCGGCGTTGGTGGACGTCGGGCGCGCGCTCGACGCGCTGGGGGGCGGCGGGCACCCGACGGCGGCGACCGCGGCGGTACGCGTCGATTCGCGAGATGTTTCGCAGTTGATCGCAGAGTCGACGGGGTCTATCGAAGCGTCGATCCTCGCGCAGCCCATCGACCCGATCCGCGTGAGAGACGTGATGTCGAGCCCCGTTCACTCGGTGTCGCCGAGCACTCCGCTGCGAGCGCTGCGCGAGTCGCTGAGACAGTGGCGACACTCGGGCGCGCCCGTGCTTCGCGAGCGGAGACTCGTGGGAGTTGTTTGCGCGGCAGACCTCGACCGCGCCGAGGCGCGGGGCGACAGCGCGCTCTGCGCGGCGGCGATCATGCGGCAGCCGGTGCGAACCACGACAGAAGACGCGACGCTCGACGAGGCGCTCGAGGCGATGGCGCGGTGGGACGTGGGACGGTTGCCTGTCGTTCGCGGCGACGAGGTGGTTGGTATCGTGACGCGGGTCGATGTGCGGCGCGTGCTCTACGGCGAAGTCGCTCGCTGAGCGCGCTCAACGGAATCGCCAACGACCTCGCGCGAGCCGTCTTGGGTCAGCGAAACGCGCGGCCGATGGCGAAGAACGCTTCGCTCTCGCCGCCGCGCGGGCTCGCCTGGCGAGGAGTCACGGTGAGCACGGGCGAAAAACGCATGGTGGTTCGGTCCAGGGATTGTTGCAGCGCGAGCGCGAGCGCGCCGTTGGCGTAGGCGACGGCGCGCGTGGTGGTGTTCTGAAACGCGTTCCAGTGCAGGCGCGCACGAAAGTCTCGCGACAGGACGGCGAAGAATCCCCCGCCTGCGTAGCCCTCGAGCGAGGGCAGCCCGTTGATCGTCCTCGGCGGCGTGTTCTCGATGCAGCACGCCGAACCGCCGCCCACCAGCACCGCGCCGGTCTCGTCTGCGGTGATCGCCTCGATCGTCGCGCCGTTGCCCCTGCCGTTCGACAGCCGCGGCGCGAGAAACACCCCGCGCTCGAGCGCGCCGTTGCTCGGGTCGAGGCGCGCGATGAACGCGAGGGGAGCGGCGCCGTTCCAGTTGAAGGTCTCGCTGTATCGATCGGTGCGAACGATGTTCGCCTGCGCTTCGAACCGCTGCGGGTCGCGCATGTGCGCGCTCACGGCCCCGTCGCTTCGCCCGCCGTAATACAGGTTTTGATCCCTGCCGATCGCCACGCGCAGCCCTCGCGTGTCCGACGTCAACCCGTCGGCCCGCGTGTAGCGATAGTCCGCCCACGCCTCGGTCCCGTCGTAGCGATACGCGCGGATGAAGGGCCACTGCAAGTTGCCGCTCACTTGATTGAAGCCCGTCACGATCACCAGCGCCCCGCGCCCGTACACCGCGACGTCGTTGACCGCGGTGTCCATGAGCGCGATCTGCCGCAGCTCTTGCCCTGCGCCGTCGAAGACCGTCACGCCGCCGCGCCGCACGACCGCCACCGTGCCATCCGAGCCCACCGACACGCGCGCCGCGCCCTCGAGCGCTCGATGCCAGCGCAGCGCGCTCGCGTCCGGCGAGAGCAACGCCACGCCGAACGCCCCTGCCACGGCGATCGACCCTTCGCCGGCTCGAATCTCCATGTCGCTCACCGACGCGCCGACGCGGGTGATCGACAGCACCGACGCGCCCGACGGACGCATTCGCACGATCGCTCCGGCGCCGCCGCCCATGAGGGCGACCGCGGTCTGCCCGAGGTCCTCCCCTGGAAGATCGCCAGCGAACACCACGGTCCCGTCGTCCGCAAACTCGATCGCCGCGGCCGTGTCTGCGCCGGGGCCTCCCAGGTAGCTCGCCGTGCAGAAGTTGCTGTTGGGCGAGGCCGTCGCGGGGTTGGCCATGCACGACGCGAGATCCGCCGGAGGATTTCCAGGAACTCCGAAGGTTACATCGGCCGTTGCGGCGTCGATGATGTCCGCGTCAGGGCGCGAGCCGTCCGGTCCCGTGCCTGTCGGCCCTCCGCAGTGAGCGAGCGAGAGAGACGCGACAACGGAGGCGATCCAGCGAGCGAACATAGAGCGGGTTCTCCCATGACGGTGATGAACTATTCGGTAGCTGAGACGCTCCAACGATACCGCACGACGATCGCGCGATGCGCGACGGCGCCGATCTCCGTTGCGATACCGCCGCCCCTCGGGCGAGATCATCGCTCGAGTCATGGGATCCGATCGCGCGCACGCCGCGCTGCTCGTCGCCGCGCTCTCGCTTTGGCCATCGAGCGCGCGCGCCCACGATGGCCGGTGACTACCAGCTGCAAGCAGCGGGCAACGCCGTCAACAACGACGGTCTTCGCAACACGCAAGACCAGTGGAACCTCGCGTCGATGACCATCACAGTGACGAGCGTCGCCATGATGGACTCGGGCGTCGTGACGGACTCCGGCACCGACGCGGGCGTTTCGCCGCGCAACGATGGCTCTGCGCGGGACGCAGCGGACGCGACGCAGGACTCGCTCGTCGATGCAGGCGTGACCGACGACCGCCCTTCGCCGCAGAGCGACGCGAGCAGCACGACCGCGGACGCGACGCGCGAGGACGTCTCGTCGGCGGCTGACACGCGATCCGTGAGCGATGGAGGCGCGCCGCCTCCGATGAGCGCGGGCTGCTCGTGCTCGTCCGTGCGCTCGACGACGACAGGATCTACGGCGTCGGATCTCTCGTTGCTCGCAGCAGCGCTCGGGACCGCGCTCGGTCGTCGGCGCGGAGACTCGCGACCTCTCGAGCGAGCTCGTCCTTCGTGATCATTCGCGGAGCGCTTCGATGCGCGATGATCACGAACCGCCGGGAGCGCGACGGTGTCGCGGGCGGCCGGTGTACGCTCTCGTCATGCGTGCCTCCCCTCGCCCGCGGCGCCGGTTGCTGTTGGCTCTCTCGCTCCTGGGCGCGGCGACGGGGGCTCGTTTCACCGCAGCGCAGAGCATCCCACCGTCGCGTGACGCTAGCGCCGACGCGTCTCGCGCGGCACCCGCGCAGAGCGCGCCGATTCGCCTCGTGCGCTGGTCGTGGGCCAACACTTCGGTCCGACACGTCGTGACGCTCGACCGCGCGGGGCGCTGCACAGCGACGACAGAGATCCGCGATTGCATGCCCGACGGACGCGTGCGCGATCCCGCTGCGGTGTTCGCGATCGTCGAGCGACACCTCGCCGCCGGTCCGGCGTCGACTGTCGCGCCGAACGCGCGGCGGAGACCGGACGACTTCACGTATTCGATCGAGATCGAGCGCGAAGGACAGCCACCGTCGACGATGACATTCCACGACGGGAGCGCCCCAAACACCGCGATGCGCGAGCTCTTTCACGGCTATCGCTCGTTGGGAAGCGGAGGGTTCGTCCTGCCAGCGCTCACCGAGGCGTCCTTGGCAGCGGTGCAATTTCAAGTCGAAGACGAAGAGGGCGCGGGCTGGGGGTTCGTCATCGACCGCACGGGCGCGGTGCGCGCGACGCCGCGGACCCGCGGGCGGGGTTCGCTGCCTTCGGTTCCGAGGCTTCGCCCGAGGGTGTCGAACCCTGCTGCGTTTCGCCGCGAGCTGGTCGCGCGCCTGTCGACGATCAACCTCGACGCGCTCGTCGCGACTACCGACGGGATCCGCGAGTCGCGAACGCTCTCTGTGCGCTGGGCGGGCCGGGATCGTTCGGGTCAGACGACAGGCGCATGGGGCGCGATCGCTGCGTGGGTCCTCGATCAAGCCCGAGCGCGCTGAGCCCGTAGAGACACCGCAGAGGCGAGCGGCGAGCGACGCTGTTGAAATCACCACAATTCAAAGAAACCTGTCGAGCGCCACGCGACGTCCTGCTGTACCGCGGCTCGAAGCACCGGAGCTAAGCGTGCGGCTCGGGGTCTGGTCGTCGATCGCGCAGCGTGACGAACTCCTCGGCAGCCGTCGGGTGGATCGCCACCGTAGCGTCGAGCTGCGCCTTGGTGACGCCGCATTGAATCGCGACAGAGAGGCCCTGAATGATCTCTGGGGCGTCCGCGCCCACCATGTGGAATCCGAGCACTCTGCCGTCGGCTCGTGACACGACGAGCTTCATGAGCGTCCGCTCGTCGCGACCGGAGAGCGAGTGCTTCATCGCGCGAAAGTTGGTCACGTACACGTCGATCGCGCCGTGCCGAGCGCGGGCCTCCGCCTCAGTGAGCCCGACCGTCCCTACGGGCGGCTGGCTGAACACGGCGGACGCGACGTTGCGATGATCCACGCGGGTCGGGTTGTTGTTGAAGAGCGACTCGGCGACGGCGCGTCCCTCGCGGATCGCGACGGGCGTGAGGTTGACCCGATCGGTGCAGTCGCCAACGGCGTAGATGCTCGGGACCGCCGTGCGCGAGTCGGCGTCCACGACGATGGCGCCGTTGTCCGAGAGCGAGACGCCGCACGCTTCGAGGCCGATCGCCTTCGTGTTGGGAGCGCGGCCCGTCGCGTACAACACCACGTCTGCGCGGAGCTCTTCGCCGGCGCGGGTCATGACGTTGAGCGTATCGGCGCGTCTTTCGATGTCTTGGACGAAGGTCTCGCAGCGGATCTCGACGCCCTTCTTGCGCAGCTCGCTCGTGAGAAACGTGCAGATATCCTGGTCGAATCCGCGCAGGATGGACTCTCCTCGGAGCAGCAGGGTGACCTTCGCCCCCAGGGCGTTGAAGATCCCTGCGAACTCGACGGCGATGTATCCGCCGCCGACGATCACGACCCGTTGCGGCGGCGACGGAAGCGAGAGCGCTTCATTGGAGGTGATGGCGTGCTCGATTCCCTTCACCGGAGGCAGGATGGGGCTCGATCCGGTCGCGACGAGGATGTTCGCTGCGGTGTAGCGACGACCAGCGACCTCGACGGTGTGAGCGTCGAGGACCCGGCCGCGGCCCTCGATGAGCGTGACGCCAGAGTCCCTGAGCAATCGCAGGTAAATCGCGTTGAGACGATCCACTTCGCGGTCCTTCGCCGAGACGAGGGCGCCCCAGTCGAACGAGGGCGTCGCATCGCTCCAGCCGAATCCCACGGCGTCGCTGAAGGACTCGGAGAACTGCGCTCCGTACACCAAGAGCTTCTTCGGAACGCACCCGCGAATCACGCACGTCCCTCCCACGCGACTGTCTTCGCAGATGGCGACGCGCGCGCCGTACGAGCCCGCGCGTCGGCTCGCGGCGACGCCGCCCGATCCTGCGCCGAGGGTGAACAGATCGAAATCGTACTGGCTCATGACCGAGGAGGGTCGAACATCACGAGGCGTGCGTACAGCCCTGCTTCGATCGCTTCGGGCCGATCGATGGTCCGTTTTCGAGGGCGCTCCGCCGCGCGTGGGATGACAATCAGCGCATGCGCTTCTCCCGGTGCCAGCTTGTGTGGATCAGCCTGTCGCTGCTCGCTTGTTCGACGACGAGCAGTCCCGATGTGACGAGCCCGCCGTCCGACGGAGCCACGAACACCGACGCGCGCTCGACTCCAGAAGACGCCAGCCCGAGCGCCGACGTTCAGTCCCCGAGCGACTCCGGGGTGATCGTCGCGACGGACGGCGGTGTTGGTGCGGACGCGGATGCTTCGGCGCCGAGCGGATGGCTTCGCGATCGCTTTCCCGAAGACCGCGGGATCGCCGGAGCGCCGACGGTGCTCTTTCACGATGACTTCGAGGCGGGCTGGGGGCGATGGGACGCGCCTCGCGCGGACACGCAGTACCTCCACCTCGAACAAGGCGCGACCGCTCATGGAGGAACGCGTTATCTGCGCTCGACCGTCACCCGCGCGCACCTCCAGGCGACGCAGTACATCTCTGCGTCGCCGAGGTTCGCTTTTCGACGGCGAGTTCCGCAGATGTTCTGGCGGTTCTACGCGCGATTTCCCACGATCGCGCCGAATCCTCACCACTGGGTTCGGGTCTCGGCGGGCACCGCGGCGTTCTCGAGCAGCGGGCTCGCCAACACCGTTCCTCGTGGAGACCAGGGGTTCTGGTTCGACTTCGACGCGACCAACGACGACGTCTTCAACTTCTACACATACTGGCACCGCATGCGTTCGGGCCGCTGCAACGACGGCAGCGCCACGCCGGGATGCGCGGGCGATCAGGGCACGACGTACTACTACGGCAACGTGTTTCAGCCCCGGACGCAGACGCCGTTTCCGCGCAACGAGTGGTTCTGCATCGAGATCGGCGCGGAGGCCAACGCGGTCGGCGCCAACGACGGATCGCTCACGTTCTGGATCAACGATCGACAAGTGGGCTCGTACGGTCCGATGCGCCCAGTGGGCACCTGGCTGCGCGCGACCTTTCACGAGGGAGGCTGCTCGTTCAGCGCGTGCACGCCGCCAGCGCCCTTCGAGGGGTTCAACTTCAGGACGAGCGCCGATGTGCTCTTCAAAGAGATCTTCCTCGACGCGTACTACGAGCGAGACAGCAGCGCCGCCAAGCGCATGGTCCTGCAGTCGCGCGGGCTCACCGTGAGCGACGATCAGACGATCTTGTACGACGACGTCGTGGTCGCGACCGAGCGCATCGGCTGCCGCCGCGCGCGGTGATCGAGCGCAGCGCGCAGCGAGACCGCGTCCCGTGTTGGCTCAGCGCCCTTCGGTCGACGACGAAGTGTCGGGCGCGAAGACACACATATTCAGCGCCTCGCGCATCGTGCTCGCCGTCGGGCAGGCCGCTTGAACGCCGGCACCCGCAGCGACCGCCACGACGAACACCGCCAGCGCCGGCTTCCACGTGTGCGCGAGCAGCGTGCGCGACCATCCGCGGTCCGGAGCCCGTCGAGCCGCCCGCGCGAGCGCCCCCGCGAGGACCACCTCGAAGAGCACTTCGCTGAGGATCAACGGCGCCTCCCAGATGCACCAGACCGCCGCGCCGAGCACCACAGCCACCACGAGGGCGATCAGCGCGATCACGATGATGGCGACGAGCCCCTCGCCGTCGCCGTCGATGCTGAAGCTGCTCGAGCTTCCTCCGCTGCTCGAAGAACCGCCGCCCGAAGAAGCGGAGCCAGCATCGAAGCTCGGCGACACATCGGGCGTGCTCGAGCCCGTCGAATGCGTCGAGGGGTGGTGGGTCCGGACCGGCGAAACGCCCGACGAGACATCGACATAGCCCACGTCGCCGATCCACGAGCCGCCGTCGGATTTGGGGGCAGCGGCGACGTCGGGCTCGCCGATCTGACTCACGACGACCGCCGCCATCGGCGGAGCGACCTCGGCCGGCGCTTCAGCGTGCAACGAGCCCACGAGGTAGCGCGCCCACAGCCGCAGCAGGACGAAGAACACGCCGTAGCCGACCACGGTCGCGATCGCGTAGCGCAGCGGCATCGAGGCCGTAATCGATCGCAGGAGCCGCGCGACGAGCACTCCGCTGCCGAGCACCAACGCCAGCACCGCGGTCATGTGCAGACGCAGTCCGAAGCGCGTGGACAGCGCGCGAGAGAAGCGCGCGCGCCACGAGTCGAGGGTGAGGGCTTCCCGATACGGGTGCGGATTCATGACCGACGCAACGGTAGCAGCTTGCTTCGCGATCGCGGGCAAGCCTCGGACGCGCTTGCAAACAACGCCCGTCGCTGCGGTCTTCAGGGCAACGCGGCGGCGTTGCGAACGTGGTTCCAGTCGTCGAGATAGCGGTCGAAGAGGGGGCCGTCTTCGAGCTTCATGAACGACTCGTCGTTGCTGTCCAGCGCGGGGCCTGTCCAGTTGTGCGACCCCGTGAACACCAGCCGCCTGCGCGCGCCAGTGTACGGAGCATCGATGATCATGTACTTCGAGTGCAGCCCCCAGCCGTTGGTGCGCGTGGGGTAGAGCGTGACGACCACGCCCGCGGCGCGCAGGGTCGAGAGCACGCTCGATCCCGCGGGGATCTCGCCGTTGCCGATCACGACGCTCACCGAGCAGCCCTCGCGCGCGCGACGCGCGAGCGCCTGCGCCACAGCGATGCGGGCGTCCGTGAAGAAGGCCATCGCCACCCGGATCCGCGACGTCGCATCGCAACTGGCGTTATCGATAATCGAAACGACGGTGTCTCCCGACGCGCGCGGAAAGAAGTACGCCCTCGTGAGAAACATCCCGTCGATGATGCGGTAGTAGTCCGGGACCTCGACGTCGCGACGAAGGTCGTTCCACACGCTCTCGTACCCAGCGAAGAGCGCGTCGTCGCCGCGCACGATCACGGCGTTGTTGTGCATCGAGAGCTGCGTGGTCGTGAGGTTGTGCGACGCCTGAAGCACCACGTTGCGCGATCCGTCGCTCAACTGCGAGAACAAGAACGTCTTGTGATGCATGATGCCCGAGCCGATGCAGCTCGTTCCGGGCGCGTCGCACACGGTCACTCGGTCGACGCCGAGCCCCGCGCGCAGGGTGGGAACCTCGGTGCCTGGGTCGCTGGGCGTTCCTCCGTCGAGGACGATCCGCACATCGACGCCTCGTCGGTGCGCGGCGACCAGCTCGGCAGAGACGTTGTTGCGCGAGAAGTTGAAGATCGCGATGCGGATACGCGACCCCGGCACCGCCTGGCGAATCATCGTGACGATCGCGTCTTCGACCGCGGTGCTCTGCGCCGACGATGCCGAGCGCGTCGAGAACACCGCCGAAAACCTCGGCAGCGGCGGCACCGGAATCCCAGTGTCCACAGGCGCAACGCCCGTATCCACCGGCGGCACCACCACGCCCGTGTCCGTCGGTGGCGGCGGCGACACACCGGTATCCATCGGCGGCACTACGATTCCAGTGTCCATCGGCGGCATCACCACACCGGTGTCCATCGGCGAAACGACCCCTGAGTCCATGGGCACTTCGCCCGTGTCCATCTCGCTCGCGTCTTCGCGAGAGCCGACGTCTTCACTGGTGCTCGCGTCCAGATCGGCCGCGCGGTCCGCAACCACATCACGGCCGCGCGCGTCGCGCGACGCATCTCTCTGCGGTTCGCCTGTGAGCTCGCCAACACACGAGGCGAGCGACAACGACAGCAACGATCCCAGGAACAAGCGCACGAACGTCACCTTGTAAGCGTACCAGCTGCCGCTCGCACCGTGGGTTACGAACGGACCACCCACGCGCAGCAAAGGTGCGCGACGAGCACGATCGCGTTGAGCGAGAGACGCGCGCCGCGGTACCGTCGAACAATGAAGAGTGCTCGCGTTACGCTCAGCGGTCGATATCTCGGGCTGTTCGCGCTGCTGCTCGGCGCGTGCGGCGGCCCCATGAATCAAGGCGACTCCGCGGTGATGGGATCCGACGTACGCGCAGACAGCGCCAACGTCGGCGACAGCCAGATGTCCGGCAATGACGGAGGACTCGACTCGGGCGTGGCCGACGACGTCACCGATCCGGCGGATTCGGGAGTCGAGCAAGACAGCGGCGCGATCGACGATGTGCCCACCGCGGATGTCGTGACGACCACGGACACCGGCGTCCCGCGGGACACTGGAGTCGCGATGGACGTCACAACGCCGAGAGACACGGGTGTAGCGATGGACGTTACGCCCCCGAGAGACACTGGCGTTGTGATGGACGTCCCGTCGCCGAGGGACACCGGCGTGGTGATGGACGTCACGCCGCCGAGAGACACCGGCGTGCTCGACAGCGGCGTTGTCTTTCGCAGCTCGACGCGACAGACGGCGCGAATGCTCCCCTATCGCGGGTCGCCGAGCGGCTTCTACGAGTACCTGCCGCCCAACTACGACCCGATGACCCGCGTTCCTCTGTTGGTGTTCTGGCACGGCATCGGCGAGAACGGAAACGGCACGACCGAGCTCTCTCGCGTCCTCGCAAACGGCCCGCCGCGACTGATCAACCGAGACCAGTGGCCTGCGACGAGGCCGTTCGTCGTGCTCTCTCCGCAGCACCCCGGCGGGGGCTGCCCCACCGCGGGCGAGATCCGCGCGTTCATCGCGTGGGCGATGATGAACTACGCGGTCGATCCGGCGAGGATCTACCTGACCGGACTCTCGTGCGGCGCCATCGGCAGCTGGAACTACCTCGGCGCCAACACTGACATGCAGGTCATCGCCGCGGTGCTCATCGCCGGGGACGGCCGCGGCGCGTGGGGAAGCCAGATGTGCAACCTCGGTCGCGTCGCCATCTGGGGCTTTCACGGCGACGCAGATGGCGTCGTCTCTCCCGACGGGACCCGCATCCCGATGAACAACCTCATCGCCTGCCCCTCGCCTCCGCGAAGGGATGCGCGACTGACCATGTATCCTGGCGTCGGGCACGACTCGTGGTCGCGCACGTACGACGGTAGCGCGGGGCACGACATCTACACCTGGCTGCTCTCGCAGCGTCGCTGAGCCGCGAAGAGCGCCTCAACGACGCGAGAGGGCCCCTGGTAAACGCAGCAGGGCGCGAAACATCCAAGAGAATGGCAGCTCTGCCCGAGCGAATTCCTCGGCGAGCGAGCGCTCGATCGCGACGACGTCCTCCTCGCTGAGGGCGCTCGACTTCGCTGCCTCTGCGATTCGGTCCCCGCGACGGCGCCAGTATTCACCGAGGCACCGCCCGCGGGTGAGCAGCAGCTCTATTTGCGTGTTGAGCCCCAGCTTCTTGATGGTGGCGGCTCCTTGCAGCGAACCACGCAGCGGGAACGCGTATTCGTGATGCGCGTCGAGGTGATCCATCGGATCGACGGCCTCGTCGCACGGATCGAGCGTGTCCTCGATGGCGATCTCGGGACGCGCCTTCTTCGCGCTATTGCAGCCTTTGCAAGACAGGCAGAGGTTGCTCCACAGGTAGCCGAGCTCGTGCGGCCGCACTCCACGGCGATGCTCGACCTCTGCATCCGAGCCTCCCTCTCGCGGCTTGAGGGCGCGTTCGCAGTAGAAGCACTTCTGCGCGCTCATGTCTTCGAGCGCGCGTCGCACGTCCTTGTGCGCGTATCGACGCGAATCAGGGCGAGCGCTTCCGCTGTCGCGATAGTCCTTTGTCCAGCGCTCGGCGTTGTCGACGAGCACGCGTGGAGCGACTCCCCTCCGCAGTCCTCTCACTCCGCGGCTCCTTCGATCGACCGCAGCCGCAGCCACGCGAAGTGGTCGGGGTTGATCTCGATGAGCTGATCCTCGATCGCACGTGCGTCCTCGAAGCGCCCGTCCTCGAGCGCCACCAATCGGGCGCTAAAAAGCCGGGCGACCTCGGGACCAAACGGCAACGTGAAGTCGAACGCCTCGGACGCGAGGATCGACTCGATGGGCATCGCGCTGTAGTCCCGTGTGCTGTCGACGATTTCGCACGCGTCCCGCTCGGCGCGCACCCTCGTCGTGAACACCTTCGCGTCTGGCGCCGATGCGAGCACAAACGGCGAGTGCGTCGTCGCGATGACCTGCACGTTCGGAAATAGCCCGCGGATCCCAGGCAGAACGCGAGACTGCCAGCGAGGATGCAGGTGCGCCTCGACCTCGTCGATCAACAGCAGCCCCGGGGATTGCAGCATCTGCTCAGCTGCGAGGCCGTTGACCACTTGTGCAGAGTGCATGTGACCGAGCAACGTGAGCAAGCGTGAGACGAGGTATGTGTTGCCCGTGCTGAGCTGATCGATCGAGACGAGGCTTCCTGCCTGCTCGAAGAGCGGCGTAAACGTACTGCGCTCGACGCGGACGAAGCGCCCGCCGTCGAGCATCGCGAGCTCGGCGATTTGCCGAGTCGCCGCCATGAGCGCCTCTCCCGTGCGCTTCTCGTCGTCGTCGTCGCTCGATCGAAGGTAGTCGAACTGGCAGATGAGATCGGTGATCGAGCGGGCTTCTACGCGACCGGACAACGCGTTCGATTGAAAGCTGTCGTGGTCGCGACGCGCGAAGTTGGACACCGCGAACGGGCCGGTCGGCAAGCTCGTGTCCCAGTAGTCGAACACGAAGCGCTGCTTGACGGCGCTCAACCACGCCCGCGCGTGCCCGTCGTGCGCAAACTGGAAGTCGACCGCTGGCCGATGGTTGGCAGTCCGTCGATAGCGCACGCCCTCGGAGAGGCGGGCCCCGTCCAGCCGGACTCGCCCCTCGGAGCTGCCGCGACGAAGCAGCGCTCGCATCGCGCCTGTGTCGTGGAGGTAGTGTCCTGCCCCGGCCATCGCAAACACCCACGACAGCGCCTCGCGAACCGAGTCGAGCACGAGGGTCTTGCCCGTTCCGCTCTGGCCGGTGAGAAGCGTGATGGGCGCAGGGTTGCCCGCCTCGTGGCAGAGCGAGAGCGAAGCGCTCACAAACGGCCCGATGTTTTCGAGGGAGATCTGGTGCAGCCACAGCGCGGCCGCGTTCGGAGGAGTCACGTCGCTCATCGCCCCGCTACTCTATAGCAGCTCCGATTCGGGTTTGTGACAGACGCGCACGAGAAGCCCGCAACAAACACAGTCGTTCTCGACCTGGCCTGTCATCCTTCAAACCCACGCTCCGCTGTAGCGCACGCCGCCCGACCCAACTGATCGCCGCCCTTCGTCGATTGCGTGAAGCGATCGCCCGTACCCCGGCAATCACTCAGTGAGTCGACGCAACGTTGAGCGTCGACGAACACGAGGTGCTAGCCATGCCGACGCTCGATCGCTTCACACTGATCGCTTTGTGCTCCTTCGTCCTCGCGGCCCCGACGCTGGGCGCGACCGTGCCTCCCCCGAGCACCGCGCGCGTCACCGTCACCGTCCACGCCCTGCGCAGCGACCGCGGGGTGGTCCGATGCATCGCGTACGGGGGTCCCGAGCAGTTTCCCGAGGGAAACCAAAGGGTGATCGCGCGGGTCGCCGCGCGGCCCGTCGGCGGCGTGGCGCGCTGCGAGTTTGCTTCGTTGCCGAGAGACCGCGCCCTCGCTGTCGTCATCCACCACGACGAGAACGGTGACAACGCGTTTCAGCGCGGATTGTTCGGGATTCCCCTCGAGGGCTACGGGTTCTCCAACGACGCGCGCCCGGTGCTTTCGGCGCCGAGCTTCGAAGCGTGCCGTTTTCGCGCGCAATCCGAGAGCGTTTCGCTGCGTGTCACGACCCGGTACTGAGTGCGAACATCGACGACGCGATGTCTTCGCTCGCACGCTCGACGCGTAAGCTCCATGGGGCGATCGCCGCATCTGCGATGACCGTCACGCTCTTCGCCGCGCGGCCTTGCCACGCAGACTCGACGGCGCTCTCGTGGACCCGCGCCGAGGGCGCCGAGTCGTGCCCGTCGCGAGAGGCATCGCTGCGTGAGCTCGAAGCGCTTCTGCGGCGCCCCCTCGCGGTCGCGCTCGAGGGCCGCTCGCTCGAAATCGTGCTCCGCCGCCAGACCGAGCAGTGGACCGCGGAGCTGTTCTGGCGCGCTCCAGACGGCGCGTTGCTGGCGGCCCAGACGCTCCGCAGCGCGGAGCCCTCGTGCGCGGTGTTCGCGACCGCGACGCTCACGAGCGCGATGGTCGCGCTCGTCACTGGCGTCCACCCCAACGCAGCCCCGAGCGTCACGCGCGTCGAGCCCGTCGTCGTCCCTCCTGCGGTGACGCCGCCTCCCCCTCCGGTCGCTCGACCTTCGCCGCCCCCTCCCCCGCCGCCGCCTCGGTGGACCACGGGAGACCTCGCGATCGGCGCGGTCGCCGCGGTGTATGTGATGCCGCCGCTCAACGGCGGGATGCAGATCTACGGCGAGCCGTTCGTCTATCGTCGCTTTCGCGTGGGCGCGAGCGTCACGGCGCTGGCCGAGTCCATGCTGGGACTCACGGTGCTCGCGTCGTTTTCGGCCGTCGAGTTCGGCGCGGACGGGTGCGTCGGAGTGACCCCCGAACACAGTCGATTCGGGGTGTTTCCCTGCGTCGGGGCCCGCGCCGGAGCGATCGCAGGATTCGGCTACGACCCCGGAGTGCCGACGGGAGGCACCCGAGGCTCGTTCGCCGCGCACGCCTCGCTGCTGTTGCGCGCGGACATTCGACCGATCGTCCTCTCGCTCGACTCGGCGTTTCGCTGGAATATGACCCGATACGCCCTTCGCTCGACCGCGGGCGCAACCCTGGTCGAACAAAGTCCCGTAGGCTTCACGATGACTTTTCGGATCGGCATTGCGATTCGGTGAAGCGACCGCCCCTGCGCCGACAATGAAGGACGAGATGATCGCTGCGCTCGCCGCGGACCGCTCCGCGCAACCACCGAAAGACGCACCGGAAGGCGCGCCGCTCACCGTGACGGCGATCGCCACGCGTGAAGCGGAGTTTCTCTGGCTCACGCTGCAGCGCCTCGGCGTCCGATCCGACGATTGCCACGACGTGATGCAACAAGTCCTCTTGACCGTGCACCAGCGCTTGCACACCTACGACGGCCGCGCTCCCTTGCGCGCGTGGCTCTACGGAATATGCCTCCGGCACGCCGCTGCGCATCGTCGGCGAGCGTGGGTGCGCAGAGAGCAGCCGACAGAACCGCAGTCGATCCCCGAGCGATCGTCATCACCGGACTCGCCCGAGCGGCTCGTCGAGAGGCTGCAACAGCAGACGCGCGTCGAGGCGATGCTCGACGAGCTCGATGAAGAGAAGCGCGCGGTGCTCGTGATGTTCGAAGTCGAGGAGAGATCGTGTGAGGAAATCGCGGCAGAGCTCGGCGTTCCCGTGGGCACCGTGCACTCGCGCTTGTACGCTGCGCGCAAGGCGCTTCGCGCGGTGTACGAGCGCTGGACCGCCCGAGAGAAAGGAGCCCGCCGGTGACCGATCCCACTCGCATGAGTCGTAGCGACGACACCCCCGACGGGCTGCGGGAGCTGCTCGCCACCGCCGCGGGCCCCAAGCCGCTCTCTGCGGAGGATCGCGCGAAGATCCTCGCCGGCGCTGCAGCCATCGTCGCGGGAACCGCCGCCACGACCACGGCGGCCGCGGCCTCCGCTGGCGCCGCTCAATCGACGGTCTTCTCCGCGGGATTCTTCGTGAAGGTCGTCGGTGTCGCCGCGGTGGTCGTGAGCGTCGGTCTCGGCGCTCGATCCGTCACACAGCGCGCAGCGCGGGACGTCGCGTCGGCCCCTGTCGCGTCGACGCGCGTCGCGCCGCAGATCACGCGAGCTCCGTCGATCGCGACACGCTCGACACCACCCACCAGCGAATCGCCGCGCATCGAGCCAGCTCCCAGCGAATCGCCGCGCATCGAGGCACCGCGCGTCGAGGCGCCCGCACGTTTGGTGGCCAGCGCTGTTTCTCCGCCGCAGCGCGCGACGGGCGCATCGACAACGGCTCGCGTCGCGCAAGGTCCGCGGGACGAGGAGCCCGTCACGGCGCGAACGACCCCTGGTTGTCCCCTCGAACGAGGCCCGGGCGGGCTCGCCGTCGAGTCTCGCATCCTGGCTACGGCGACCGCGGCGCTGAGCAGCAATCCCGCCGTCGCCGCTGCGTGCGTTCGCGCGCTCGACGCGGCTTCGACCTCGGACGCGCTGCGAGACGAGCTGCTCTTCGTTGGCTTCGATGCCGCGCGACGCCTGGGACGCGATGCAGAAGCGAGGCGCTACGCCGAGGCGCTCGTGGCGCGCGCTCCGTCCTCGAGCTACGCGACGCGCGCGCAGCGCTGGCTCGACGAGCGCTGAGTCGCGGACATCGAGCACGGGCACGACGATCAACGAGCGGCCGCGCGCGCTCGGATCGCGAGGGCGATCGAGCAGATCGCGATGCTCGCGAGCACGATCAGCGAGGGCGCGCTCCAGAACGCCACGCGATCGCGGTGCAAGAAGACCGCGTGGATCAGGCAGGTCACGAGGCCCGTCGCGGCGCACGCGTACGCTGCGGCTCTCCACCGCGCGTGTTCGAGGAGCACGAGCGCGAACCCCGCGAGCAGCGCGCCGACAGCCACCGTGTTGAACACCAGAAAGAACGCGATGCCGCCGGGAACACCGAACACGTCCCACTCGCGCCAATACGAAGCGTCCACCTGATGCGTCGCCAGCAAGGCGACGTCGAGTCCGTAGAGCATGCTCGTGGTGCGCATGCATCGGAGATAGGCCTTCGGTCAGCGCCACTCCATGACCTCTCGGGTCATGAACGACCTCGTGCGTGGCGAGCGGCTCGCGAGCTCGAGAGCCTTCCGCTTGCGAACGCATGAGCCCGCTGCGCTCAGGAGTCTCCTGCCCGCTCGCTCGAGCGGCTCTGCGTCGATCCGTCGGGCAACACGTCGGTACATCGCAACGAGCGAACCCGCGGACGCGTATCGGCGAGGCCGACCCGCTCGTTGAACGCGCCCCATACGCGCTCGCCGGCCACGGCGACGCTGGTCGCGTAGATCGTCGGAGACTGCCCGAGAACGATCCCTCCGCGCGAGACGTCGGCCGCCAGCGCGTCAGGCGTCGCGCCCGCCGCGACACGAGCGATCGCCGATCCTCGAGCGGGTTGTTCGACCCACAAGAGCGCCAACGTGGCTCCATCGCTCGCGAGAGACACCCCGCGGATCGTGCTGTCAGTCGCCGCGCGAAGCACCCGAGGGGGCGGCCGCGGCGCGTCGCTGCGCGGGTCCCACGAGAGCCAGTACAGCGTCGAGCGATCGTCGGGCGCCCTGCTGAGCGCCTCTGTCCACACGAGGAGCAGCTGCGATTGCACATAGGCAGCAGCGGCGGCCTCGATGTATCGGCCCGTGTAGACGACGTGCACCGGGCCGATCATCGATCCTCTTCGATCGATGCGTCGCAGCTCGATCCGCTTTCGTTCGTCGCCATGCACGGTCACGATCACGCCGTCGACGCCGCCCACGTTGGTCACTGCCGTCGCCACGCTGTCCGGCTCGTTGTCCTGATCACCGCGGCTCGTCCGGTGCAGTTCGCGTCGCTCGAAGCCGTTTGCGCTGGGGATCAGCGACTCGATCACGACGCCGACCTCGCTGCACACGTTGTGCGTCGCGTCTTCTGGACCGCGAAAGTCGTGGCGGCTGACCACCGTCGCGCCCAAGGTGAAGCCGTCGACCGAGCTCACCTCGAACTCGCTCAACACGTCCGTCACGGCGCTCTGCTCCAGGCGATCGCCGGGGGCGCCGACGCGCGCGCGAATCGTTCCACAGGGAGAGCACGCGGGTCCGCCCCACGAAGAGGCGTGACGCCACCGCGTCCAACCGCTGCTCTGCCACACCGGGCGCTCGGCGTCTTCGCCCCATGGCGCGCGGGCGCAAATGTCTGGCTCGATCGGATCCGGCGCCGGTCGCTGATCGACGATCGGATCCAGCGCCCCTCGAGCAGGAGTGTTGCGCTCGGGGTGCGCGAGGTCGAAGAGCCACCACCGCGAGGCGTGCGTATCCACCGAGTCTCCTGCGGGCTCGGGCGCAAACGAGCTCGTGTACTCGGCGACCAGCATCGCTTCGTCCCCGTGCGCGGCGAGGCGCAGGCGCGACACGGCCAACGACGCGAGCACGCGATCGCGGCCCTCTGCGACGCAGCGAACCGCTCCTCGGGCGGGCGGCGACGCGACATCGACGGGCGGCGCTCGAACGTCGGGACGCTCGACGGAAGACGCCGCGGCATCGACGCTGTGAACGTCGCGCGCGCCCGCGTTGCGCGCCCTCTCGCGACACCCAGCGAGCGCGATCAACGCGAAGAGCAATGGGCGACCTGCGCGAGGCATCTTCGTTGAAGATACGACAGCCAGGAGCGCGCGCGGGAGCGACTCCTCTGCGAATTGGGCCGCGGCGCGAGCGCGTCGAAGGAAGCGCGAATCGAGAGAACGCGCTCGACCATCCGAGTCGCTTTCGCCGTCGAGCGCTCGCTCAGAAGAACCGACGCCACCAGCGTTGTGACGCACACGCGATCGGCTCTCCGAAGCGGTCGTACCGGGTCGTCGACGGCTGAAGGCGCGTCGTCGCAGGCATGGGAATCCCCGCGGCAGAGCTGAAGTAAAAGTCCAAGCGCCCCGACGCGTTCACCACAGGGACGCTCACGATCAGGTCGAAGAACCCGTCGTTGTCCAGGTCTCGCGCGGCGAACCCCTCGCCGATCGGAACGCCCTGCGTCGACATCACGTAGCTGCTTCGCGGCTCCGCCAGTCCCGTGGGGCTGCCATTGAACACCGCGAACGAGGTGCCCTCGGTTCGACCGAAGCTCGCGTTGCCTGTTCCGCCGCCGGCGACGACCAGCTCGTCGAAGCCATCGCCGTTGAGGTCCCCTCCCACCAACGCGTTGCCCCACGCATAGGGCTCTCCGGCGACACGCGTAAACCGTTGTCCCGTGGCCTCGAACACGGCGCCCGCGGCTCCGCCACGGTTTCGGTAGATGACAGCCTCGCCCGGCGCGTTGGTGCCCCCCGCGCCGCGCGTCGATGGCGCGCCGATCGCCAGGTCCGGCCACCCGTCGTTGTCCGCGTCGAAGGCGCCCGCGATCGCCGTCCCGAAGCGCCATTGGGCGTTGTTTCCCGTCATCGTCTGCGCGGCCGTCGCGCTCACCCCTGACGCAGAGCCCAGGTACAGCCGCACGACGCCGCGACCCGTCTCGTTCACCGCCGCGACCGCGAGGTCCGCGAACCCATCGCCGTTCACGTCCCCGACAGCGCTCACGGTGGAGCCGAACAAATCGGCTCCGACGCCCTCGGTGAGCACCCTCGCGGGCATGCGCGAGAGCCCCGTCGCGCTGCCATGAAAAATGAACACCTGACCCGCACTCGGCGTCATCCCGACGCCCTGACTTCCAACGGCGACGTCGGCGTAGCCATCGCCGTTGACGTCTCCCAAACCAGCGATCGACGAGCCAAATAGGCGGGTCACGTCCGCATCGACGAACACCTGCTCTGCGCGAGCGCCCATCGTCAGCCGCGCTCGTCCGCCGAAGAACACCCGTAGCGCGCCGGGCAATCCACGGGCGCCGATCGACAACGCGCTCGCGACGAGATCCGAGAAGCCATCGCCGTTGATGTCTCCTCCGTTGGCCAGCCTGTTCGCGAACGACTCCTCACCGCACGCCCCGCGGGCGATGAGCGTCGCGGGGGGCGTCGCGGTCCGCACGAAACCGCCGTAGATCAATCGAATCGAGCCGTGCCCCGACGGGATGAGATTCACCTCGCGCGAGCCCACCGCCACGTCCTCGCGTCCGTCGCTGTCCAGATCGAAGCGCCCAGGCCACGCGCGGCCGTCGGCGCCGGTGCGGGCGAAGAAGTTCCACACGAGGCCATAGGTGCCAGCCGCGGGACGCACGCGCCAGAACCACAGTCCGCTCTCGAGCGCGCTGTCGACGAGCCACTGTGTGCTCGCGCTCGAGCCCATCCTGCAGCGGGTGGTCATCGCGTAGTCTCGGCACAGCTGCACTTCGTACGCGCTCGCTCCGCCGACCGCTTCCCAGCGCAACGTCGGCCTCGAGCCAGACACGAGCGAGCCAGAGACCGGCGCGATCAATCGCGGGGCTCCGGCGGCGATGACCGTGGCGCTCAGCGCAGAGCGCTCGACCGCGCTGACGCAGACGTCTCCGCTCGCGTCGAACGACGGCACATCCAGCGCGACGTCTGGCATCACGTCGATCGTTGCGTCCGATGGGCTGCCGCCGTCGAACGCAGCGACGTCCCTTCGCCCTGCATCGTTGTCGAAGTCGGGCAGATCCCTTCGTTCGACCGGGATGCAGCCTCCCCCTTCGCCGCAGGTCTGGCCCATCGCCTCGCACCGTTCTTGTTGGGCGCCCAGGCACTCTCCTGCGAGAAACATCTGCAGCGTAATCCGTCGCCCCCGCGCGAAGGACACCAGCGCGTCCTGCCGGAGCTCCGCGCCGTTGGACAGCTGCCCAGACACGCGCACCCGAACGCGGCGCGACTCGTCTCCGCGTGATGGCCGCACGACGACGTGCCCAGGAATCGCGAGGCCTCCGCGCGAGACGTCGTAGGGCGCGTTCCAAAACGGGGTGGCGCTGTCTGCGACGGACACTTGGATTCGGACCGTCGAGAGCGCAGGAAGGCTCGTACCTGCGGATCCCTCGATGCGCACGTTCGTGTCGATCACCAGCCACAACTCTGTAGGAGTCCCGCAACTGGCCATCGCGAGCGCCCCAATGCCCCAAGCGATCCCCGCTCGACCCGCGCGCACAGTCCGTCTCATCGTGAACGCATGGTATCTCGTTGGTCGGGGTCCGCGGGTCGCACATTCATCGATCGCTGGTTTGCTGCTCAGCGTCGAGCGTGCGTTGCGATCGCGGCGCGGCGAGCGTCAGCGCTCGAGGCTCTGCGGCGGATCGCAGCGGACGAGAACGAAGTCCGCAGCCATGCCCGCAACGCCCTCTGCATTGCGGATCTGCCACTCGGCGCGGGCGCAACCAGGTAAGTCTCATTGGCAGATCGTGCCTTCACGGGCGTTGCCAGTGAAGCACCAGCACGTCGTCACAGGCTCCCAATCCCGCTCTCCTGCCGGGGCGTGCGGGACCGTGGACTGTCTGGCTACCATCGCCGCGATGAAGCCCCCCATCTGCTCGGTGTGTCGCGTTCGATTCGACCCGGTCACTGGCGGAGGTCTGGTGCACTTTCGCAAGTCGCCCGCGGACAAGGGCTGGTACGAGCGCGCGAAGAAGCCCGGCTTCGTGGGGCATCCGCCGCACATCGCGTGGTTTTGCGCAGAGCACAAGGCGGCTGCAGAGGCGCTCTCGTCCAAGACGCGCGCCGAAGCGCTCGGGGAGCTCAACAAGAGCGCGCCCTGAGCAGGGAAGCGGATTTCGGCTCGGACACTCACATCCGCAGGAAACGGAGCAGCAGCGTCGTCACGCAAGACGCAACACGGTCGGCGCACGGTCAGAGGTCGCGCCCTCGCGGCATCACGGTCTGGATGCGTCGGGGACCGCGGCGGCGGCGTCTGCGTCAGCGCGCGGCGTCGGCAGCGAGATCCCGTGCGCGTTCGCGTAGCGAACGAGCGCGACGGGCCACGGCGCGGAGTCATTGCGATGATCGCGAAACCAGCGCTCGACCAGCGGTCCGACCACGTCGCGCGGCGCAGATTCGAGGCCGTTTTGCAGCGGGCGGCAGTCGCTGGTCACGTACGCCGCGTCGAAGAGCTGCGCGGCGATCTCGTCTGGTGAGGCCTTCACCATGAGCGTCACGAGGCGCGCCGGAACGAGACACCGCTGCGAATACCTGATCAACGTCGCTCGATGCGCGGCGAGCGCTTGGGGATCGATGGCGTCGGCGATCGGCGAGCGGACGACGTTGCGAAGCTCGCCGCGGTCCATTGCGAGCAGCGCTGCACGAATCGGCGAAGGCGCCGAGAGGACCGCTCGCTGCGAGTCACCGGGCACCGCGGCTGCGGCGAAGACGACCGAGTTGCGGGCGCGGTAGATCACAGCGCTCTCGGACGCGCCGGCGACGCTGGCGGCGAGCACGGTGCCTTCGTCGGTCTCGCGGGACTGGATGTCCGCCAGGCTCTCTCGACACGCGCTCTGCAGCTCGTTCACAGAGCTGCCCCGTCGCTCGCTGCCAGGAACAACCACCTCCGCGTGTCCCCCGGCAAAGCAATCGACCCGAAACGAGAGCCACACGCGCCCTGCGCCAGCCGGGTCCGACTGACAGCGCACCGTCGCGCGCCACTCGCGGCTGGACTTCTCGCGCACCGCTTGCGGCTCGCCGCAAGAACGCGCACAACCCATCAGCGCCAGGCACAACAACGCGCCCGCAGAGACCATATTCGAGACTCGAGCCATCAACGCGATAGTCTACTGATGACGGCCCGAGCTTCGAGTCGCGATTGTTGTGCGAAAACGATTTCGCAGCGCGGCTCAAAGGCCGTTGGGCATGGGCCAGGGCCAGTTGCTCGCGGTGGTTCCGCCGTCGACCTCGAAGAGCTTGCCCGTGATCCACGCGCCCGCGGGGCTCGCGAGAAAGAGCACCATCGCCGCGATCTCGTCCGCCTCTCCGAGGCGGGCGAGCGGCGTTCGGTCTTTCATCGCCGTCATGAGCGATTCGTCTTCGACGAACGGACCCAGCGCGTCGGTGAGCGTCGCGCCCGCGGCGATCGCGTTGACTCGAATCGTCGGAGCCCACTCGCGCGCGAGCAGCCGCGTCATGTGATCGACCGCGGCTTTGCAGGTTCCGTACGCGACGAAGCCTGAGTCCACCAGGTGCCCCATCGCGGACGAGATGTTCACGATCGCGCCCTTGCGCGCGTGCAACGTCGGAGCGAGCCGCTTGGACACGTCGAATCCTGCGAGAACGTTGAAGCGAAACGCCTCTTCGAAGCTCGACAACTCGAGGCCGACCGCCGCGGTCGGAGGCCACCCGCCAGCGTTGTTCACCAGAATGTCTACCGCGCCGAACTCGCTGAGCGCGCGGTCCACCAGCGCGCCGCGCTGCGCCTCGTCGAGGACGTCCGTCGCGACGCCGAGCGCTCGACGGCCAAACTTCTTCGCCTCGGCGCACACCTCATCGAGCGTGTCCTGCCTGCGCGCCGCGACGATGATGTCCGCGCCCG
>LNFM01005663.1_pt1 | contig 42238 bp, 41 predicted proteins | sample 596031 | NCBI WGS metagenome assembly LNFM01 (sample SAMN04254537, study PRJNA301005) | activated carbon metagenome | isolation source: dual media filters at the Ann Arbor, Michigan drinking water treatment plant | place: USA: Ann Arbor
CACCTCCGCCCAGGCCGAGGCGCTCACCACCACCCAGATCACCAGCCTGGCCAATACCCAGCTCACCGGCCTCACCGCCACCCAGCTCGCCGCCCTGAACACCACCCAGATCGGCGCCCTCACCTCCACCCAGATCGCCGCCATCGGCAGCGTCGCCCTGCGCGGCATGGAGACCACCGAGCTCGCCGCGCTGACCACCACCCAGGTCGCCGGCCTCACCAGCCAGCAGATCAGCGCGCTCACCACCACACAGGCCGCAGCCCTCGAGACCACCGACCTCGCCGTGCTGACTTCGGTGCAGCTGCGCGGCCTCGGCAGCGCCCAGCTGGCAGCACTCACCACCACACAGGCGGTGGCGCTGACCACCACGCAGCTGACCGCGCTCACCACCACCCAGACGGCCGCGCTGACCACGACGCAGGTCGAGGCGCTGACCACCACCCAGATCGGCGGGCTGGGCACCACCCAGCTTGCCGGCCTCACCTCCGCCCAACTGGCCGCGCTCACCACCACCCAGGTCGGTGTCCTGAGCTCGACGCAGATCGGCGGCATCAGCAGCGTGCAGATCCGCGGGCTGGAGACGACGGATCTGGCCGTGCTCACCACCACGCAGTTCGGCGGGCTGACCTCCACCCAGCTTGGCGCGCTGACCTCCGGCCAGGCGATCGGGCTGACCACGACCAGCCTCGCGGCGCTGAGTACCAGCCAGCTCGTCGGGCTGACGCTGACCATGGTGGGGGCCTTGACCACCACCCAGGTCGCCGCACTGACCAGCACCTCCATCACCGCCCTGACAACGCGGCAGATGGCGGGGCTGACCACGACCCAGCTCGCCTCCCTCAGCACCACGCAGATCACGGCGCTGGAGGTGACGGACATCGCGGCGCTGACGGATACGCAGACCGCGGGCTTCACCAGCACACAGATCGGCGCGATGACGTCGGACCAGGTGAACGCGCTGTTCGTCTGAACCGCGGCGAAGGAAAGCCGGGGGCGGCGGCGCGTATCGCCGCCGCGGGCCCCGGCGCGCGCGTCAGGGGGCCAGGAATGCGGGGGGCCGGGAATGCGGGCGGCGGGGATCGAACCCGCATGGCACAGGGCCGAGGGTTTTTAAGACCCTTCCGTCTACCGTTCCGGCACGCCCGCCTCAGCCTGTGTTATGCCGCGCCGGGCCCCGGCTCGCCAGGGCGGAGTTCCAGGCCGGCGGGTCTGCCGGGTGGTGGCGTCCTACTCCGCCCGCGACGGCAGGCTGGAATCCAACACATCCGTTTGCGGCAGCATCGTCTCGATGGGCCGCAGCACGGTCCACCACTCGCACTGCTCCTCCCGCCCCCGCGCCGCGCACCAGATATGGCCCAAGCCGAGGGGGCGCATGCCAAGGCCGCGCAGCACGGCGCGGGAGGCAGTGTTGTCCAGTTGCACGGCGGCGCGCACCTCGCTGACGCCCAGATTGTTGAATACGGCAGTCAGCGCCGCCGGCGCCGCCTCCCGCATCAGCCCCTCGCCCTGGAAACGGTCGCCCAGCCAGTAGGTCAGCACGGCGCGGTTGCGATCCGCCTCGGATCGCGCGGCACTGATCCAGCCGACGATCTCGCCCCCATCTCGGCGGGTGATGACCATGGGCAGCGCCAATCCGGCCAGGGCGGCGGCCCGGGCCTCACCCAGCCGTGCGGCCGCGGCGTCCGGTGCCAGTTGAACTGGCCAGGATGCAAGTCGTGCACTGATGTCAGGACCCATCAGGCCAGCAAGCGCCGCAGCGTCCTCAGGGAAAGGCAGACGGAGGCACAGCCTTTCCGTGCACACCTCCCGTCGCTGATCTTCTGATGCGTTCATGCATCGAGCTTGGCATCGTTAACGAGTGCCGACCAGCCTGCCGATCAACTGATGCGCGAGTCTTTTTCTTGGAAGATCAAAGAGTCGCGCCAAGCTCCACCGGCCATGCCGAACATGTGAACGCATCTCGGAAAAGGTTAAAAATCCTGCTTTTCCGTGATAACGCCCCTGTCCTGAGCCGCCCGTCCCACCGAATCCGAGAGCCGAAAAGGCCGCATATTCCACCGTCCGCCCACTGACCAGTGCACCCGACCGGGTGGCCGCATCCACTGCCGCCGTCTCGGCCTTCGAGGCGCCGAACAGGTAGATCGCGAGCGGCGCCGGGCGCGCATTGATCCAGCCGATCGCGGCCTGCAGCCCCGCCATGGTTTCCACCGCCAGGACCGGGCCGAACACCTCCTCCCGCGCCAGCGCATCGGCGGGCTCCGGGAAGGCGAGCGTCAGGGCGCGCTGCCGGCCGGGACCATCCGGGCCGAGCGGCTGCAGCGCGACGCCCTGCGTCAGGCGGTCCAGCCGCGCCGCCTGCGTATCACTGGCCAGGCCGGTTTCCGGCTGGGCGAGGCCGCTGGCGCGGCAGGCGGCGGTGAAGGCTTCCGGGGTGTGGCCCACCAGCAGCACGGTGTCCGGTGCGATGCAGGTCTGCCCAGCATTCACCGCCTTGCCGACGAGGATGTCCTTCGCCGCGACCGCCAAATCGGCGCCCGGCAGCACCACCGCCGGGCATTTGCCGCCGAGTTCCAGTGTCACCGGCACCAGGTTGCGCGCGGCGGCCTGCGCCACCTTGCGGCCGGTCTCCGTGCCGCCGGTGAACATCAGGTGGTCCCAAGGCTGCGCCGCGAAATCGGCCGCCACTTCCGGCCCGCCCAGCACCGTGGCGGCGATGTCCGCGCCCAGCGCCGCCTCCAGCACCTCCGCGATCAGCGCGGCGGTGCGCGGCACGCCCTCGCTCGGCTTCACCACCACGCGGTTGCCGGCGGCGATGGCATCCACCACCGGTACCAGGGCGAGCTGCACCGGGTAGTTCCACGGCGCCATGATGCCGATGATGCCTTTCGGCACCGGTTCCTCCCACGCCCGCGCCGGCCAGAAGGGATAGGGCACGGCGGCGCGGCGCGGTCGCGCCCAGCTTTTCAGATGGCGGCGTGAATGGCGGGCGGCATCGACGGTACACAGTACATCCGCCAGCAGCGTCTCCAGCCGCGAGCGCCCGCCGTAATCGGCATCCAGCGCCACCGCCAGATCCTCGGCTCGCGCCAGCAGGGTCTTCGCCAGCCGGTCCAGCAGGTCGCGCCGCTGGTCCAGCGAGAGGCGGCCATCGCGCGCTTCTGCCGCGCGCAGCCGGGCCAGCGCGCCGGCCGGCGTCCCGGCCGCCATCACGCCGGGACGGCCTGGCGGGCCTGGGCCGAGAGCAGCGCGGCGGCGGCGGCCTCGCCGGACAGGATGGCCGCCTCGATCGTGGCGGGCAGCGCGGCCAGGGTCCAGTCGCCGGCCAGCGCCAGATTCGGCAGCGGGCAGCGCGGCGGGATGGGCGCCGGGTCCAGCCCGTGCCGTGGCGTCGCGCGGCGCTCGCGCACCGCCCGCGCGGGGGGTGGTTCCACCGGCCAGGCGCCGGGCAGGCCGAAACGCAGCGTCGCCTCCCGCACCTCCGGCCAGATCCGTGACACGGCTTCCGCATCGCTCAGGCCGACGCTGTCATCCGCCGCGCTGACGGTGACGGACACGCCGGAGGGGCGCACCAGCACCCATTGCGCCAGCCCGCCGAGCAGCCCGATGAAGCGTACCTCGCCTTCCTCGATCCGGCTGAAATGCACGTTCAGGATGGGCGCGTGGCGGGCGGGCACCGGCAGGCCGGGCAGCAGGCGCGCGGCCTCCCAGGGCGGCAGGGCCAGCACCACGGCATCGGCCGGGCCGATCGGCTGCGTCACCGCGCCGAAATCCAGGCCGGTGACACGGCCGCCTTCCTGTATCAGGGCGCGCAGCCGCACCCCGGTGCGGAGATTGGCGCCGTGGCAGGCCAGCGTCGCCAAGGCCGGCGCCACCAGATCCGGGCCAAGGCCCTGTCGCGCCACCAGCAGCCGCGCCGCGCCCTTGCCGCCCAGCCGCCGCAGCACGGCACCGAGCTTGCGGGCCGAGGCCTCGCCCACCGGGGTGTTCAGCGCGGCCACGGTCAGCGGCTCCACCAGCGCGCGCAGCAGCCTGGGGTGGTGGGCGAAGACATCCGCCACGCTGCGATCCGGCCCGGGCAGCGCCAGGCGCAGCAGGGCCAGCAGGCTGCCCAGCGTCACCCCATCCGGCCGCTTCGCCGCATCGCCCCAGCCGAGCGGGGACAGCGCCACGCGGCGGGCATTGCCGTTTTCCAGGTCGAGCACCGGCAGGCCGGCCGGTTCGGGTTCCACCCACCCCTCCCGCGCGCCGATCTGCACCAGGAAGCGCAGCGCCGCGTGGTTGGCACCGAGCAGGGCGTGAGTGCCGTTATCCGTGCCATCCGGCAGCGCGCGGCAGCGGCCGCCGGCCACAGGAGCGGCCTCATGCAGCGCCACGCGGCGGCCGCCGCGCACCAGGGCCAGCGCCGCCGCCAGCCCGGCGAGGCCGGCGCCCACGACATGCACCGTCATGGGGACACCGCCAGCCAGGCCATGTGCAGCTTCTCCGCCCGGCTCAGCCGTGGCCGCCGGCGCGGGTGGGCGAAGCCGGTGGCCAGCATGCGGTCCAGCAGCCGGCGGTAGCCCCACATCATGATGCGCGCCGGTTTCATCGCCTTCGCGTCATGCTCCTGCAATTCCAGTTCCGCCCGCGCGAAGCCCGCTGCCGCGCGCGCCGCCAGTTCCTCGCAGCATAGCGCGAAATACGGGTGGGCGACGATGGCCGAAGGGGTGCCGGGCGGCACGCCGTGGCGGGCGAGCGAGGAGGCCGGAACATAGACGCGGTCGATCGCCGCATCCTCATCCACATCGCGCACGATATTCACCAGTTGCAGCGTGCGGCCGAGCGCCAGGCCGAAATCCTCCGCCCCCGGCGCGCCGAAGATTCGCACCGCCATGGCGCCGACGCTGCCGGCGACGCGACGGCAATAGGCATCGAGCGCCGCCTCATCCGGCAGGCGCAGGCCGGGGGTGGCATCCGTCTCCATGCCGTCGATCATGGCGACGCATTCGGCCAGCGGCAGCGCGAAGGCGGCGCGCGCCCAGGCGAGTTCGGCCGAGAGCGCGCAATCCGGCTGCACCAGCTTGCCGCGCCAGGCGGACAGCAGGCGGCGCTTCTCGCCCTCCGGCATCGCGCCATCGGCGATGTCGTCCACCGCGCGGCAGAAGCCATAGACGGCATACAGCGCCCGGCGGCGTTCGCCCTTCAGAACCGCCATGCCGCGGCCGAAGCTGCTGCCGGCCCGATCCACCCGGGCGCGCACCACATCCGCATCCGCGGGCGGCCGGCGCATCAGCCCGGCGAAGGCGGCGGCGAAATCCACACGGCGCAGCGCGACCCGCCCGGCCACCGGATCCGCCGCGCGCAGCCGGGCCAGCAGGCGCCAGGCCAGCGCCAGCGTCACCGCCGCCTGGCGCCGCAGGCGGGATTCCAGCAGGCGCGGCAGCGGCGCCGCCACCTCCAGCGTCGCCTCCACCCGGTCCAGCGCCGCATCCAGCACCGCGCGGCGCTGCGGGTTGGAGCGCGTGAAGAAGGCGTCCTCGCCACCGGCCAGCGCCATCCAGGGTCCGGGCAGGTAGATGCGGTCCATCGCCGTGCGGTCCGGCACCAAATCCTGCAGGTGGTTCAGGATCTGCAATGCGACGCACAGCGCATCGGCGGCCGGTCCGGCATGCGGATGCGCCTCCCCATGCAGGCGCAGCAGCATGCGGCCGACCGGCGCGGCGGAGCGCTGGCAGTAATCCTCCAGCGCCGGCCAATCCGGGTAGCGCTGCTGCACCGCATCCTGGCGGAAGGCGGAGAGCAGCACCCGCGCCTCCGTCGTGCCGACTTCCGCCAACGGGCCCCGCGGGTCGTCCAGCAGGCGTTCCATGGCATCGAGGCGGGCCAGCTTGACCGCCGGGGAAAGCCCCGGCGCATCGGCGATGTCGTCCGCCATGCGGGCGAAGCGGTAGAAGGCCATCACCTTCGGCCGCAACTCGGGCGGCAGGAGGCGGGAGGCGACGGGGAAATTCTCCGTCGTTTCCGTCCGGTTCGGCGTCCCGACGGCAAGCCCGGCCGCGAACTCGGACTGGTCCATCTTCAGCAGCTAGACGGGCTCATAGGCCCGCCCCTTCCACCCGGCCGGCTTGCCCATCAACCCGCGCGCCAGCGCCACCCATTGGATGAGGAGCGCCACCAGCACCGTCAGCGGATGCAGTGGAATGGTCCACCACGGCTCCCGCACCCTGAGCGTAACGGCGGCGCGCAGCGCGAAGCCGAGCGCCAGCGCCAGGATCGCGGCGCTGCGCGGCAGGAAGAAGAACGGCCAGAGATGCGCGCCGGCGAGCATGACGGTCCAGATCGGCAGGCCCACCGGGGTTGCCATGCCCTCCCGCGCGTTCTTGATGAAGCCCGCCCAGCTGTCGCGGAAGTTGGAGTACATGCGGCAGGTGGCCAGCGCGTGCCCCTCGACGATCTCCGTCGCCAGGCCGTGTTCGCGCATGCGGCGCGCCAGCGCCAGGCCATCATGCAGCACGCCGCGCACCCCCTCATGCCCGCCACTCGCGAAATAGCCCTCGCGCTCCACCAGCAGCAGCTGACCGCAGGCCGCCGCCATGCCGGACCGGCGGGTGAAGGCGCGGCCGCCGCCGGGCAGGTAGCAGAACAGAAGGAAATTGATCATCGGCACGGTCAGCGCCTCGCCCAGCGAGCCGATCACCTGCTTCGGCACGCCGGTCACCATCGCCGTGCCGGTGCGCGTCGCATGGCCGGCCATGCAGGCGGCGGCCTCGGGCGCCAGGCGCACATCGGCATCGATGAACAGGAAATGCGTGCCCCGCGCCGCATCGGCCAGGCGGGCGCAGGCATGCACCTTGCCGGTCCAGCCTGCCGGCAGGGCCGGCGCCGCCTCCAGCCGCACCCGCGCATCCCGCGCCGCATAGGCCCGCACGATCTCCGCCGTGCCATCGGTGGAGCCGTCATCCATCACCACCACCTCCACCGTCACGTCGCGGGAGGCAAGCGCGGCATCGAGGCAGCCGGCGATATTCGCCGCCTCGTTCCGCGCCGGGACCAGGATGGAAACCAGCGTGCCGGAAGCGGGCGTGCCGCGCGGCGGGCGGACCAGGAACAGGTTCACAACCCCCATGGTCGCCGGGAACATGGCCAGCGCGAGCGCTATCCAGGCCCAGGTGAAATCCCAGGTGCCATCCGTATCCATCGCCTAGCGCGCCCCCCCGGTGGGATCATGTCTTGGGTCGAATGATTGTCCCTTTGCCGCGGAAAGCAAGCGCCGCCAAAGCTGATAGATGCCGCCCATGCCCTCGGGCCCTTGCAGAAGCGTCTCGAACCGCGACGGGTCACGCGCGATGGCATCCGCCGCCAGCCGGTCCATGGTGGCGGCCAACGCATCCGAAAGCACCGCCAGCCGGTCCGGACGCGGCAGCGCGGCCAGGCTGGACGCTTCGATGGGCGGGCCGAAGGCACACAGCATCTCCGCCTTGCGCTCCGACCAGAAGGGGTAGTCCAGCGCCAGCGGCACGAACAGCGCATCCGGCGCCATTTCCGCCAGGCGGGACATGCCCGTGGCGATCGGCACCGGGCGTTCGCGCACATCGCTGAAGCGGCCGGGCGCGTTCATCCAAAGCATCCGGTCGGGCGCCGCCAGCACCTGCCGCGCCGTACGCAGGAAGGCGACGGCACCGCGCGGCGTGCCGTTCTCCACGCCGAAGACGCCGATGCGCGTCATGAAGCGGTATCTGGCGATCGCCCCGGCATCCATCGGCACGAACATGCGCCGCCCCGGGAACAGCCGCTGCGACAGCAGCATGAAGGCGACGCCGTCCCACCAGCCCGGATGATTGGCGAAGACCACCAGCGGCCGGGCACCGTAGTCCTGCGGCATGCCCCAACGCGCCACCCGCCCGGCACGCATGTGCTTCCGGAAGAAGCGGGTGAACATGTAGTGGAAGAACGCCATGCGGCGCGGGTCGTACAGCGTGACCGGGCTTTCGCCCGCCTCGCCCTGGCCCCCTGGCGGCATGGCGTTCATGGCATGGCTACTCCGCTGCGGCGGCCAGCTCCGCCTCCCGCCGCCCGGCCTCACGCGCCTGGTCCGACATGCCCTTGCCGCCGCGGTCGCGGTCCAGCGCATCCGCCGCGATCCAGCCGGACATCATCACCATCGGCATGCCCGGACCCGGATGCGCCGCGCCACCGCACAGATACAGGCCCTTCACCATCTTGGACCGGTTGCCCGGCTTGAAGGCGCCGGTGAAGCTGCCATGGCTCGCCAGCCCATAGATCGCGCCATCCAGCACCCTGTAGCGCTCATGGATATCGACGGGCGTGAGCTGGCTTTCGACCACGATCCGCTCCTCGATATCCTCCAGCCCGGCCGTGCGCTTCAGCTTGTCCAGGATGGTCTGGCGATACTTCGGGAACATCTTCGACCAGTCATGGTGCGGCCGCAGATAGGGCGTGTGCACCAGGACATACAGCGCCTCCCCACCCTCCGGCGCCGTGCCGTCATCGCTGCAGGACGTGGCGGCCAGATAGGCGGTGGGGTCGGGGGCGGGCTCGCCCTTCTTGTAGATCGCGTCGAACTCCTCCTCCGCATCGCGGGAGAAGACGAAGCAGTGATGCGCCAGGTGGTCGTAGCGCTTCTTCAGGCCGAGATAGAGCACCACGCCCGAACAGGCCGGCTCGAAGTTCTTCTTCGCGTATTTCCGGCCCGGCTCGCCGCCCACCAACTCCTTGTAGGTGCGGATGGCGTCCATGTTGGAGATCACCGCATCGCAGGCGATGGTTTCGCTGCCCACGCGCACGCCCTTGATGGCGCCGTTCTCGATGTCGAAGCCTGTCACCTCGGCATTGGTCCGCAGCTCCGCGCCCAGCTCCCCGGCCAGCTTTGCCAGGCCCTCGGCCACCGCGCGGGTGCCGCCCACCGGGTACCAGACACCCTCGCTGGCCTGCATGTCGCCGATCGAGCACACCACCGCCGGCGCCAGATATGGGGAGGACCCGATATACTGGCAGTAATGGTCCAGCATCTGCGCCAGCCGCTCATCCGGCACATGGCCGCGGATGATCTTCGCCGCGGTCTGGCCCATCTTCAGCGACAGCACATCCCGCAGCGTGCCGGGGTTCATGTTCGCCTTCATGTCGATGGTGTCCGTCACACCCTCGACCGGGCGCCAGAAGAAGAACTTCTCCGAGACGCCATGCAGGTGCCGGCTTTCCTCCTGGAACTTGCGGTAGCCCTCGCCCAGCCCACGGCCCGGCGCGAACTTCTCGATCTCGGCCTGCATGGTGGCGACATCCGCCATCAGGTCGATCTGCGTGCCATCCTCGAAGAAACAGCGCCACTGCGGATCCAGCCGGATCAGCGGCAACTCCCTCGCCTGGTCGCGCCCGGCCTCCGCATAAATCCGCCGCAACACCCGCGGCACCGTCAGAATCGTCGGCCCCATATCAAACCGGAACGACCCGGACCCATCCGGCGCCTCCAGATTCAGAACCGCCGCCTTCCCCCCCATCCAGGGGTTCTTGTCCAAGACCGTCACCTTGTGCCCGCGCGCCGCCGCCACACACGCCGCCGCCAGGCCACCGAGGCCACCCCCCACCACCACCACCCGGTCTGCCATGCGTGCGTCCTCCGTGTCGTCCGAAGTCTCTAACAGGTTTGCGCGGGTGGCTTGCAAGGAGGGCTCCGCCCTCCCTGCACCCTCCCGCGAAGGGGCAGTGGCCCCTTCGAACCCAGGGATGAGGGGTGGAAGGGAGGAGGGGCACCGCGGGACCGCCGGTTCAGCGGTCGCTCCAAGCCCCTCCTCCCTTCCACCCCTTAAAGGGATTCCAAAGGGACCACTGTCCCTTTGGCGCGGGCGTGACGCATGCGTCACGGGGGGCAGCGCCCCCTGCAAGACCACCCGCCCGAACCAGGTTAAGGCTCCGCCGTCACCGGGGTTGCCGCCTGGAAGCCGCTGTCGGCGGTGGGGCGGCTGGGGGCGCCGGACAGGCCGAGGTCGGCGGCGAGCAGGCCGGTGGTGATGCGGGCGCCTTCGTAGATCACCGGCAGGCCGCTGCCGGGGTGGGTGCCGCCGCCGACCAGGTACACGCCGTCCACGTCGCGGTAGCGGTTGCCGGGGCGGAACAGCAGCATTTGCGGCAGTTCGTGGGACAGGTTGAAGGTCGCACCGAAGCCCACGTTGTAGTCGCTTTCCCAATCCTGAGGCGCGACGATGCGCTCGTATTTGATGTGGGGTCGCAGGTCGCCGAGGCCGAGCACCTTGAGGCGGTCCAGCGCGATTTCGCGGAAGCGTGCGCTTTGCTGCGCCCAGTCCGGTTGCAGGATCAGGTTCGGCACCGGGACCAGGACGTACAGGGCGGAGTGGCCTTCCGGGGCCATGGTCGGGTCGGTGGCGCCGGCGTTCTGGACGTAGAGCGAGGGGATTTCCGGGATCACGCCGGTCTCGATGTCACCGATGTTCTGCCGGTATTCCTCGGACAGGATGACATTGTGGTGGGCGACGCCGGGCAGGGTCCGGTCCAGGCCGAGATAGAGCATGAAGGTCGAGCAGGAATAGCGCGCCTTGCCGATCTTCTTGTCCGTCCAGGTCTTCCGCAGGTGGTTCGGGATCAGCTTCGGGATGGCGCCGGCGAAGTCGGCGTTCACCACCACCGCGTCGGCGTCATGCCGCGTGCCGCCGATCTCGACGCCCTTGGCGCGCTTCCCCTCAAAGGCGATGCGGTCGATCGGGCTGTTCAGGCGGATATCCGCGCCGAGGCGTTCGGCCACGCGCGCCATGGCGTTGGAGACGGCACCGCAGCCACCGATCGGGTGGAAGACGCCGTGTTCGTATTCCAGGAAGGACAGGATGGTGAACAGCGCCGGGCATTTGAACGGCGACATGCCCAGGTACTTGGTCTGGAACGAAAACGCCAGGCGGACCCGCGGGTCCTTGAAGTGGCGCGCCAGGTCCCGGTCCACGGTGGACCAGGGCTTCATCAGCGGCAGCGCCTTGAGCATGTCCGGGCGGATCATGTCGGCGGCGGTGGAGAAGGCGCGTTCCAGCACCGGCCGGAATGCTTCCAGCTTGGCGCGGTTTTCCTGCATGAAGGGGCGCAGGCCCTTGGCGTCGCCGGGCGAAATGCGGGCGATCGCGGCTTCCATCCGCTCCAGATTGGCGCTGGCATCGAGGGTGGTGACGTCGCCGCCCTTCTCGAACAGCAGCCGGTATTGCGGCTCCAGCCGCCGCATATCGACCTCCTGTTCCAGGTCGGCGCCGCAGCGGGAGAAGATCTCCTTCAGGATGCGCGGATACAGGAAGAAGGTCGGGCCGAGGTCGAAGCTGTAGCCCTCCGGCGAGGTCAGCGTGCGGGTGCGCCCGCCCACCACCTCATCCTTTTCATAGACCGTGACGCGGGCGCCGGAGGCGGCCAGCAGCATGGCGGCGGCGAGACCCCCGGGCCCGGCGCCAATAATGGCAACCTTGGGGCGGGAGCGGTGAAGGGCGGGGGAGGACAAGGGTGCTGTCATATCGTTGGGCAGCAGATGCGACCGGTCGGCCAGCGCGCAAGAGGCATGTGCGATCCGTTAATGAAGCGGCGGCAGGGGCAATAGCACGCCCTGCTCGATTTCAAGGCAGCGGGCCTCCGCCCGAGGGAGCAGGCGGGCGAGGTAGAAATCGGCCAAAGCGTTGCGGTCCGGGCTGGCAGCGGCGGCGCGGCTCAGCATCCAGCCGCCCAGCAGCCAACCGCAGGCGTCGAGATAGGGGGCGGCCAGGGACTGCGCCAGATCGGCGTCACGGGCCTGCAAATCCAGCAACAGGTCGGTCACTTGGCCAAGCCGGGCGCTGGCCGGGGCCAGGCGCGGATCGGTGGCGGCGACCTCCGCCAGCAGGGCGCGCATGGCGGCGCCCTGGTCGCGGGCCAGCTTGCGGACCAGAAGGTCGATCGCCTGGATGCCGTTGGTGCCCTCATAGATCGGCGCGATGCGGGCGTCCCGCATGACCTGGGCGGCGCCGCTATCCTCCACGAAGCCCATGCCGCCATGCACCTGGATGCCGAGGCTGGCATTCTCCACCCCCCGATCCGTGCACCAGGCCTTCACGATGGGCGTCAGCAGCGCGAGGCGGGTGGCGCCGGCCTCCTCCCCCAGCAGATGGTGCCGGTCCAGCGCCGCGGCGGCTTCCAGCGCCAGCAGACGGCCGGCGAGCGTGGTGGCGCGCATCTCGGCCAGCATTCGGGCGACATCCGGGTGGCGGTCGATGTTGCGGCCATTCTGGCTGCGCTGCGCCGCATAGGTTTCCGCCAATGCCAGTGCACGCGCGCCCTGGCCGACGCCCTGCACGCCCACGGCGAGGCGTGCGGCGTTCATCATGGCGAACATGGCGTTGAGCCCCCGCCCCGGCTCGCCCACCAGCTCCGCCTCCGCCCCGTCGAACAGCATGATGCAGGTGGGCGAGGCGTGGATGCCCAGCTTGTGCTCGATGCCGCCGCAGCGCAGCGCGTTGCGGCCGCCCTGCGGCAGGACCTTTGGCGCGGCGAACAGCGAGATGCCCCTGGACCCTTCCGGCGCGCCAGGCAACCGGGCCAGGACCAGGTGCAAAATGTTCTCCGTCAGGTCGTGCTCGCCCCAGGTGATGTAGATCTTCTGGCCGTGCAGGGCGTAGCGGCCCCTACCCAGCGGTTCGGCGCGGCAGCGAAGGGCGGAAAGGTCGGAACCCGCCTGCGGCTCGGTCAGGCACATGGTGCCGGTCCATTCGCCGGTGACCAGCTTCGGCAGCCAGCGCGCCGCCTGGTCTGGCGTCGCATGGCCCACCAGCAGGTCGATGGCGCCGGCGGTCAGCACAGGGCCGAGGAAGAAGGCCATGTCGGCGGCCGAGGCCAGTTCCGTCACCGCGATCCACAGCGCATGCGGCAGGCCCTGCCCGCCATGTTCCACCGGCGCGGCGATGCCCTGCCAGCCGCTGTCGATCCAGTCCCGCATGAGCGGGGTGTAGTGCGGCGGCACGCTGACGGTGCCGTTGGCGTAGCGGGCGCCGTGGCGGTCCGCCTGCTGCCAGCCGGGTGCCATTTTTTCCCCGGTGAAGCGGGCGGCTTCCTCGACCAGGGCGGCGATGTCGTCCTCGCCCAGCCGCGCGCCGGCGGCTTCCGTCAGGCCGGGCAGGTCGATCACCCGGGTCAGGCCGAGCACCAGATCGTCGGTCACGCTCATGCGGTGGCAGCCTGTTGCAGATCGGCCAGGAGGCCCGGGGGCGGCGGGGTGGTGCCGGCGGCCCAGGCGGCGAGGCCCGGCACGAGGGCCGGATCGGCGGCAGCGCGCGCCAGGGCCAGGCCGAGCAGGCTGCCGAACTTGAAGCCGTGGCCGGAGAAGCCGGACATCACGAAGGCACGCTCCCCCAGCTTCTCGACCACGAATCGCTCCCCAGGCTCCACATCGTAGTAGCAGGCCGCGGCGGAGAGTACGCGATAGCTTTCGAGATCACGGATCCGATGGCGGGCCAGGCCCAGGATTTCCGCCGCCTCGGCTGGCGTGGCCTCCCGCGGCGCGTCGGGGTCGGAGGTCGGGGCGAAACGGTGGTCGCCGATCTTCAGCGGCGTGCCGGCCACCGGCGGCACGGCGTAGAAGCCGCCATCCTCGGCGAGGTCGAGCAGCATCGGCGCCGCCTGCCACCCGGCCTCATGCTGCGGTGGCGGGGCGAGGCGGACGATGATCTGCCGCGTCGGCCGCACCCGCGTGGCCAGGCCCGGCAGCAGGCGCGGCGCCCAGGGGCCGGCGGCGACCACCAGCAGATCGGCCTGCAACCGCGTGCCATCCGCCAGCGTCACCGCGCCGTGGGCGGGGTCCACCGAAATGGCCTGGCCGCGCCGGATATCGATGCCGCGGGCGGCCAGCCGGCGCGCCAGCAATTCCACGATGCGCCGCGCCAGCAGCACGCCGCCGGAGGGGAGGTGGAAGGCGGCGGCGATGCCATCCGGGGACAGAAAGGGGTGGCGTGCGGCGACGGTGGCGGCATCCAGCTCCGTCACCGCATGGCCATCGCCCTGCAATGCCGCGCGGCTTTCCGCCAGCCAGCCGCCGGGGGCATGGGCCAGGGCCAGCACGCCGGTCTGGACATAGGGGCGCTCGCCGGCCTCGGCGAAAAGCAGGTCCCAGGCGGCATGGGCCGGGTCGATCATCCGCATGTAGCCGGTGGCGGCGCCATAGGCGTGGCGGATCAGCCGGTGGTCATCCACCGAGCTGCCGCGCGGATTGGGCACGGGGTCCTGGTCCACAACCCGCACCGCCCATCCGGCGCGGGCGAGCGCCCAGGCGGCCGAGAGGCCCATGACACCGGCACCGAGCACGAGAGCGCTTTGCATCCGCCCAGTCTGGCCTGCCGCGCCCGGGTTGTGGAAGGGGGTGCGGCGGTTACACCAGTAGCAGGGTTGCCTCGCCGCGCAGCGAGGCGCCCGGTTCCAGCACATGCATCGGGCCGTGGGCCGCGATGTGGGGGCGGTTCACCGCATCCGGCGCGTGGCTCACCGGCTCCACGCACAGCACTGGGATGCCACGCGGGGCGTAGATCTGCAGGTTGCGTGCCCAGTCGCCGGTGGCGCGCAGGGCGAGGTCCGGGCCGCCCGGCCGGGTCATCACCGCCACGCCATCCCAGCCGGCGAAGTGGGTATCCAGCCCCTCCAGCACCTCCACCCCGCCCTGCAGCCCGGCGCTGGGGCGCGGGGAGATCGCCAGGTTGCGGGCATCGCGGCCGAAGACGGTGCTGGCTGCGAAGCGCAGGCGCAGGCCGGCGGGGCGGGTGAAGAAGGGGTGCCAGCCGATGCCCATGGGCGTCGGCGCATCGCCGCCATTGGTCAAGGTGAGGTCCAGGCGCAGCCCTTGCGGCTCCAGCGCGACCTCCAGCCGCGCCGTGCAGCAGAAGGGCGGGTGGTCCGCGGCGCAGGTGAGGATGGCGGAACCGGGTGCCTGTTCCTCCACCACCCAGGCGCGTTCGCGCAGGAAGCCGTGCAGCGCATGGCCTTCCAGCGGCCGGTTGATCGGCATGACATAGTCCTGGCCGCCGACCCAAATCCGGCCATCCGCCAGCCGGTTGGTCCAGGGCGCCATCAGGAAGGCGCTGTGCAGCCCGCGATTGGGGCTCTCGCCCTCCGGCACCGGCTCCACGATATCCACGCCGCGCCAGGACAGGGCGCCGATGGCGGCGCCCTGGCTGACCAGGATCGTGGCGTCCCAGTCGCCGGAAGCCAGGCGGATCATATCCTGTCCTCGACTGCCGGGCGGGCGGCGGCCATCCGACGGCAGGTCCGATTTTCGGGCGCAGCCATCACTCCACGTCGAACTGGTCGCGCGGCGAGAAGCCGCCCTTGCGGGAGTATTCGATCGAGCAATAGCCGCCGCCCTGGTAGCGTTCCTCCACCGGGTCGCCGGAGACGATCTCGCCGACCTCCGCCCGGAAATCCTCCGCCGTATCCTCCGGCGCCCAGCCCAGCCGGTCCCGGTGATCCGCGCCCCAGAAGCTGTCCGGGTTCTTCGACGCACCCCAGACAACGCAATGGCCGACACGCTCGGCCTCGATGGTGCGAGTGATCAGCCGCGCCAGGTCGGCGTAGGACAGCCAGGTGGCCAGCATCCGCTTGTTGATCGGCTTCGGGAAGCAGGAGCCGATGCGGATATTGACGTTCTCCACCCCGTGCTTGTCCCAGTACATCCGGCCCATCAGTTCGCCATACACCTTGGACAGCCCGTAATAGCCATCCGGCCGAAAGGCGCAGTCCGCATCCAGCTTGCCCTGGTTGCTCCCTTGGGGCCGTTCGTGGAAGCCGATGGAGTGGTTGGAACTGGCGAAGACCACGCGGGCGCCGAACATCCGGGCGGCCTCATAGATATGGTACAGCCCGTGCAGGTTGGGGCCGGCGACTTCCTCGAAGGGCTTCTCCACGGAAACGCCGCCGAAATGCAGAATGGTGCCGCAGCCCTCCGCCATGCGGACGATGGCGAGGGATTCGGTCAAATCCGCCTTCACGAAGGTGGCGCCGGCCGGCAGCGCGTCCGGGAAGGGCACGATATCGGTCAGCCGCAGCGTATAGCCGGCGGCCGAGAGCTCCTTCGTCAGCATGCGGCCGAGATTGCCGGAGGCGCCGGTCAGCAGGATGGGCTTGGTGTGGGGCATGGTGGGAATCCCTTAGTCGGCGAAGAGCGTGATGGCCGCACCCTGGCCCAGACCCTCGGCGCGGAACAGCCCACCGAGGGTGGGATATGCCGCCAGCGTCGCGGCATCCTTGCCGGCACGCAGGCTGGTGACGAACAGCGTGGCGAGGTCCGGCCCGGCAAAACAGGGCATGGTCGGCGCCGGCACGGGGAAGTCGTGCTGCCGCAGGATCTCGCCATCCGGCGCGATCACGTTGATACGCCTGGCGGAGACGCCGGCGGACCAGTAGTTGCCCGCGGTGTCGCAGGCGGCGCCATCGGGGCGGCCTGTCGCCTCATCGAACCCGCGCACCCGCTGCCAAGGACCGGTATCGCCCGTGGCGGGGTCGAAAGCGGCGCGGTCCAGCACGGCGCGGCGGCTGTCCGACTGCCAGATGGTGCGGCCATCCGGCGCCCAGGCCAGGCCGTTGGCGACCACCAGCCCATCCCGGCGCCGTTCGACGCCGCCACCGGGCCGGACCCGCCACAGGATGCCGGTGGCCTGCTTGTCCGGACGGTTGTCCATGCTGCCGACCCAGTAGCAGCCATCCGGGCCCACCTTGCCATCGTTCAGCCGGTTATGCGCCGGCTCCTCCGGCATGGTTGCGAAGGGCGTGATGGTGCCGCTATCGGGGTCCAGCCGCACCACGCCGGCGCGCTGCGCCACCAGCAGCTTGCCGCTGCGGCACAGCGCCAGGCTGCCGCAGGGCTCCGGCATCGGGATGCGGCGCGTCACGCCGGTGGCGGGGTCGAAGCGGATGACGCAGGGGGCCAGGATATCCACCATCCACAGCACGCCGCGCGCCGCATCCCAGACCGGGCTTTCGCCAACCTGCGCGCGCAGGTCGGCGGCCAGCGCGAAGCCGCTCAACCCGTATAGCCGAGCAGCAGCCGCGGCAGGGTCAGGGAGATCGCCGGGATGTAGGTGGTCAGCATCAGCGCGAACAGGATGGCCGCGTAGAAGGGCAGGATCGACTTCATGATCTGCTCCATCGGGATCTTGCCGATGGCACATCCCACGAACAGCACGGCCCCCACAGGGGGCGTGGTCAGGCCCAGGCCGAGATTCATCATCATCACCATGCCGAACTGCACCGGGTCCATGCCGATGGCGACCACCACCGGCAGGAAGATCGGCGTCGTGATCAGGATCAGCGCCGCCATGTCCATCACGCAGCCCAGCAGCAGCAGGCAGACATTGATCATCAGCAGGATGACGATGGGGTTGGAGCTGATCGCCAGCATGCCATCCGTCAGCAGGTCCGGCAGCCGGTACAGCGCCAGCAGATAGGCGAAGGCGGTGGCGGTGCCGACCAGCAGGAACACCACAGCGGAAGTCCGCACGCTGGCGGCGACGCAGATCTTGAAGCTGTCCCAGCTCAGGCTGCGATAGACCAGCACGGTGACCAGGATGGCCCAGATGGTGCCGAAGGCCGCACTTTCCGTCACGGTGAAGATGCCGGACAGAACGCCGCCCAGGATGATGACCGCGGTCAGCATGCCCGGCAGCGCATCCACGAAGGTCCACAGGATGTGCCGGATGCCCTGGAACGGCTCCGCCGGATAGCCGCGCTTCACCGCCACCACATAGGCCGCGATGCCGAGGCACAGGCACATGATGAGGCCGGGGATGAAGCCCGCGATGAACAGCGCGCTGACCGAAACGCCACCGCCGGCCGCCAGCGAATACAAAATCATGTTGTGGCTCGGCGGGATCATGATGCCGGCGATCGAGCTGGTGACGGTGACGCTGACCGAATAGTCGGTGCCGTAGCCGCGCTGCTTCATCGCCGGGATCAGGATGGTGCCGAGCGCCGAGGCATCCGCCACCGCGCTGCCGGAGATGCCGCCGAACAACATGGAGGTCGCGACATTCACCACGCCGAGCCCGCCGCGCATCCAGCCGAAGATCGAGGCGGCGACCGAGATCAGCCGGCGCGCGATGCCGCCATGCATCATCAATTCGCCGGCGAAGACGAAGAAGGGAATGGCGAGCAGCGAGAAGATGCTCATCCCCGAGGTCATCTGCTGGAAGGCGACGGCGGGGTTCAGCCCCTCATACAGGAAGCCCACCACGGCGGCGATGCCGAGGACGAAGGCGACGGGAATGCCGGAGACGATGCCGAGCGCGAAGATCGCGAAGATGATGAGCAGGCCGGTTTCCAAGTCAGGCTACTCCAGGAAGGCCGCGGCGGCGCCGCGCTGTTCCGGGCCCTCCGGGTTGAGGATATCGAGCAGCACCTGCTCCACCGCGAACATCACCGTCAGCACGCCGCAGACCACCATCGGCGCATAGGTCCAGCCCTGGCTGAAGCCGAGCAGCGGAATCTTGAAGGGCGCCACCATGCCGACCATTTCCCAGCCCCACACCACCATGGCCAGGCCGAACAGCCCGACCGCGGTATCGCAGGCCACTGCCACCCAGCGCTGGATGCCGATGGGCAGGGCCTCCCGGAACCCCAGCACCGAAAGATGAAAACGCTCCCGCACGCCGACGGCGGCGACGGGCAGCGCGATGGCGAGGATGGCCAGGGTGGCACTGCGCTCGATCCAGGTGGGGGTGTCGTTCAGCACGTAGCGGCCGAACACCATCCACCCCATCATCACGACCAGGCCGACCAGGGCGATTCCTGCGGCAAGGACGACGATCCGCGACAACAGGTCAAGCAGGCGGGAATACAGCGCCATCCGGAGGGCATCCTGGCAGGGAGGGGGGCAAACGCAGGAAGGGGGGCGGCGCACCGCCCCCGCGCATCAAGCGATCAAGGCAGGGCGCGAATCGCCTCGACCATGCCGGACAGGCGCGGCGTCGCGGCATACTTCGCGTAGACCGGCGCCATCAGCTGCGACCACGGGCTGCGATCCGTCAGCTCGATCACGGTCACGCCCGCCGCCTCGACCCGCTGGCGCGAAACCCGTTCCCGCTCCGCCCAGAGCTGGCGCTGCAACGTGGCGCTTTCGCGGGCGGCATCGCGCACGATGTTGCGCTCCTGCTCATTCAGCCGGCGCCAGCGCTGCTGCGAGACGGCGAGCACCTCCGGCACGTTCGAATGTTCCGTGGTGGTGTAGTAGCGCGCCACCTCGAAATGCCGGGTGCTTTCATAGGAGGGGAAGTTGTTCTCCGCCGCGTCGATAACGCCGGATTGCAGGCTGGTGAAGACCTCGCCGAAGGGCAGCGGCGTGGCATTGGCGCCGAGTGCGCGCATCAGGTCGATCCACAGATCGCTGGTCTGCACACGGATCTTGAGGCCGCGCATGTCGGCCGGCGTACGGATCGGGCGGGTGGAGTACACGCTGCGCGCACCGCCATCATACCAGGCGAGCGCGATGATGCCGATCGCCTCAAGGTCCTTCGCAATCTCCGCCCCCGCCACGCCGTCGATCGCGGCATGGCTGTGCGCGACGTTGCGGAACAGGAAGGGCAGCGTCACCACATTCGTGGACGGCGCCAGGTTGTTGAAGGGCGAGAGGTTGAAATTGCCGAAATCGATGGACCCCAGCCGCATCTGCTGGATCGCCTCGTCCTGCTGGCCGAGCTGCGCGGAATGGTAGGTGCGCATGCGGATGCGGTTGTTGGTACGCTCCATCACCAGCTGGCCGAAACGGTCCAGGCCCTGGCCGTTCGGGTAATCCGCCGCATGGATGTTCCAGCCGCGCCATTCCTGCGCCGTGGCGGGGGTGGCGGCCCAGGGCAGCAGGGCCGCGGCCGCCAGGGCGCCCGCGCAGAAGGCCTGCCCGGCCTTGGCGCGAATCGCGCGCAGAGCTTTCATGGAATGTCTCTCCTTCCCCATCCCGCGCCTTCTGGCCGCGGGTTATACGACATCATACAACTCGCTCGCGGCGTCTTGTCAATTCGCTCAAGAACCCGCGCCGCGCTGCCGCGCTGTGCCTGCGCCGGATGCCAGGAGGGCAAGCATGGACCGAGGGACCACCATCGAGGAAGCCGAAGCCGGCGGCGTGCGGCTGCTGCCTGCGGGCCTGATCGGCTTCCTGGTCTATCCGGCGGTGCTGGAACTGATCGTCGCCCACCCGCCCGCCAACGACCAGGTGGCGCCGCCCGCGCAGGGCTGAGCGCGGCACCGAGGCTTGCCGGCATCGCGTATCCTGGCCAGCATCCGGCGCATCCCAGCCGGAAGCGCCCGCTCATGTACGCCACCCTCGCCGAAGCCGCCGCCGACCTCGCTGAAGGCCGCACCACCGCCGAGGCGCTGACCGAGGCCGCGCTGGCGCGCATCGCCGATCCGGCTGGCGAAGGCGGGCGTGCCTTCCTGGTGGTGCAGGCGGATGCCGCGCGCGCCTCCGCGCGGGCCATGGATGCGCTGCGCCAGGTCGGCCGGGCGCCGAGCCCCTGGGCGGGCATCCCGATCAGCATCAAGGACTTGTACGACGAGGCCGGGCAGCAGACCCGGGGCGGGTCGATGGCGCTGGCCGATGTGGCGCCGGCCAGCGCCACCGCGCCTTCGGTCGCACGGCTTCAGCGCGCCGGCTTCGTGGTGCTCGGGCGCACCAACATGGTGGAATTCGCCTTTTCCGGCCTCGGCCACAACCCGCATTTCGGCACACCGCGCAGCCCCTGGGACCGGGCGACAGGGCGTCTGCCGGGCGGGTCATCTTCCGGTGCCGCGGTGGCGACGGCGGACGGGATGGGGTTTGCCGGACTGGGGTCCGACACGGGCGGGTCCTGCCGGATTCCCGCCGCCTTGTGCGGGCTGGTGGGATGGAAGCCGACGGCCAGGCGGGTGCCGCTGACCGGCACGCTGCCGCTGTCCTTCACGCTGGACAGCCTCGGCCCCATCGCGCGCTCCGTCGCCTGCTGCGCCGTGATCGACAGCCTGATGGCCGGCGAGGATGCCTGGTCCCCCGCCCCGCCAATGCCGGTGGCCGGGCTGCGCCTTGGCGTGTTGCAGGGCTACGTCACGGAGAACTGGGATGCCGGCGTGACCAGCGCCTTCGAGGCGGCACTGACAAAGCTTTCCGCCGCCGGGGCGCGGGTGGAGAGACTGGTGGTGCCGGAACTTGCAGAAATTCCGAAGGCCAATGCGACGGGCGGCTTTGCCTCCTCCGAGGCCTATGCCTGGCATCGCAGGCTGATCGAGCGGCAGCGGAATGCCTACGACCCGCGCATCCTGTCCCGCATCCTGCGCGGCGGGCAGATGTCGGCGGCGGAGTATATCCAGCTCGGCCAGGACCGGGCGCGGATCATCGCGGGACGCGGTGGTGTCGCCGACCTGCGCGCTGGTGCCGCCGGCCCTGTCCGAGATCGAGGACGAGGCCGAGTATGGCCGCATCAACCTGCTGCTGCTGCGGAACACCAGCGTCGGCAATTTCCTGGACCGCTGTGCCATCAGCCTGCCCTGCCACAGACCGGGCGATGCGCCGGTCGGGCTGCAATTGATGGGCGAGCATGGCGGCGATGCGCGGCTATTCGCGGTGGCGCGGGCGGTGGAGGCGGCGCTTCAATAGCCAGGCAGCAGCGGCACCACCGGCTGTTCATCCTTCAGCGCGACGCCCGTTGCACCCAGGGCGCGCGCGGCGGCGGCGAGCCACAGGAGTTTCGCCGCAGCCTCCGCCACGCTCAACCCGCCGGGGCGGATATTGCTGATGCAGTTGCGCTCCGCATCGCGCAGGCCCGGGCGCGGCGCGTAGGTCAGGTAGATGCCCATGCTGTCCAGCGCGGACAGGCCCGGGCGCTCGCCGATCAGCACCGCGACCATGGCGGCTCCGAGCGCGTGGCCGATGGCATCCCCGATGGCGACGCGCGCCTGCGTGGCGATGACCGGCGGCGCGACATCCCAGCCGGCGGCTTGCAGCCCGGCGGTCAGCGCCTGCACCAGCGCGGGCGCCTGCGCCTGCACGCCCGTAGCGCAGAGACCATCGGCCACCACAATGGCGAAGCAGCCGGGGCGCGGCACTAGCAAAAGACCCTCCGCCAGGCGGCGGCCGAGATCGGGGCGCAGCAGATAGCTGCGGCGATCGGGTGCGGCGCTTGCCACCACCTCCGCCCCCAGCGCCGCGCGCAAGGCGGGCACATCCAGCGTGGACCAGACGGCATCGCGCGCCTGGGCATGCGCCTCCTGGAAATCGAGATGCGCCGCGGTGGGCAGCCCGTTGCCGACCCGGCCGAGGCCGACGCGCGCCGCCGTGTAGCGCCGTAGGTCGCGCCAGAGGGTCGGCGCGGTCACAGCAGCCCCGCCACCGCCATCGGCAGGCGATCCGGCGTGGTGTCCGCCAGCCCCATGCGCCGCAGCCAGGCAGCAAATTCCGGCGCCGGCGTCTTGCCGAGCGCGGCGCGGACATAGAGGCCGTCATGGAAGGAGGTGGATTGGTAGGCGAGCATGGTGTCATCCGCCCCCGGCACGCCCATCACATAGGTCACGCCCGCCACGCCGAGCAGCGTCAGCAGCGCGTCCATGTCGTCCTGATCGGCCTCCGCATGGTTGGTGTAGCAGACATCCACCCCCATCGGCAGGCCGAGCAGCTTGCCGCACATATGGTCTTCCAGACCCGCGCGGATGATCTGCTTGCCGTCGAACAGGTATTCGGGGCCGATGAAGCCGACGACGCTGTTCACCAGCAACGGCCGGAAGCGGCGCGCCACGGCATAGGCGCGGCATTCCAGCGTCTGCTGGTCCACGCCGTGATGCGCATCCGCGGACAGCGCGCTGCCCTGGCCGGTCTCGAAATACATGCAGTTGTCGCCGAGCGTGCCGCGGCCCAGCGCCAGCGCCGCGTCATGCGCCTCCGCCAGCAGGGACAGCGAGACGCCAAAGCTCTCATTCACCGCCTGCGTGCCGCCGATGGATTGGAACACCAGGTCCACCGGCGCGCCGCGCTGCATCGCCAGCAGCGTTGTGGTGATGTGGGCCAGCACGCAGGTCTGGGTCGGGATCGCGTAGCGGTCCCGCACCGCATCCAGAAGGCCGAGCACGCGGCAGAGATTCTCCACATTGTCGGTGGCGGGATTCACCCCGATCACCGCATCCCCGGCACCGAGCAGCAGCCCATCCAGCACCTGCGCGGCGATGCCCTTCGGGTCGTCGACCGGGTCATTCGGCTGTAGGCGTATGGACAGCGTGCCGGGCAGGCCAAGCGTGTTGCGGAATTTCGTCACGACGCGGCATTTCGCCGCGATCGCCACCAGGTCCTGCAACCGGCAGATTTTTGACAGTGCCGCCACCATTTCGGGCGTCAGGCCCGGCGCGAGGGCGGCGAGGGCGGGCGCATCCGCTTCCCCCAGCAGCCAGTCCCGGAAGCCGCCGACGGTCAGGTGCGACACCGGCGCAAAGGCCTGGGCGTCGTTGCTGTCCAGGATCAGCCGCGTGACCTCATCCACCTCATAGGGCACCACCGATTCGGACAGGAAGTGCCGCAGCGGCAGGTCGGCCAAAGCGCGCTGCGCCGCAACGCGCTGTGCGGCGCTCTCCGCCGCCACGCCGGCCAGCGCGTCGCCGGACCGGAAGGGCGTGGCGCAGGCCATCAACTGCCGCAGATCGGCGAAGACATGCCGCGTACCGCCCACCACCGCGGAAAAACCCATGCCGCCCTCTCCCTTTACCCAGCCCGCGCCCGGGTTGTCAGTTGAAGCCTCCGGGGCGAGGATGCCACAAATCTGGAGGAACGGCATGGATCGCGACAAGCTGGAGATGCGCCCGGAGGCGAGCGCGGCCTGGCCGGACCACATCTACGCGGCGCTGAAGGCCAATGGCATCACCCAGGTGGCCTTGGTGCCGGATGCCGGGCACAGCCGGCTGATCAAGCGCTGCCTGGCAGACAACGAAATGACCGTCGTCACCCTGACGACGGAGGAGGAAGGCGTCGCCCTGCTCTGCGGCGCCTGGCTCGGCGGGGTGAAGGGCGTGATGCTGATGCAGTCCTCCGGCGTCGGCAACTGCATCAACATGCTGTCGCTCTCGCATATCCACCGCACGCCGCTGCCAATGATCGTGACCATGCGCGGCGACTTCGCCGAGTTCAACCCGGCCCAGGTGCCGATGGGCCAGGCGACGCAGACGGTGCTGGAAGCCATGGGCACGCTGGTGCACCGCGCCGACCGGCCGGAGGATGTGGCGGAGACGGTGGATGCGACGCTGCGCCTGGCCTTCAATACCTTTCGCCCGGCGGCTACGCTGCTCGGCCAGCGCCTGATCGGCGCCAAGACCTTCGGGAAGGACTGACCCATGGCCGAATACCCGAACCGGCGCGACCTGGTGCGCGCCCGGCGCCTCCGCCTGGGACATCACCGCCATCGGCGACACGCCGCGCAACCTGCCGCTCTGGGGCGGCATGGGGGGTGCTGCGATGATGGGCCTCGGCCTGGCGCTGGCGCAGCCCTCGGCCAAGGTGCTGGTCATCACGGGCGACGGGGAGATGCTGATGGCGCTCGGCGCCATGGCCACCATCGCGGTGCAGCGGCCGAAGAACCTGTCGGTCGTGGTGCTGGACAATGAGCATTACAGCGAGACGGGGAACCAGGAGACGGCGACGAAGCATGGCGTGGACCTCGCCGCCATGGCGCGCGGTGCGGGCCTTTCGGGCGCGCGCACGCTGACCACGCTGGCGGAAATCCCGGCGCTGCGTTCCGAAATCCACGCCGCCGCCGGCACCATCTTTGCCGTCGCGAAGATTGCGCCCGGCAATCTGCCGCTGGTGCTGCCGCCGCGCGACGGCGCCATCCTCCAGGCGCGATTCCGCGAGGCCCTGATGGGCCCCGCCGCCCACCACCAGCTTTGAAGGCCCGACCATGCCGCATGTGATCTGCGTCCGCCCGATCCACGAGGAAGCCATCGCGCGGATGCGCGCCACGCCCGGCGTGACGGTGGATGTGCTGATGGACCTCTCGCCCGAAAGCCTCGCCGCCAATCTGCCGAAGGCGGATGCGCTGATCGTGCGGACCATCCGCATCGACCGGGCCTTCCTGGCGCATTGCACCAACCTGAAGATCCTGGTGCGCCACGGCGTCGGCTACGACATCGTCGATGTGCCGGCGTTGACCGAACGCGGCATCCCGCTGGCCATCACGCCGGAGGCCAATGCGGTGTCCGTCGCGGAACACGCGCTGATGATGATGCTGGCCTGCGCCCGCAAGCTGACCAGCTTCAACGCCAATATGCGCGAGGCCACGCCGGTCTGGGGCGCGCAGGCCGGCCTGCCGACCTTCGACCTGCAGGGCAAGACCGTGCTGGTGGTGGGCTTCGGCCGCATCGGCACGCGCGTGGCGAAGCTCTGCGCCGCCTTCGGCATGCGCGTGCTGGTGCGCGACCCGAATATCGGCAAGGGCAGCATCCGCGGCCTGGGCTTCGAGCCGGTGGATGATGCGGCGACCGCGGCGGCGGAGGCCGATATCGTCACCGTGCATGTCCCCAGCGGCCCCGCCACGCGCAACATGATCGACGGCGCCTTCATGGCGCGGATGAAGAAGGGCGCCGTGCTGGTGAACACCGCGCGTGGCACCATCGTGGACCAGGTGGCGCTGGAGGCTTCGCTGCGCGCCGGGCACCTTTCCGCCGCCGGGATCGACGTGTTCGAGGAGGAGCCGGTGGAGACGCCGATCAGCCTGCTCTCGACGCCCAACCTGATCATGACGCCGCATGTCGCAGCCAGCACGGCAGAAGGGCTGCGGCGCATGGCGCTGGACAGCGCGGCGGCCGCGCTGGCCTGCTTCGCCGGCACGCTGGACCCCGACATCATCGTCAATGCCGAGGTCTTGCCGCGCCGGAATTGAGTGGGGGCGGGGGCGACCCCCGCCCCTTTTCAGTCGAACTGGATATTCGCGCGGCGGATCACCTCGGCGTATTTCGCCGCGTCCCGGCGCAGCAGCGCGGCGGCATCGGCGCTGGTGCCGCCGCCGGGGATGAAGCCGGCTTCCGCGACGCGCTGGCGCAGGCCGGGGTCGGACAGCGCCTTGTTCACCGCCTGCACCCAGCGTTCGCTGATGGCGGGCGGCAGCCCGGGCGGGCCCATCACCATGTACCAGACCGCCGCATCGAAATCCGGGAAGCCGCTTTCGGCGACCGTCGGCACGTCCGGCAGTTGGGCCACGCGCTGCGGCAGGGTGGTGGCCAGCGCCCGCACACGGCCGGCGCGGATATGCGGCAGGTAGGTGGGCAGCGTGTCGATGGCGATGTCGATCCGCCCGGCCAGCACCTCATTCACCGCCTGGCCGGTGCCGCGGAAGGGAATATGGGTCATGTCGAGACTCGCGGCGAAGGACAGCGCGGCAGCGGCCAGATGCTGCTGCGTCGCGACGCCGGAGGACGAATAGTTCAGCTTCCCCGGATTCGCCTTCGCATGCGCGATGAACCCGGCAAAATCCTGCGCCGGGGAAGACAGCGGCACCACCGCCACCAGCGGCACCGTGCCGGCCAGCACCACCGCCGTCTGGTCCGCGATGATGTCGAAGGGCGGCGGCTTCATCGTCGGCGGCACGACGGCGGAGGCGCTGACGGTGGTCATCAGCATCTGGTAGCCATCCGGCCGGCCGCGCGCATTGGTCATGGCCGCGATGGTGCCGGACCCGCCGGCGCGGTTCTCGATGGCGATGGCCTGGCCGAACTCCTCCGACAGCGCCGGTTGCAGCAGCCGGGCGATGATGTCCGTGCCGCCACCCGGCGCGAAGCCGACCAGCAGGGCGATGGTGCGGGTCGGATAATTTCCCTGGTTGCTCCCTTGGGCCAGTGCGGGCAGCGGCAAGGCTGTAGCGCCCGCCGCCGCCAGAAGGCTGCGTCGTGAAAGCAAGGTGTTCCTCCGGTCCTTTGTTATGACCGGAGGATGGCGCGGCCCTACCTGCCCGTCCAGACCGGCTTGCGCTTGGCGAGAAAGGCTTCCACCCCCTCCCGGAAGTCGTTGCTGCCGAAGCACATGGTCACCAGGTCATCGCCCTCGATGGTGCCGGCGGCGAGCCGCAGGCGCTTCAGCGCCACCTTGGTTGCGGTCAGCGTCAGCGGCGCCATGCCGGCCACGTCTTCCGCCAGTTTCAGGGCGCGCTCGGCCAGGGCCTCGGGCGTGTCCAGCATTTCGGAGATGAAGCCGGCGGCCAGGGCTTCCGGCGCATCCATCAGGCGGGCGGTGAAGATCAGGTCCTTCAGCTTCGCCGGACCGATCAGCGCGGCAAAGCGGGAGATATTCATGGTGGACAGGGTGTTGCCCAGGGTGCGGGCCACCGGCACGCCGAATCGCGCATTGGCGCTGGCGATTCGCATGTCGCAGACGCCGGCGATGCCGAGACCCCCGCCGACGCAGGCGCCGGCCACCGCGGCGATCACCGGCTTCGGGCAATCCTCGATGGCCGACAGCACGCGGTCGATCCGCGTCTCGTAGTCCAGCGCGTCCTGGCCGGTGGAGAAATGCTGGAACTGGCTGATATCGGTGCCGGCCGCGAAGGCCTTGCCGCCGGCGCCGGTGATCACCCAGCAGCGGATGGCGGGGTCCTTCGCAACCGCGGCGGCCTGTTCGAACAGGCCCTCATACATGGGAAAGGTCATGGCATTACGCTGATCCGGGCGGTTCAGCGTGGTCCAGGCCACCGGGCCGCGGGTCTCGTGCAGGATATCGGGCATATTTGGTTCCTCCTCCCCCTCTTGTGCGGCCAGGTCGCCCGGGGCGACAAGTCCGGCAATCGGATGGAGACTGACAAGAATGCGTATCGTCAGCGTCAAGCAGGGCATCGCCCCGATCGCGAGCGACATTGCCAACGCCTATATCGACTTCTCGAAGATGACCGCCTCCATCGTCGCGGTCACCGTGGAAGGCGAGGCTGGCCGCCGCGCCACCGGCTACGGCTTCAACTCCAATGGCCGCTATGCCCAGCCCGGCCTGCTGGCCGAACGCTTCGTGCCGCGGCTGACGGAGGCCACGGAGGCGCAGATCACCAGCCCCGACGGCAAGCTGAACCCGCAGGGCGCCTGGACGGCGATGATGAAGAACGAAAAGCCCGGCGGCCATGGCGAGCGCAGCGTCGCCGTCGGCGTGCTGGACATGGCGCTGTGGGATGCGGCCGCGAAGCTCGAGGGCGTGCCGCTGTGGCGGCTGCTGGCGGATCGCTACAATGGCGGGAAGGCCGATGAGGCCGCCTGGGTCTATGCCGCCGGCGGCTACTACTATCCCGGCAAAGGGGTGGAGGCGCTGGTCGAGGAGATGAAGCGCTACCTCGGCATGGGCTATGCGACCGTGAAGATGAAGATCGGCGGCGCCCCCGGCACCTCCATTGCCGATGCGCTGGCCGAGGATACGGCGCGGATCGAGGCGGTGGTGAAGCTGCTCGGCGGCGATGGCAGCAAGCTGGCGGTGGATGTGAATGGCCGCTTCGACCTGCCGGCGGCGCTGGCCTATGCCCAGGCGCTGGAGCCGATGGGCCTGCGCTGGTACGAGGAACCGCTGGATCCGCTGGACTATGCCACCCATGCGACGCTGGCCGAACACTACGGCCCGCCCATCGCGACCGGCGAGAACCTGTTCTCCATGCTGGATGCGCGCAATTTGATCCGCCACGGCGGGCTGCGGCCGGACCGGGACATCCTGCAGATGGACCCGGCGCTGTCCTATGGGCTGTGCGAATATCTCCGCACGCTGGACATGCTGGCCGCCCATGGCTGGTCCCGCCGCCGCTGCGTGCCGCATGGCGGGCACCAATTCGCGCTGAACATCGCCGTCGGCCTCGGGTTGGGCGGCAATGAGAGCTACCCCGAAGTCTTCGCGCCGTTTGGCGGCTTCGCCGATGACGTGCCGGTGGTCGAAGGCCGCGTCGCCATGCCGGATATTCCGGGCGTCGGCTTCGAGGCGAAGAACGCGTTGCACAGCGTGTTCAAGAGCCTCGGCTGATGCCCCAGCGCGCCATCCCCGCCGTGTTCATGCGCGGCGGGACGAGCAAGGCCATCATGTTCCATGCGCGCGACCTCCCCCCGGATCGCGCGGAATGGGATGCGATCTTCATGGCGGCGCTCGGCACGCCGGACCCCTATGGCCGCCAGCTCAACGGCATGGGCGGCGGCGTATCGTCGCTTTCCAAGATCTGCGTGCTGGCACCCTCCGAGCGGGACGATGCCGATCTCGACTACACCTTTGCCCAGGTTCTGATCCGCGAGGCGCGCGTGGATTGGAAGGGCAATTGCGGCAATATGAGCTCGGCCGTCGGCCCCTTCGCGGTGGATGAGGGGCTGGTGCGGGCGGAGGGCGAAACCGCCACGGTCCGCATCTACAACACCAACACGAAAAAGCTTATCCACAACACCTTCGAACTGGAGGATGGTCGCGCGAAGGTCACGGGTGACCTGGCCATCCCCGGCGTCGGCGGCACCGGCGCGCCGGTGCGGCTGGATTTCGTGCAGCCCGGCGGCGCCACCACCGGCCGCCTGCTGCCGAGCGGGCAGGTGGTGGATGTGCTGGAGGTACCGGGCTTCGGCCGGATCGAGGCCTCGCTTGTCGATGCCGCCAATGCGGCGGCCTTCATCCGGGCGCGGGATATCGGCCTGACCGGGCGTGAGCTGCCGGAGGAGCTTGAGGCGCGGCCGGATATCCTGGCGCTGCTCGATGCCATTCGGCTCCAGGCCAGCATCCGCATGGGGATCGGCGCGGACCTCGCGGCGGCGAGGGCGATCAGCTCCGTCCCCTTCATCGGCTTCGTCAGCCCACCCGCCGAGGCGCCGACCCTGACCGGCGCGACCATCGCGGCCAGCGAGATCGACCTGGCGGCGCGCATCATCTCCAGCGGCCAGCCGCACCGGGCGCTGCCGCTGACCGGCTCGCTGTGTACCGCCGTCGCGGCGCGGATCGCGGGCACGCTGGTGGCGGAGTGCACCGGCAGCGGGACCGGGCCGATCCGCATCGGCATGCCGTCCGGCGTGCTGACCGTGGGCGCGGATGTGGCGCAGGAGGCGGGCGAATGGGTGGCCCGCGCCGGGTCCTTCTACCGCACGGCGCGGCGGCTGTTCGATGGGCGGGTCTGGATTCCCGCCTGAGCCTCAGCGCGCCAGCCAGCCTGGCGCGAAGGCTTCGGCGCCGGAGGGCAGCGGTGCCGCGGGGTCGGTGGTGAAGGCCAGAATGTCCTCCACCACCGCCGCCCGGTTGTTGTCGGTCAACAGCAGGTGAAAACCCTCCTCATGGATGGCGATCCGCACCGGGGTGTCCGGCGGCAGCCGGCGCAGGGCAGCGCGGACCGGGCGGGCCGGGATCACCGTATCCTTGTCGCCATACAGCAGCAGGACCGGCACCGGCTGCTGCCTCGCGTTGCGGCAGCAGGTGGGCAGGGCGGCGGTGGCCGCATCCATCAGGTCCACCAGCCCCACCGCGGCATCCACCCGCGTGCTCCGCAGCACCAGCGGGTCCCGCCCCAGTCGGCGCAGCGCCGCAGGGTTGTCGCTGGCGACGATGCCCCCCACCCCGCCCTGGAAGCCCAGGATCGGCATGGTTCGCGCCGCCACCCACAGCCCGCCGCGCATCACCGCATTCATGCTGGCCCGGCCCCATAGCGCGGGCGCGAGCAGGACATAGCCATCCACCGGCGGCGGATCGGCACTTGTGCCGGCCACCACGGCGACGGCGCCGCCCATGCTCTCCCCCATCAGGAACAGGGGCAGGCCGGGGTGGCGGGCGCGCAGCAGGCGGGCGGCGGTGGCGGCATCGCGCGCCAGTGTCGCCTCCCCCGCCCAATAGCCGCGGTTGGGGGACCGGCCGAAGCCGCGCTGGTCATAGGCATAGACCAGCAGGCCACCGGCATTCAGCGCCGCGATGCTGTCGGCCAGGAAATTGCCGGAGTGGTCGTTGAAGCCATGCAGCGCCAGCAGCACCGCGCGCGGTGGCCCCTCCGGCGCGAATGCGCGCATCGGCAGCCTGGCGCCATCGGCCGCCACAACCGCATCCGGCGCCAAGGCGGGCGGGGCGATGGCCGGGCCCATCGGCATCACCACCGGCGTGCAGGCAGCCCCCAGCAGCAAGGCCAGGCAGGCCAGGACCACCCGGGGGGAGGCGATGGGGCGCATGGCCAAGGGGTAGCAAGCCAGGCCGGGCTGGTCCATCGCCCTCGTCCCCCCTATGTTCCGGGTCGCCACACAGCCCCCAAGGACCGCCATGCGCGATGCCCGCCAGACCGGCTACACCCCGGTCGCCCTGCCCGGCGTGACGCCGGAGGAGACCCTCACGGTCACGTCCCGCGTCGTCGGCTGCGATGGCGGCGGCGGCGCGCTCGGCCATCCGCTGGTCTTCCTGCGGATCGAGCAGCACCAGATCACCTGTCCCTATTGCTCCCGCACCTATGTCCTGGCCGAAGGCGCGGGCGACGATAGCGGGCATTGAGATGAGCGAAGCCGCCCTGCCCGCCGAGGAAGCGGTCCCGCCGGTCGCGCCGGGCCAGAAGCGGCTGATCCTGGTCGATGGCTCGGGCTATATCTTTCGCGCCTTCCATGCCCTGCCGCCGATGACGCGGCCGGACGGCACGCATGTGAATGCCGTCTTCGGCTTCACCCAGATGCTGTCGCAATTCCTGTCCCGCCACGCGGCCACCCATATCGCGGTGGTGTTCGACAGCGCGCGGCTGACCTTCCGGAATGATTTCTACCCCGACTACAAGGCACACCGGCCGGACCCGCCGCCCGAGCTCATCCCGCAATTCGCCCTGATCCGGGAGGCGACGGAAGCGCTGGGCGTCTGCCAGGCGGAACAGCCGGGCTTCGAGGCGGATGACCTGATCGCCGCCTATGCCCGCGCCTTCGTGGCGGAGGGGGGCGAGGTTTCCATCGTTTCCTCCGACAAGGACCTGATGCAGCTGGTTGGCCCCGGCGTGCAGATGCTGGACCCGATCAAGCAGAAGCCGATCCGCGAACCGGAGGTGTTCGAGAAGTTCGGCGTGACCCCGGACAAGGTGGTGGAGGTGCAGGCGCTGGCCGGCGACAGCACCGATAATGTCCCGGGCGTGCCAGGAATCGGCATCAAGACCGCCGCTCAGCTGATCAACGAATATGGCGACCTCGAAACGCTGCTGGCCAATACGGCCAAGATCAAGCAGCCGAAGCGGCGGGAGGCGCTGGAGCAGAACGCCGAGAAGGCGCGGATCAGCCGCCGCCTGGTGCAGCTCGACGCCAACGCCCCGATGCCCTGTCCGATCGAGAAGATGGAAACGCGCGCGCCGAACCCGGTCACGCTGGAGAAATTCCTGCGCGACAACGGGTTCCGCAGCCTGCTGGCCCGCCTCGGCCTGGGCGATGCCAGCGCCGTCACCCGCAACAACGGCTACCGCCCCCCTGCCCCGCTCTCCGAAGCCCCGACCCAGCCCAGCGAGGCGCCGCCCTTCACCGGCTATGAGACCGTCACCACGCTGGATCGCCTCCGCGCCTGGGTGACGGAGGCCAATGCGGCGGGCGTGATCGGCTTCGATACGGAGACCGACAACCTCGATGCGATGAAGGCCAGCCTGGTCGGCTTCTCGCTGGCCACCGCGCCCGGCCGTGCCTGCTACGTGCCGCTGCGGCATGAGGGCAGCGGCGACCTCATGGGCAGCGGCACGCCGGAACAGATCGCCCCCGAGGCGGCGATGGAGGCGCTGAAGGGGCTGCTGGAGAACCCGGCCGTCCTCAAGGTGCTGCACAACGCCAAATACGATCTGGAAGTGCTGTGCCGCGCGGCGAATGGCGGCATCGCCGTGGCGCCGGTGGATGACACCATGATGATGTCCTACGCGCTCCGCGCCGGGAAGCACGGGCATGGCATGGATGAACTGGCAGGCCAGCACCTCGGCCATAGCTGCATCAGCTACGACAGCTGCACCGGCACCGGCCGCAACCGCATCCCCTTCGGCAAAGTCGCGCTCGACAAGGCCACCGCCTATGCCGCGGAGGATGCCGATGTGACGCTGCGGCTATGGCACGCGCTGCGGCCCGAACTGCGCCCGGCCCGCGCGCTGGCGCTGTATGAGCAGGTGGAGCGCCGCATGGTGCCCGTGCTGCGGGACATGGAGCTCGCCGGCATCAAGATCGACGCCGCCGAATTGTCGCGGATTGGCGCCGACTTCACGGAAAAGCTGGCGCGGTATGAGCGCGAGATTCACGAGCTGGCGGGCAAGCCGTTCAATGTCGGCTCACCCAAGCAGCTCGGCGAAATCCTGTTCGACGAGCAGAAACTTCCCGGCGGCAAGCGCAGCAAGCTGACCGGCGCCTGGGGCACGGATGCGACCGTGCTGGAGGAATTGGCGGCGCAGGGCCATGCTTTGCCCCGCCGCGTGCTGGACTGGCGGCAGATCGCCAAGCTCAAATCCACCTATGTCGACGCGCTGGCCCAGGCGGCGGACGCCCATGGCCGGGTGCATACGGATTTCGCGATGGCGCTGACCTCCACTGGGCGGCTGTCCTCCAGCGATCCCAACCTGCAGAACATCCCGGTCCGCACCGAGGAAGGTGCCCGCATCCGCACCGCCTTCGTGGCGGAACCGGGCCATGTGCTGCTGGCCGCCGACTACAGCCAGATCGAGCTGCGGATCCTCGCCCATGTCGCGGATGTGCCGGCCTTGAAGGAGGCCTTCGCCACCGGCCAGGACATCCATTCCCGCACCGCGGCGGACATTTTTCATCTCGCCCCGGATGCGGTGGACAAGGAAGCGCGGCGGCGGGCCAAGACAATCAATTTCGGCATCATCTACGGCATGTCCGCCTTCGGTCTCGGCGCCCGGCTGGGCATCGGGCCGGGCGAGGCGCGGGCGATCATCGATGCCTATTTCGGCCAGTACCCCGGCATCCGTGCCTGCATGGAAAAGCTGAAGGAGGATGCGCGGACCACCGGCTATGTGCTGACCCCCTTCGGCCGCAAGCTGTGGATCGCCGATATCGCCAGCAAGGACCCGGTGCGCCGCGGCGGGGCCGAGCGCGCCGCCATCAACGCCCCCTTCCAGGGCGGCGCGGCGGAGGTGATCAAGCGCGCCATGGTCCGCCTGCCGCTGGCGCTGAAGGAGGCCGGCCTCGGCGCCCGCATGCTGCTGCAGGTGCATGACGAACTGGTCTTCGAGGTGCCGGAGGCGGAGGTGGAAGCAACCTCCGCCCTGGTGAAGCGCATCATGGAGGGCGTCGCCAGCCTGACCGTGCCGCTGGCGGTCGAGATCGGGCATGGCCGGTCCTGGGCCGAGGCGCACTGAGCCCTTCGCCGTCCGCTACCAGCCCCAGCCGCAGGAAGACCGATGCAGCCCGTTGCCATGGATCTCCGGCCAAATCCGCGGGCCTGCGTCATTGGAACCTCGAACAGCGCCGGGGCGGGAAGCTATGCGGGGGAGCTCGCACGCAACAGCTGGTTCCACGGCGTGGAAAACCGCGCCCTGGGGTTCTGCACGAGCGATCTTTTCGCCTTTCGCAAGGTCAACCTGGATTTCGCCGGTTTCGACCTCTGCATCCTGGATTTTGCCCCGAATGATGGTGCGCTTCTGGCCGGCAAGCGGCTGGACCCGGACCGGATCGAGCAGGCCCTGACCTCGGCGATCTCCGAAATCTCGCGCGCCGGTTGCCTGCCCGTCCTGATGATCCTGCCGATCGTCAACCTGATGCCCGAAGGCAGGGGCATACGCCGCGTCTGCACGAAGATCGCGGAACGCCATGGCCTTCCCTTCTTCGACGGATACGCCTTCCTGAATCGCCTGCTGGCGGTCGATCCGGATGCGCCTGAACCTGGGCTGTTCAAGGACCGGATGCACTACACGCTGCCGGTCGCCAAATTCCTCGGCGAATGCCTGGGCGACGCGCTGCGCCAGCTCTGGGCGAGGCCCATCGCCTTCGACGCCGCAGCCAGCATGATCCGGGGACACGACCACCACTTCCTGCCCGCCGAGACCCTGTTCGAGGGTCATCCCGTCCTCCACAGCCGGACCGGCATGGTCGAGACGACGCTCGTGCATCTGACGGGCGACACGGTGACGCGCCTGAAAGTCCCGGAGGGCAGCGAGATCACGTCGCTGGTCGCGGATTTCGCACGCTGCCGCGGCGTGCTGTCGATCACGGGCCAGGTCACGACGCGCCTCGGCATCACCAGCAAGACCTTCACGGATGATCCCGCCGCCAAGATGACCCTCGGGATCTACCCGCTTCCCGCCACGGTGGCATCGACGGGCGGAGAGATCGAGCTGGCCCTCACCTCGGCCGGCCCGGCCGAGCATTCGGTGGGCGTACCGGCCGCGCCCCTCGACAGCGCCAGCCTGATGATCGCCGGGCTGGGCGCACGCGGACCGCGCACCCTGCTGCCGATGCGCCGCATGCTGCCCGATGCCGTGGAGCTCGGCGCCTTCATCCCGGATGAGCGGCTGCTGGCCGCGCGATCCAGGCTCGCCCCGCCCGCCGCCTTGGTCACGACCGGCAAGCTCGGCTACGACTAGGCTGGGCCGGGCATGGCGGATGGCGCCGCCCGGCGATGCGGCCGCCATCGGTCTGCCCCCGGCCAGACGCGGCTGGTCGGATCACCCGGCACGCCTATATTCGGCGGCAATCCAAGAGAGTGCGCCATGCAACACCAGCCGAGCGCCGTGCCAGCGGCAGGGTTAACCTGAATGTCCGCGGTCACGCAGGATGCCGTGCCGCTTCGCTGGACCCCGTCGGAGCGGCGCACCCTGGGCGCCATCGGCGCGGCGCATGCCGTCAGCCACCTGCATATCCTGGTGCTGCCGCCGCTGTTCCCGCTGTTGCAGGCGCGCCTCGGCGTCAGCTTCATCGAGCTGGGGCTGGCGATCACGCTGTTCAGCATCGTCTCCGCGCTGACTCAGGCGCCGATGGGCTTCCTGGTGGACCGGATCGGGCCGCGGCGGGTGCTGGCGGCGGGGCTGGTGGTGGGCGGCGCGGCCTTCGCGCTGGTCGGGCTTTCACCGAGCTACGCCATGGTGCTGCTGGCCGGGGCGCTCGCGGGGCTGGCGAATGCGGTCTACCACCCCTCGGACTACGCCATCCTCAACACGGTGATGGCCGGGCCGCGCATGGGGCGGGCCTTTTCGCTGCACACCTTCGCCGGGTTTGCGGGTGGGGCGGTGGCGCCCTTCCTGATGCTGGGGCTGGCGGCGACGCTGGGGCTGTCCGGCGCGCTGCTGGTCGCGGGCGGCATCGCCTGGGTGGTCGCGGCCTGGGTGTTGGCGACCTGCCCGCCGGATCCGGTGAAGGGCGTGGCGCCGAAGCCGGTGGCCGGGCAACAGACGCGGGTGCTGAACCCGGCGGTGATCTCCCTCACCGGCTTCTTCGTGCTGATCTCGCTGTCGGTCGGCGGCATGAACGCGTTTGCCATCGCGGCGCTGGTGGCCGCCGGCGGGATGAGCCTCGGCATGGCCTCCGTTGCGCTGACGGCGCTGCTGGCGGGGTCCGCCGTGGGCGTGCTGCTGGGCGGCGCGCTGGCGGATCGGGTGACGCGGCACGGGCTGGTCGCGATGGGCGGCTTCGGGCTGGCCGGGGTGCTGACCATCGGCGTCGGGCTGCTGGCGATGCCGGCCTGGCTGGTGGCGGTGGTGCTCGGGCTGGCCGGCATCCTGACCGGGCTGTGCATGCCGTCCCGTGACATGATGGTGCGCGCCGCGGCGCCGCCCGGCCAGGCCGGCGCGGTGTTCGGCGTGGTCTCCACCGGCTTCAACATCGGCGGGATGATCGCGCCGCCGATGTTCGGCTGGCTGGTGGATACCGGGCGGCCGGAGGGGGTGTTCCTGCTCGGCGGCGCCTTCATGCTGGCCACCGCCACCATGGCGCTGGCGCAGGAGATGCGGCGGCGACCTATTTGAGCGGGTCGTGGCCCCAGTTCATCAGGCTGTAGCGCCAGCGGGAGGATTCGGCGTTTTCCGCTGGGCCGCCCTGGGCGAGGTGGCGGTGCACATAGCCGATGACCTTCCGCATATGCGCGTAATCCTCCGCCGTCAGATCGGCCTGGTGTTTGCGACGGATCTCGACGATGCGGCGGCCGGATTGGTGGCCGACGGATTCGGATTCACCCTCCGCGTGGAAACCGACGGAGGCGCTGTCTTCCGTCGCCAGCCAGCGTTCCAGCTCGGCGGGCGTCATGTTCACAACCTGCTCGAAATCGTGACGGATGGCGGCCTCGTCGTCTGAATCCGTCTTCGCCATGGCGCGATCCTCCCGCCCTGGGAACGGGGGATGGGCGCGCGGGTTTCGGCGCGGTTGGCTATGCGACGGGAGGTAAAGCCGGCAGCCGCTCGAACAGCCCCATCCGCAGGCTGCGGGCGATGCGCTGCGCGCGCTCGATGAAGGCCTGCGCCGTCTGCTCGGGGAACAGGTCGCGGCAACTGCCCTCGAACAGCGCCAGCCAGGCGTCGAACATGGCGGGCGTCAGCCCCGGCAGGCGCAGATGGGCGGAGTAGGGATCGCCGTGATAGGCGCCGCTGCGCAGCATCACCGCGGACCAAAAGCGGCGCAGCTTCGCCAGATGGGCATCCCACTCCGCGCCGATCGCGGCCTCGAACACCGGGCCAAGCGCCGGGTCGCGGCGGACCCGAGCGTAGAACAGGTCCACCAGCCGGGCGATCTGCGCCTCATCCACGGCCGGCACGCTCACAGGAAGGGCAGGATGGCGAGCACCGCCACCAGGTTCCAGACCAGCATATTGACCAGCGTCCGCAGCATGACGCGGCTGTCGTGGTCCTGGATGTGCAGCGCGTCGCTGGCAAGGTTGCCGGGCAGCAGGAACAGGCCGATGGGGCTCATGGAAGCCTCCTAAGATGTATTGTCGATGCACCTTATGACGCGCAGTGCTTGCAAAGCAATATGAAAAATGCATCTTTAGCGCATGCGCCTCACCACCCTGACCGACTATGCGCTTCGCATGCTGATCCACCTGGCGATCACGCCGGAGGGGCGGCCGACCATTGCGGAGGTGGCGCAGGCCTATGGCATCTCGGAAAACCACCTGATGAAGGTGGCGCATCAGCTCGGGCAGTCCGGCCATGTGCGGACGCTGCGCGGCCGTGGCGGCGGGCTGGCGCTGGCGCGCCCGGCGGAGGCCATCACGGTGGGCGAGGTGGTGCGGCAGATGGAGCCGGACCTGGCGCTGGTGCCCTGCATGGGCAGCGGCGCCTGCGCCATCCTGCCCGCCTGCCGCCTGAAGCAGGCGCTGCATCAGGCCAGGGCGGCGTTCCTGGCGGTGCTGGATGGCACCAGCCTTGCCGATATCGCGCAGCCCCAGGCGGTGCTGCGCGCGCTGCTCGGGATCGCGGCCTAGGTCATGCTGGCCGTGACGCCGCCATCCACGAACAGCAACTGCCCCGACACGAAATCCGAGGCCGGCGAGGCCAGGAACACCGCCGTCCCCGCAATTTCCTCCGGGTCCGCATAGCGCCCGGCCGGGCAGCGGCGCTTCACCATGTCCAGCCAATCCGGATTGGTCAGCAGCGCCTTGTTCATATCCGTGTCGAACCAGCCCGGCCCGATCGCATTGCACTGGATGTTCCACGGCCCGAGTTCCACCGCCAGCGCCCGGATGAACATCTTCAGCCCGCCCTTGGCCGAGGCATAGGGCGTGATGGTGCCGCGGCCGAGGTCGCTCGCCAGGCTGCCGGTGGCGATCACCTTGCCGCGGCGGCGTTCTTTCATGCCGGGGACGATCAGGCGGGACAGGCGCCACAGCGCGGTCAGGTGCGTGTCGATCACGCTGTGCCAGCCTTCCTCCGTCGTCTCCTCGATCGGGGCGCGGTGCTGGTTGCCGGCGTTGTGCAGCAGGATGTCGATCGGGCCGAGGCCGGCCACCGCGGCCTCCACCGCGCGGCCGTCCGTCACGTCGAAGGCGCTGATGCGGCAGGCCAAGCCCTCGGCGCGCAGCGATTCCGCCTGGGCTTCCAGCGCCGCCTGGTCGCGGCCGTTCAGGATGACCTCCGCCCCCGCCTGCGCCAACCCGCGCGCCATGGCGGCACCGAGGCCGCGGGAGGCGCCGGTGATGAGCGCAACCCGCCCGGTCAGGTCGAATTTCCGCAGATGCGCCTGGTTCATGCCGTTGTTTCCCCCGTTGAATGCGGGGGGCAGTCTGGCGCGGGGTGTCAGTCCGGGTCCAGGGCGTGGGCGCGCAAATCCGTCAGGCTCACCACCGCCAGCGCCGCCACATGCGTCGCTTCCAGCAGCACCGGCGGCGCCTGGCCGGCAAGCCGCGCTTCCTCCCACCGCGCGGCACACAGGCACCAGCGGTCGCCGGGCTTCAGGCCGGCGAAGCCGTATTCCGGGCGGGGTGTGGACAGGTCGTTGCCGCAGGCCTTGCTGAAGGCGAGGAATTCCGCGGACATCTCGGCGCAGACCACATGCAGGCCGCGATCCTCCGGCCCGGTATTGCAGCAGCCATCGCGGAAGAAGCCGGTGACGGGCGCAACGGAGCATGGCAGCAGCACGCCGCCGAGCACGTTGCGCGCCGGCGGCGGGGTCTCGCCGCGACCATCGCGGCGGCTGGTATCATCGAGCGGCATGGTCAGGCTCCCGGCAGGACGGCGCGCAGGATGCGCCGCCCTGCATATGGGGCTGGTTCAGGCGGCCGCGCGGATTGCGGCGGCCTTCACGTCGTCGCTGACGGCGCCGGCGAAGGTCTCGAAGTTCTGCTCGAACAGCGAGACGAGCTGCTTCGCCTGCTTGTCATACGCCGCCTTGTCCGCCCAGCTCTCGCGCGGGTTCAGCACGTTGGACGGGATGCCGGGGACCGCCTTCGGGATGGACAGGCCGAAGAAGGGGTCGGTCTCGAACTCCGCCTTGGCGAGCGAACCGTCCAGCGCGGCGCGCAGCAAAGCGCGGGTGTGCTGGATGGACATGCGCTTGCCGGTGCCATAGGCGCCGCCGGTCCAGCCGGTGTTCACCAGCCACACCTCGGCGCCGTCCTTGGCGATGGGTGGCGCGGCAGGAACGGCGCGCCGAAGCAGGTGGAGAAGGTGGCCTGCGGCTCCTTGCCCAGGCCCTTTTCGGTGCCCGCCACGCGCGCGGTGTAGCCGGACAGGAAGTGGTACATCGCCTGCGCCGCCGTCAGCTTGGCGATCGGCGGCAGCACGCCGAAGGCATCCGCCGTCAGCATCACCACGGTGCGCGGCTTGCCCGCGACGCCGCCCTGCACCGTGTTCGGGATGAACTCGATCGGGTAGCAGGCGCGGGTGTTCTCGGTCAGGCCGTTGTCGTCCAGGTCGAGGCTGCCGTAGTCGTCGCCGACCACGTTCTCCAGCACCGCGCCGAAGCGGTGCGACGCATCCCAGATCTGTGGCTCGGCCTCCCGGCTCAGCTTGATGACCTTGGCGTAGCAGCCGCCCTCGAAGTTGAAGACGCCGCTGTCCGACCAGCCATGCTCGTCATCGCCGATGAGCTGGCGCTCCGGGTCCGAGGACAGGGTGGTCTTGCCGGTGCCGGACAGGCCGAAGAACAGCGCGGTGTCGCCGTCCTTGCCGAGGTTGGCCGAGCAATGCATCGGCAGCACGCCGCGATCCGGCAGGATCCAGTTCATCACGGTGAAGATCGACTTCTTGATCTCGCCCGCATAGCTGGTGCCGGCGATGCAGATGGTGCGCGCGGCGAAGGACAGCGCAATCAGCGTGCTGGTGCGGCAGCCATCGACGGCCGGGTCGGCCTCATATTCCGGGGCGTGCAGGATGGTGTAGTCGGGCTTGAAGCCGGCCAGTTCCTCCCGCGCCGGGCGGATGAACATGTTGCGGGCGAACAGCGCGTGCCAGGCATTGGTGGTGACCAGTCGCACCTTGATGCGATGCGCCGGGTCGGCACCGGCGTACAGGTCCTGGGTGAACAGTTCCGGCCGCTCGCCCAGCCAGGTGCGGACCTTGGCGGAGAAGGCCTGGAACTTGTCGACCGGCAGCGGGCGGTTGACCTTGCCCCACCAGATCGCGTCATGCACCTCCGGGTCGTCCACCACAAACTTGTCCTGGACGGAGCGGCCGGTGTGCTGGCCGGTTACGGCCATGAAGGCGCCATCCACGGACAACCGCCCCTCATCCCGCCGCAGCGCATGGGCATAAAGGCCCGGCGCCGTCAGATTGGCGTGGATGGTCGCCGAGCCGGCAACGCCGGTCCCGGACAGGGCGGATACGTCGGATGTCATCGCTAGCCTCCAAAAAGGTGCGCCCGAGGATTCACGAGACCATGAACGCGCCAGCCGCACCGTGCGTCCCTTGATGGGCGCTCGTCGCGGCCAAATTAGGGCGGGTAAGCTGACACAATCAACGCGAACCGTTTGGTTACTTTGTTCAACCTTCGCTGTTTAGGTCAGGCGCGACCGTGCGTCCCGCGTCGCCGCCACCAGCGCCACGCGAACCCCATTGGCATCCACAACCGGCGCGGGCCAGTCCAGCCGCGCCGCAGCCTCGCCCGCCGCCAGGTCGCAGCCATCCGGGTCCACGCCCGTCATCCGCCAATCGCCCGGGGGCTTGCCCAGCAGCCCGGTGGCGATGGCGGCCAGCGCGTCCGCGTGATCCTCGTTCACATGGCCGATGATGCCATCCTCCGCCGCCGCCAGCGCCGCCAGCGGGGCCGGGTCGGGCAACAGGTCGGCCTGACGGAGCCGCGTGGCGCGGGCGAAGCCCGCCACCAGCAGGGCGGCGGCGGGGCGGATATGCCACAGGCGGAAATCGCCGAAATCGGCGTAGAAGGCGGCATAGGGATGGCGCGCCAGCCAGCGCGGCTTGAGCTCGGCCGGCGCCGGCTCCGCCAGCCCGGTGATGGTGACGCGCGGGGCGGTCTGCGGATTCGCGCTTTCCGGCACACCCTGGGCCAGCAGCGAACAGCGCGGGTCGGCCTTCAGGTGGCGGGTATGCTCGGACAGGTCGGACAGCAACAGCAGCACGGTCAGGTCCGGCAGCACCGCCGGCGTCACCAGGCTGGCGAAGGGCTGGCCCTCGGTGGAGGTGGCCAGCGTGGCGGCATTCGCCCCGCGCAGCAGGCGGCGGGCGGTGAATCCGTGGTCGTCTTCGCTCATTTCCTCGCCAACCCTTTGCCTGACCCGGCTTTGCCACAATCTGCGGTTACATAGAACCAAGCCGGCGCCCCGCTCTCCTGCTGCTGGCGCCCTGAGGAGTTCGCCCTGTGCCGCATACCATTGCCCTGGTGGATGACGACCGCAACATCCTGACCAGCGTCTCCATGACCCTGGAGCAGGAGGGTTTCACCGTCCGCACCTTCACCGATG
>LNFM01007184.1_pt1 | contig 42235 bp, 29 predicted proteins | sample 596031 | NCBI WGS metagenome assembly LNFM01 (sample SAMN04254537, study PRJNA301005) | activated carbon metagenome | isolation source: dual media filters at the Ann Arbor, Michigan drinking water treatment plant | place: USA: Ann Arbor
AGCAACACGCCTGCCGCCAGCGCCGCGCGATGGCAAACCACGTCCTGCACAGCACAACGCCGCACCGCAAGCCTTCCGCGCACAGGTCTCCTAGAGACATCTTCCCATCGGATCGAGCGATCAAGCGCGGTCGGCACCAAACGCCGATCGTTGGCAATCGGGGGACACTCTTGACGCAGCGCAAGGCAGAAACGTGTGGCTTCGCGCATGAAGCTTGCGTCCGGCAATTGCTCGAGGTGATGCGATGCATCGGAGATCCCTTCTCTCTGTGACGGCCGCCCTGGTACCGGTTGCGGCCGTCGCACAGCCGGCGCCGACGCCGCCCTGGCGCGGATCGGGTCCGCCGCGCTCGCAGGCCGAGCGCGACGAGCGCCATCGCTGGCTGGCTGACAACTGGGACGCGCTGCCACCCGACCAGCGGCGCGCAGCCGAGGAGCGCTTCGGCCGCGGCATGGGTCCCCGCGGGCCCGGCCCGGGTGAGATGCGCCAGCGTTGGCAGGGCATGACGCCCGGCCAGCGCGAGGAACTCATGTTCGGCCCGCGCATGGGCCGTGGGCCGCGCCGAGGACCGCCCGTGGCACCGCCGCCGCCGTCGCCAGGCTCGGGCGGCTGACGCGCCGCGCCGCGCGCACGGTGACTTCCATCATGCTCTCAGACTCGGCCGCGGACGATCAGCGCCCTCGAGGAAGTGCGCCAGCGCGCTCCCCCATGGACACCCCATGCCGCAAGCCGCGCGCGCGCAGGCCGCCATGATGCCCATCTTCCTCGCCGGCCGTCCGGCCCGCACCGTGCTGCGCGTCCAGAACGCGACGCATGAGGCATGGAAGCCGGACGGGCCCGACCGCGTCATTGCCGCCGTGGAGTGGATGAATGCCTCTGGCGTGGCGTTCGAGGGCGGCGGCCAGCGCCTGCCGCTCACCACCGAGACGCCGCCCGGCGGCGTGGTCGTGCTCGGCGCGCGGCTGCCACCCGCGCCGGCGGGGGCCATGGCGCTGCGTACGACTATCCTGCGCGAAGCCGGCCCCACGCGCCTCGCGGTCCAGGACGACGCGGTGCAGGTCCTGGCGTTCGACGACTATGCCCGGGGCTCGGTGACGCTGCTCGAAGCGCCGCCCGGCATCCCAGCGGGCGCCGCCATCCTGCTCAGGTTGCGTGTCGCCAATGACGGCACCGCCGTGTGGAACGCGCGGCCGCCGCAGCGTGTCCATCTCGTTGCCGTCATGCCGGACGGCGCACGGGTGGTCGCTGCCCTGCCCGCCGACCTCGCCCCAGACGCGGCAGTAGAGATGCGGCTCGCGCTCACCGCCCCGGCCACGCCCGGGCGGCATGCCATCCGCATCGGCCTGGAACGCGAGATCGTGGGCGATTTCACCGAGGCCACATCGTTTGTGCCGGCGGTGCTGGATCTCGATGTGATCCCGCCCGGACAGACCGAGGTGCCGCAGGGCTTTCGCCCCGACTCGGTGCGGCTGCGTATCGCCACCACGCCCGGCGCCGAACCGGTCGCCGAGGCTGGCCGCGAGTTCGCCGTCCCGCTGGTGATCGCCAACAACGGGCCCTCGCTTATCGAGGCGGAACGCCTGGCCTGGCGCTGGTCGCGCCTCACGGAGAGCGTATCGCCGGGTCCCGCCGATCACCGGCCTGGCTTCCGCCAGGTCCTGGATGGCGGCGGGACCGCGCGCTTCGTGCTGCGTCTCGCCGCGCCGCCCCTCGCGGGCCGCTACCGCCTGGACTTCACGGTCGCTGCACGCGCCAACGGCGCCGACCTGGGCATGGTCGCGGCCGGTGCGCTCGAATTCGCGATCCTGCCCGCGTCGGTCTTTCGCGGCAGTGCCGAGCCGCTGCAGCGGCCAACGCACATGCTGTGCGGCGAGCCGCAGCTGGTCGCCTGGCGAATCAGCAACGGGGGTGACGCCGCCTGGACGGCTCACGGCGAAGGCGCCGTCGCGCTGCGTCAACGTTGGCGCCGGCTCGACGCCGCGGTGGCCGCACCACGCCGGCCCGCCTCGTCCCTTGGGGCCGACCTGCGGGCCGGCGCTGCGGCGCTGCTCGAGGTCGCGCTGATGCCGCCAGCGGAGCCGGGTCGCTACGCCATCGACCTGCAGCCCGAGCGCCTGGGCACCGCCGCACCCGAGCCTGCGCCAGATTTTGCGGCCGGCACGCTGGAGGTCGAACTCGTCGCGCCCACCGGGCTGGATTGGCCGCAGGAGCGCGCGCTGCGCGCGGAGCTCGCCCGCGTCACCCAGGCGGCCCGACGCGAGGCCTACCGCGACTGGGCCGCAACGCAAGACACGACCGACGCAACGTCCATCGCGGCGACGGTGGCGGGCGTCGTGCGCTGGCCGCGGCGGCCGGTGATCTCGGTGCTGATGCCGCTAGCGGAGGCTGTGCCGGAGGATGTCGCCGCAGCGATCGAATCGGTCCGAGTGCAGGCCTACCCGCACTGGGAGCTTTGCATCGCCCCGGACGGAGCCGAGGCCACCACGACAGCCGCGCTACTCCACGCAGCGGCCGCGGCAGACGCGCGCATCCGCGTTGCCCCTCCGGCGGGCACGCTGGATGCCGCGCTCGCCCAGGCAGGGGGCGCCTACTGCCTGCGCCTCGATCCGCGCGACCGGCTGGCGGCGCATGCGCTGCTCTTCATCGCAGGCGAGGCGGTGCGCGACGACGCCGCCGAGTGGATCGGAATGGACGCCGACGCGATCGATGCAGGCGGCGCGCGGCTGCACCCAGTCTTTGGTGGCCTACCGGATGCCGACCTGCTCTGTGCGCTGCCCGGCTCGCTGCCCGAAGCCGCCATCAGTACGGCGGTGCTGCGCACGGTGTTGGCGGCCGGCGGCGCGGCGGCCCTGGCACCATGGCTGGACTCCGCGCTGCGGCTGACCGAGGGCGCGGCGCATCGCGCGCGCCACATCCCGATCGTCTTGTACCACCGCCGGCAACGGCCACAGGACGACACGCTGCGCACGCTGGATGCCGCCCAGCCGGTCATCTCCGCGCACCTTGCGCGCACCGGCAGCGCTGCGGCCATCGAGCGCCGCCACGACCGGCCCGGCTTCCGCCTGCGTCATCCGCTGCCGCAGCCGGCGCCGCTCGCCAGCGTCATCATCCCGACGCGCGACCGCATCGACCTGTTGCGCCCGTGCATCGCGAGCATCCTCGATCGCACCGACTACCCGGCGGTTGAGATCATCGTGGTCGACAACGGTTCGACGGCACCGGAGGCCGTTGCCTATCTCGGCGCGATCGAGGCCGCGGGGACGGCGCGCGTACTGCACCTGCCGGGACCGTTCAACTGGTCACGCGCGAACAACCTCGGCGCCGCGGTGGCGCGCGGGGAGGTTCTTGTCCTGCTCAACGACGATGTCGAGGCGATCAACGAATCCTGGCTGCGCGAACTCGTGAGCCAGGCGCTGCGGCCAGGTGTCGGCGCCGTCGGTGCGGCGTTGTTCTTCCCCGATGGGCGCGTCCAGCATGGCGGCATCGTCTTCCAACCCGGCACCGGCGCCGCGCTGCACGCGCATTACGGGCTGCGGCGGGAGGAGCTCGGTACGCAAGACTGGGCGGTGCAGGGCATGACGGCGGTTACTGGCGCCTGCCTGGCGACGCGCCGCGATGTCTTCCTCGCCGCCGGCGGCATCGACGAACAGTGGCTGCCGGTCGTCTTCAATGATGCCGACTATTGCCTGCGGGTCACCGAGCGGCTCGGCTTGCGCTGCATCTGGACGCCGCATGCCGAGTTGTTCCATCGGCAGAGCGCCACGCTCGGCCCCGCGCGCAGCGAGGCGGCGCGCGAGCGCACGCGGCGCGAACGCGCGGTCTTCCGCGCTCGCTGGCGCGAGACGATCGTCGAGGACCCGTTCCACCGCCCGGCCCTGACGCCGCTGCAGGACCGCGCCGGCTGGCTGCGCCCGGGCGCCGCGTCGCACTTGGCGCGCTACCGACTGCCGCGCCCGCCCGCGCTTGCGTGGATGCACATCCCCGGTACCGTAGGTGCCGCGCTGCGCGCCAGACTGCTGGCGGCGTTTCCGGCGCCGCTGCTAGGCGACATCGCGGCACGCACAGTGCTGCGCTGCCTGGACGGCGATGCCGCGGCGATCGCGCAGGCTGCCCGGCGCCTGCGCGATGCGGAGATCGGCTTCGGCAACTTTCCCCGCGGCTTCGGAGCGCTGGTCGGCTGGCGTTGCGTGCACGCGACCGTGCTGCGCGACCCGTTCGAGCGCGTCGTCGCGCACCACCGGCGGCTGCTGCACGAGGCGGAGGATCGCCTCGGCGCGGCTCGCCTGGCCGCGGCGCCGCTTGGCCTGCTGGTCCGCAAGGGCGTGATCCCGGGCAACCTGATGACGCGCATGATCCTGGGCGAACGGACCGACGCGGCGCGGTGGGAGGAGATCGACGGCAAGGGCGCCGCGCTCGCCGGCTACGGGCTGCCCGCGGCGATCTGGACGGGGGGCGCGGAGGCAGTGCTCGACGGACCGGATGTCGCGCCGCAGGAGGACCTGGCACTGGCGCAGCACGCGATCGGCGTGATCGGGTCCGACTTCGCCTTCGTCGGCCAGCAGGACCGTCTGGCCGAGCAATGGCCGTGCCTGATGGCGATGCTGCGCGCCGCACCGGGCGGCCCGGCCCCGGCGGCGCTGCGGGAATCCACCATGGATGCCGCGGACCGCGCCGAGGTCGAGCGCCATAACCGGCTCGACATCGCGCTGGTCGAACACCTGGCGGCACGGCCCGGCGGCTGCGTCCTGAACCCGGCGCTGCTCGAAGGCTTCTGACGCTGGCCGCGCGAAGGGTTCGCCTTCGCGCTTCGCAGACGCGTCGCGCCTGCGGGCGCGCATGTCGCGCCGCGCCGGGGGTACGTACTTGGCGTCGCGCGGAGGACACGCACTTGGCTCAATGCCAAGGGGCACGCCTTTGGCGCGGCGCGGGCCGCAGTCGCGGCCCCTGGCTTGGCGCGATGTGCGACCATGCCCGTCCGGGCGCTCGGCCCCGCGCGCCGCCGGGCGGAACGTCGTGCGGCAAGCGAATATCCCGGTGCCTGAAACGCAGACGGCGCAGGCCGAAGCCCGCGCCGGCCATCGTTCCGGAGGATTTGCCCGGCGCGGCGGCGGGAGGAAGCCGCCGCGCCGTTCAGGAGGCTCAGCCGTGGCCGGCGACGATCGCCTGCTGCACCAGCAGCGCGGCCGCGGCGATGGCCGGCACGTCCGAGGCGAGGATGTTCAGCCCGAGGATCGTGCTGAGCGCGATCACCGTGTCGTTCGAGACCGGAACGGTCTTGTCCGACGCGCTGGCGATGGCGATCGCCGCCAGGTCGTTGTTCGAGGCCGGAACCACGCCCGGGAGCATGTTCGTCGGGTTCAGGTAGATCGTGCGCAGCAGCCCGAGGTTCTCGAGCGGCGAGTCGATGCGCGTGATCTGATCGTAATACAGCCCGAGCAGCGCGGCGAACTGCGCCGCCGGCAGGCTGTAGAGCTGCGCCACCGTGTAGGTCACGCCGCCCAGCGTCATGCTGGTGACGCCGATCGTCGCCCAGTTGGTCACCAGTTCCGCATAGCGGGACTCGAGCACGCGGACCGGCGCGCGGGCGACATTCAGGCGGCCGAGTTCGACCACGGGAAGGGCGCCGTCGCCGGCCCAGACCGGGCGGCCGCCGCGGTCACCCGCCGCCGGCTGGCCGCGATGCGGGGTGCCGTCGCTGTCCGAGGACGGGCCACGCTGCCCGCTGTCGCCACCGCGGCCGGTCGGCGCGCCGGTGGTGGTCGGGCGACCCTGGCCGCGGCCCTCGGGGACGCTGCCGACGCTGCCGCCAGCGCTGCCGCCCTGCCCGCGGCCTTCCGGCCGGCCGCCGCCGCCACCCTGGCCCTGGCCCTGCGCCCAGGCCGCCGTGCCGCCCAGGCCGCCGATCTCGGGCAGCATGGGCATCGCGGTCAGCAGGCCGAAGGCCAACGCCGCGCCGGCAACGCCGGCCTTCAGGACCTTCTTGTTCGAATTCGTCATCATGCGCTTCCTTTGCGTTGCAAGACTCAACTGGCACCCTCTGAGGCCGCCGGACGCGAATGCCGGCCGGCGACCCAGTTCCGATCAGCGTCGCAGGACGCTGCTATCCACCGCCCAACTGGGCCGGCCCCGGCCGACGAAGTCCTCGCCACCGCCGGAGCCACCAACCGTCCCGGGCAACAGGCCGCCCGATGGGCTGCCATCGGTCACGGTCGGCGCAATCGTTACGATGGCGGCGCCGGGGGCGCCGGTTTCATGGCCGCCGCCTTCATGGCCGCTGCCATGATCGGACTCCTCGCGGTCCTCGCCGCGGCCACGACCGCCGCCATAGCGGCGGCCGCCACGCTCCGAACCGCCATGCGTTCCGCCTTGGCCGCCACCGCCGCGACCGGCCCAGCCGGGGGCATTGCCGCGGCCACCGCCCCGGCCACCGCCGCCCGCACCACCGCCACCGGAATGGCCGCCGCCGCTGCTGCCGCCACCACCGCTGGTATGACCACCGCCGCTGCTGCCACCGCCACCACCGCTGGTATGACCACCGCCGCTGCTGCCACCGCCGCCGCTGGTATGGCCGCCGCCGCTCTCGGCGGCTGTCGCGGCCAAGCCGGTCAGGCTGCCCGCGATCGCGATGCCGAGCCCGAACAGCGCCCGCCGCGTGGATGAATCCATGCGCATCGTCTCCATGACCTTTTCTCCCGTGTTCACGACCGCTGTTCCGCCACCAGGATCAGCCGGGCTTCTTCAGCCGCACTGGCAATCGTGCGGACGCGCTCCGCCGTTGTCGTCACGCAAAGCAGCGCGTTGGTCTGCCCCACCAGCCCGGGCGTGACCGGCACGCCGCTCGCGGTCGCGAGGTACATCGCGGCCGAAGCCACGTCCGGGCGGCGCTTCTCCATTTCTTCCTGGTAGCCGCCGAGCAGCGACAGCCCGCTGATCGCGCGGGTGTTGCCAAGGCCCGGCGCCAGCAAGGACTGGGCAGCCGCGAGCCTGGCGCGATTGGCCCCGGCCAACCGGTTGATCAGCCCAAGCCGCTCGCCCTCGATCCCGTCGCACCAAGTCGTGGGTGTCAGCCGTGCCGCCGCGGCATCCGGAGCGGGGTCCGTGCCGCAGGCGCCGAGCAGCGGCAGGAGGAAGACCATCCCGCGTAGCGCCGTGACTGTCCCCGAACCTGCCACCTGATCGTCTCCAGCCCGCCCGGCACCCCGAGGGCGCCTATTTGCGTCGCTGGTGATATATAGGCCCGCGGGATCGGGACCGATTGATCTGGCACAAGAAGACCCCGCGTCCTCCGCGCATCGGGTCTGCGAATCCAGAGTATCGGAAAATGATCTGGATCAATGCGCCGTGCGGGCCGCACGCCCACCCAAGATGACGCGCACGGCGTCAGAACAATGGACGGGGGTCGAGGTAGGTGTTGGTCCAATCCGCGAAATCCGCCAGCCGTTGGGGGGCCGGCACGCCAAGCCGCCGGCTCGCCAGCGTGACCAGCCCGGCCTCGCGCAGTTCCGCGATCGCCCGGTTCACGTGTTCCGGCGTCAGGCCAAGGGCATCCGCCAGATGACGCTGGGTCGGCGGGAAGGCGCAGACGCCATCGGCATCCGGTTCACGCCATCGCTGGCGCGTCCAGAGCTCCAGGATCATGTGCGCCACGCGCTCGCTCGCCCGCCTACGGCCGAGCGTGACCAGGCGTTCGGACAGCACCGCACCCTCGCGCGACGTCATCCACGACAGCGCGCTGCCGAACGCCGGCAGGTCATCGGCCGCCGCCAGAAGCGCGTCGCGCCGGAAGGCACAGAGCAGCACCGGGGTCAGGGCTTCCAGCCCGACATCCGGGCTGGCGGTGGCCAGGCGCTCGCTGCCCAGCAGGTCACCCGCCAGGTGGAAATCGAGGATCTGGCGCCGCCCGTCGTCGCGTATCCGGTAGCTGAAGGCCCAGCCGCGGAACACCGTGTAGACATGCCCGTCGTCGAAGCCGGGCGCGCAGATCGGCATGCCGGCCGATACCGCGCGCGTGCCCACACGAAGCCGGTTCAGCCGCGCCAGCGCCTCGCCCTCGAAGGGGCGGAACAACGAGAGCCCGCGCACCAGGCACAGGCGGCAATCAGCCGGTGGTCGCCCGGGTCCCGTCAGCTGCGAGAAGCGCGGCGCCTGACTGTGGCTCTCCTGCAACGCGATCTCCTGTTCCCGACGATGCCCATGGTGGGGGATTCACCCCCTCGGCCGGAAAACATTAGTATGAAGTCATGAAGCCGCAAGCATCTGCCGCGTTCCAACGATCAGGGACATTCAACCCCGTGAACCTCCTCCGCTTGGCACTGCTGTCCTCGCTGGCTGTCGGCATTCCCGGCCTGGCCGCGACCGCGCTCGCGCAGACCGCCCCACCGGCCGCCGTGACCCAGGGGCTACGCCGCGGCGCAGCCGATGGTCCCGCCGGGCTGTTGCGCGCCCTGAACGATGCTATCGCCCGCAACCCGCGCCTTGTGGCGACGCCGGCGGCGGCGGCGGGCCTCGCGCGGGCCGCGGCCGAACAGGTGCAGGCCTTCGTCGGCGCCAACCTGCCGGTCTATCGCTCGATCACGCGCACCATCACCGATGCCGCGCCCGAACCGGTGCGCGCCGCGGTCGAGGCGGCGGTGGCGGCGGAGGTAGAAGGCTTCGCCCGCGTCGACGCCGGCAGCGTCGCGCCACCCGCGACCGGCCCGGCGCCGGGGGCCGCGCTCGGCGCGCCGGGCGCGCTCGAGGGCGTGCGCCTGGGGTCCTTCACCCTGTATCCGACGCTGGAGACGGCCGCCTTCTACGACAGCAACGTCTTCGCGACGCGCCGCGACCCCAGGGCGGACGGCGCGACCGTGGTCTCCCCGGGCCTCGCCCTCGAATCCGACTGGACCCGGCATTCCTTCAACATGTCGGGCGGCCTCGACTGGACCAACTACTGGCAATACACGAGCGAGAATACGCTCGACTGGAACGTCTCCGCCGAGGGGCGGATCGACGCCACCGACACGACGCAGATCTACCTCGGTGCCCTGGCCTCGCGCGACCACGAGGACCGCGGAACGCCGGACTCGACGCTGTTCGGCGAAGGCCCCGTCGTCTACTACGATTACCGGGCCTATGGTGGTGTCAGCCAGCGGGTCGGCGACTGGGTGCTGCGCGCGGGCGGCGCGGTGGAAAGCCTGATCTACGAGGATTCCACCACGATCTTCGGCCCGGTGAACAATTCCGACCGCGATCGCACGCGCACCACCGCCGGTGGCCTGGTGCGCTACGATGCCAACCCCTTCCTGCAGCCCTTCTTCGAGGCGATCGGCGACTTCCGCCACTACACCCAGACCCAGGACGATTTCGGCTATCGCCGCAGTTCGCAGGGCTGGCGCGCGGGCCTCGGCACACGCTACCGCATCGACCCGACGCTGACCGGGGAGGTCTTTGTCGGCTGGATGGAGCAGGGCTACGACGATCCGACGCTGCAGCGGATCAATACGCCGGCCTTCAACTTCTCCCTGCGCTGGCGGCCGCAATCGGGCACGCTGCTCGCGGTCTATGCCGACCGTTCGATCGAGGACACCACGACGCCGGGGGCCTCGGGCTACGTCTACAGCGTGGTCGGCGCGCGCTTCGAACAGCAGATCATCCCGCGGGTGACCGGAATCCTGCGCGCCTCCTGGGGGCAGAGCGACTTCGTCGGCGTTGCGCGCACCGATGACTACTTCGACGCCTCGGCCGGCGTGCGCTACCGCGTGACGCAGAACGTCGGGATTGGCCTGGACTACCGGTTCACGCGGCGGGATTCCAACGTCCAGTTCGCCGACTTCTCGCGCCACCAAGTGTTCGTGCGGGCGGGGTTCTATTACTAGCCGGGGATCACGGCGCAATCGTCGCGCGCAGTCCGTCGTCGAGCATGGTGGCCGCGCGCAAGCCAAGCGTCGCGGCCGCCAGGCCGGGATCGCCAAGGGAATGGCGGATATCCCCCGTCCGCGCCGCAACATGGCGCAGCCTTGGCATCCGTCCGGTGGCGCGCCCGACCCCCGCGGCAACATCCAGCACCGTGGTCGGGCGGCCCGTGCACACATTGGCGAAGCCTGCGCCGGGCGCGCCGCGCAGCACCGCCTTCGCGGCGCGCAGATGCGCGACCGCATCGGCGACAAACACGACGTCGCGCACCTGCAAGCCGTCGCCATGGACCACCAGTTCCTCGTCGGCGGGGACGCCGGCGGCGAGGCGGGCCACCACCCCGATGGTGCTGCCCTGATTGCCATAGACGGCGGAAGACGACGCATAGACCACCGGTACGCACCCGGCCGCGCCCGCTGCGTCGAGCACAGCCACGCTGCCGCCGGCATCGACGCGATGCGTACCCGCCCAGTCCTCGAGCGAGCACGCGACGGACGCGATGGCCGCGAGGTGAAAGCACCCCGCCACGCCGGCGAAGGCGTGGCGCAGCAGCGTGGGGTCCGTCACGTCGCCGCGCAGCACGTCGCAGCCGTGTGGTACGGTCGCGGCATGGCCGGTCGAGCAATCATCGAGGACGCGTACGACGCCGCCGGCCGCGTGCGGCGCCCGGCACAGATGCGTGCCGATGAAGCTCGCCCCGCCGGTGAGCAGCCAAAAGCCGGTGCCGTCGATCCCGCCGCCTGCCGGCGCCATCGCGCCCTCCCCGTGGGGCACCTGCGGCCGGGGTTCCGGCATGGCGCCTGACGTATCGCTGGTGCTGACCCTGCATCGCGAAGGGCCACTGGTCCGCCGGACACTCGAATCGCTGCACGAAGCCGCGGTCTATGCGGCGCGGCTGGGCATCACGACCGAACTCGTGGCGGTGCTCGACCGTGCGGATACGGACACGCACGCCGCGCTGGCGCGATTCGCCGGACCGGGCTTCGCGCAACGCCGGACGATCGAGGTGGACAACGGCTCGCTGGGTCCGTCGCGCAACGACGGCGTGGCGGTCGCCAGCGGGCGCTACGTCGCGATGTGCGACGGCGACGACCTTGTTTCGTTCAACGCCATTGCCGACGCCGCGCGGCACGCCGATGCGGCCGACCCCTGGACGCTGCATTTCCCAGAATGGCTGTTCGGTTTCGGCGCGCTCAGCTTCACGACGCGCTATTTCGGGCTCGACCGGGTCACGCCGCTGTCGTTCCTGCAACTGCATCCGTACACATCGCGCGCGTTTGCCCGGCGCGAGGTGTTCCGCGCGATGCCCTACCGCGACCTCCGGCTCAGCGACGGCTATGCTTTCGAGGACTGGGACTTCAACGCCGCCTGCGTGGCGCGCGGCTGCGACATTCGCGTGGTTCCCGACACCGCGCTGTTCTACCGGCAGCGGGCGCAGAGCCTGCTGCGCCAGGCCAGTGCGCTGTCGGTCCAGCAGATCCCGCCCAACCCGCTGTTCCGACCGGAGACCTTCCTGCGCCTCGGCGCCGAGGCCCTCCGGCGCACCGAGGTGGCGCCGGAGGCCTTCACCGAGGCCGGTCATCGTCCGCGCCGCGCGGTTCTCGACCGGCCTGTCCTCCGGCTGCTGATCCAGGCCGCCAACGCGATCGACCCCGAGGTCGACATCGGTCGCCTGGCCGCGTCGCGGCGCCTGCACACCAATGTCAGTGAGCGCGCCATCGCGGCCGGGCGCGCCTATGCCGAGGCCTGCCGCGCCCTGCAGGGCAAGGGACCCTTCGACGAGGTCTTTCTGCTGCCCTTCGCCGGTACCGGGGGCGCGGAGACCTACCTCGCCAATGTCATGACCGCCTTTCACGAGACATTGCCCGGCCGCCGCATCCTTGCGCTGCTCGGTCAGCCGCCGGCAGTGGCCGAGACGCGGCGCGCCCTGCCGCCGGAGGTTGCGGCCTTCGACCTCGGCACAGCTTGGCCCGACATGCCAATGGCCGACCGGCTGGTGGTAGCGCTGCGCATCATCGAGGCCTTCGCCCCGGGGGCGCGGCTGCACCTGCGCGATTCCGACTTCGCCACGGCGTTCTTCCGCACATACTGGCCGGTGCTCAACGGGCACGCGGCGGTATTCTACCGCTTCAGCGACGGGCGCCTGCGAATGGGCAGCGACGTCTTCGCCACCGCCGACAGCTTCGCCTTCATCTCGGAGCACATCGGGCGACTCGACTTGGTGGTCGTCGATACCGAGGCACTGGCCCGGCAGGACCGGGCACGCATCGGCCTCTGGCCCGAGCGTATCGCCACGCTGCATGGGCGCTGCGCGCCGCGCACGACTCCTGCGGCGATTCACGCCCGCCCCGATCACGGCAGCGGGCGCCTGCTCTGGGCCTCGCGCCTCGATCCCGAGAAACGCCCGGAACTGCTCCCGCGCATCGCCCGCGTGCTGGCCGAGCGCGACCCGTCGCTGCGTATCGACATGTTCGGCCGCGCCGTGCTGACGGAATTCGACACCGCGCAGCTGCAGGGCCTGCCGAACCTCGCCTGGCATGGCGGGTACGATGGCTTCGCCGCGCTCGATACCGCGGCCTATGATGGCTTCGTCTACACCTCCTGGTACGACGGAATGCCCAACGTGGTCCTCGAAGCCATCGCCGCCGGCCTGCCCGTGATCGCCCCGGATGTCGGCGGCATCGGCGAACTGGTGGCGGATGGCGAGAGCGGGATCCTGCTGCCTCCGCTGGCTGATGATGTCGCCGCGGCGGCGGCCTATGCGGAGGCGATTCTGCGGCTGTGCCGCGACGGAGCGCTGCGGCGCCGGCTCGCGCTGGGCGCGCTTGGGCGGCTTGAGGCGAGGCACGTGCCGACCATGCACACCGCGCGGGTGGCGGCGCTGTTCGCCCCGGTGGGAGGCCAGCCGGCGGTCCCGCAGAGTGGCACGGCACCATGAGCGTCGAGCGCCTGCATTTCGCGCCGGGCCGCACGGCCTACAACAGCATGACGGCGGCCGAGCATGTCTGCCGCTACGTCTTCGCGGCGCAGGCCTGCGCCGGGCGGCGCGTGCTCGATGTCGCCTGCGGGGAGGGCTACGGCAGCGCGCTGCTCGCCGATGCGGGGGCGGCGCGGGTGCTTGGCATCGATATCGCAGCCGATGCGGTGGCCATGGCGCAGGCTCGCTTCGCGCGCGACGGGGTCACGTTCCTGGCCGGTGACGCCGAGACCCTGCCGGCGCTGCTCGCCGATCAACCGCCCTTCGATCTCGTCATAAGCTTCGAGACCATCGAACACGTGATCGACGTGCAGACGTTCCTCGAGGGGATCCGCCAGATCCTGGCGCCGGGCGGCATGGTGCTCATAAGCGCGCCAAACGAGATCACGGCCGAGGGCGTTTCCGCCAACCCCTTCCATCGGCGCGCCTATACGCTGGATGGCTTCCTATCGGCGACCGAGGCCGTGCTCGGCCCGGCGCGGCAGGTCTGGCTCGGCGCACCGATCCTCGGCTTCGGCATTTTCGCACCCGACCCCGCGCTCGCCGGCAACGACTCGCCAGACCTCACGGCGATGCTGCGCGGCGCTCCGGCCGGGCCGTCGCGAGTGTTGCCCGCACAGCGCGAGCATCGCCTCGATGCACGCAATGCCAGCTTCTTCGTGGCGGCTTGGGGCGGCGAGGCCGCCATGGCGCTGACGGCGGCCCCCGTCTCGCACCCCGCCTGGATCGAACAATACCAGGCTCTGCAGTGGCTGCGGCTCGAGAATGCGCGCCTGCTTCACGCAGCGGATGCGACGGCGACAAAGCCGACGGGGCCCAGCGACCGGCAGGCAGACAACGCTTTGGCCGACCTCCGGCGGGCCGCCCTCCTCGAACGTTTGCGACTGGAGCAGGCACTGGCAGATCTCGATACGCAGAGGGCGGCGGCCCATTCGCTGCGTGTGGGGCACAACGCCCTGCTCCGCAGGTTTGCAGCGCAGCGTGACAGCTTGGTTCGATTCCGCGATCAGCGCGACGCGACGGGCCGACGCGTTTCGGGGCTGCAGCCCTACATCGCGGTGCTGCGCGATCAGCGCGACGCAGCGCGCAAGGACGTAGAGGCGTTGCAGGTAGAGGTCCGGGCGCTGCGGGCCGAACTCGCCTCCGCCCCCAGGGTGACGGCCCCGATCGGTCCTCCAGATGGCAGCAGCGCGCCCCCGCCCTCAATTCAACCGGATGCAGCCGTCGGGGCCGAGGACGTAGGGGCGGGCGCAACGATGGCAGCGCCCGCCGGCCTCGCGCGGCGCCTGGCCAAGCTTTTCGGTGCGGTCAGTCGGCGCTGATGCACGGACACCCGCCATGAGCGACAGCACGGCCGGCATGGACTGCCCAGCGCGACAATCACTAGAGATTTGGGTTGTTACGCCGTGCATCGAGGACGACCGTGACGTCGCGGCGCAGATGGCGCGCCTTTCCGCCTGCTTGGCTCAGGCCAGCCATCGGGTCAGCCTGTTGGTGGCGCCAGCGCTCGACGATCGGGCCGATCGCGGCACCGGGACCATCGCGCCGCCTGCGGTGAAATTGGCGTTCTGCCAGCGACCGGAAAGGCCGACGATCGAGGGCCTGCCATCGGTGCGCCGCGCCTTCCACGTGCTGCGTGCGCTGGACAACGAAAGGGCCGACCTCGTGTTGGTGCCCGAAGCTGGCGGCCTGGGGCATTTCCTCGCCACCGCGCGGCGGGCGGGCCGGCTGGTCGCAGGTGCCCGCCTGGTCACGGTGTGCGTGGGCGCGGGCGACATGCTGGCGGAAGCGGATGGCCGCCTGCCAGCGAGCCGCGACGACGTCGCGCGCGACCACATGGAACGCTGCAGCGTGGGCTGGGCAGATGCCGCCGTCCTGGCCTCGGCGCCAATGCGCGACTGGATGCAAGGCCAAGCGTGGCAACTGCCGGCTGAGTGCGTCGTGCTACCGCCGCCGATCGACGATACCGCAGCACGCCCTTCGCTCGCGCCCCGGGTCGAGGAGATGGTCTTTGCGGGTGGGCTGCGCCGCAGCGACGGCCTCGTGCTGTTCGTTCAGGCGTTGCGGCGCTTGCCGCCACACCGCCTGGCCCGGCTGCGCGTCACGCTCCTCGGCCATCCGGCGCCGGGCGTCGCGGCGTGGGATCCGCGGCGGTGGCTCGATACGATGTTGCCTGCCGGGCTGGCTTGGTCGATCGCACCTCCCGAGGGTGACTGGCCGACAGCGGGTCGGCTGGCGGCGCCGGGGTGCCTCATCGTGGCACCCGGCATAGGGCACGTCGCTCCGGCGGCGGTGCGGCTTTGCCTGGCGCAAGGGATCCCGTTCCTCGCCTGCGACACTCCGGCGCTGCGCGCCCTGGTCGATCCTGCCGATGCGATGGATGTGCTGGTACCGCCCCGCCCCGGGCCGCTGGCCGAGGCCATGCTGCGCGCAATCGAGCACGGCCTTCGGCCAGCCCGCCCGACACAGGATCCGGCGGCTCTGCCGGGTGACTGGGCGCGGCTGCTGACCCGCTTGGTCGACCTGCCCGTGCCGTCTGCCCCGCAGCCGGCGCCGCACGCAGGGCCGGAGGTCTCGGTGGTGCTGGTGCACCACAACCGTCCCGCCCTGCTGGCAGAGGCGCTGGAGGGCCTGCGCCGGCAGACGTGGCGCGACTTCGAAGTGCTGCTGGTGGACGACGGCTCGGACCTGCCGGAGGCGCTCACGACGCTCGATGCGCTTGAAGCGGAGTTCGCGGCGCGTGGCTGGCGCATCCTGCGCGGACCGAATGCCTGGCTGGGGGCGGCGCGCAACCGCGGCTGGCAGGCCGCGCGCGGGCGCTACGTGCTGTTCCATGACGACGACAACATCGCCCTGCCGCACCAGATCGAACATGCGCTTGCTGCCGCGCGGGCGAGTGGCGCGGCCGTGGTGACGTCGGCGTTGGCGCCCTTCGAGACCGCGACGCCGCCCGAGACCCCGCCGTTGCTGCGCCTGGCGCTCGGTGGCGCGGTCGCGCTCGGCGTCTTCGAGAACGGCTTCGGCGACGCGCAGGCGCTGGTGCGCCGCGATGTGCTCGAGCAGACCGGGGGCTTCACCGAGGATTTCGGACTGGGACATGAGGACTGGGAGCTTTTCGCCCGCATCGCGCTGGCGGGCCACGAGATTTTGGCTCTCCCGGAGCCGCTGTTCTGGTACCGCGTGGCGCCCGGCTCTATGTTACGAAGCCGGGCCGATGGTTGGGCGGATCTGCGCCGCGGACTGCGGCCCTATGCGAAAGTGATCCCGCCGGCGATGCGCGTGGCGCTGCTGGCGGGCGTGGCCGATTCCTACGCCGTCGCCCGCGCACGGCTCGAGGCGACGGCGCAGCACAAGGCTGCCGACGCGCGATGGCAGCGGATTCTTGACCAGCGCCAGGTCATCGAAAAACAGCGTCACTTCATCGAGGCGCAGCGAGCGCGGATCGAGGCGCTGATGGCGGCGGCCGCGCGTCGCGGCTCGCGCGAGGAGGCGGGGGCGGATCGCAAGGCTTGATCTCCCCGCAAACGATAAGCCCGCCTGCAGCAATCAACGAGGAGGATCCGAGGCTCCCGGCACGGACCCTTGGTAGCCATATCCCAGGGGTCGAGTGACCCGGACCAAGCTGCCTTCGTTCCTCAAGCGCAGGCCGGATGGTGGTGACCGAAGGCAATCCGACGCCTCGAATAACCGCGTTGCAGGGCGCTCGTGAACGCCGTTGGGCGGGACGCCGGGCGCCCACCCTCGGGCGGCCTGGCCTTGCGGCCGCACTTGACGGTCCAGCGGGCATCGCGGCCGCGGACGCCGGGCCTCGACCACGGTGGCGTCGACGATCTCACCGTCCCCTTGCCGGAAGCCGCGTTCCGCCAGCATCGCTTCGAAGCGGGCGAACAACCTGGTCAGCGCGCCTGCGCGCGTCAGTATCACCCGGTAGAGCCAGATCGTCTTGGGGCGTCGGGCACTGCATCGTGCGGCGCCAGGCCCGCGAAGCGCAACAACGAGAGCCGATCGCGCAGCTGGTACTCGGTCTGCTCGTCGGGTGACGTACAGAGTGACTGCAGCACGAGACGCGGAATATCAGCACGGCGTCAAAGGGACGGCCGGCCGTGGCGGCTGCGGTCCGCGCTTGGCGGCGAAGTCTCCAGCTCCGCCCGACGCCTCGAAATCCACCACGGCGGCGCGTAGCCGCTCCAGCGGGTCGCCTGAAGCCGACAGTCAGCGAAGATGCGCCTTCGTATTGAAGAAGCCCGCCTGTCCCGCCAAGCCGAGCCCCTCCATCACCAGCGAAAGCGAATCAGATCAGCCCGTGTCGCCGCCAGGAGTTTTTCGAGGCTTCCGCTTGCGTCAATTCGAGCATGCATCCAGTGGTCCAAGGCGCTGAGGCCATTTAGCCGTCTTCAGCTGAGGCGAGTTCGGTATAGGGGGGTGTAAGCCCCTCCGGACCTCCCCCCACCAGGGGGCTACGGCCCCCTGGACCGCGGGGTTTTAATCGGGGGAAATGGGGAGGGGCCTGGCGCGCGTGTCGCGTCGGCGGCACCGACGATGCCCCGCCCCAATTCCCCCGATCAAGTCGAGGGTTCCAAGGGCCTTAAGCCCTTGGCGGGTGGGATTCGGGGAGGGCAAAGCCCTCCCCGCGCATCGCCCTGCCCACACAACATCTTGCGGGTCCCCATTGCTGTGACCACCAGACGTGGTAGGATCGGGCTATCGCACGCTTGGGGAATTGACCGATGGCTGATGGCATCGCGACCGATGAATTGCCGATCAAGTTCGACCTCTACAAGCCGTTCCGTTACCCCTGGGCCTATGATGCCTGGCTGACCCAGCAGCGCATCCATTGGCTGCCGGAGGAAGTCCCGCTCGCCGACGACGTCAAGGACTGGCAGAAGAACCTCACGGACTCCGAGCGGAACCTGCTGACGCAGATCTTCCGGTTCTTCACCCAGGCCGATGTCGAGGTGAACAACTGCTACATGAAGCAGTACTCCCAGGTGTTCAAGCCGACCGAAGTGCTGATGATGATGTCGGCATTCTCGAACACCGAGACCATTCATATCGCCGCATACTCCCATCTTCTTGACACTATCGGCATGCCGGAAACCGAATACACGGCATTCCTGAAGTACAAGGAGATGAAGGATAAGTACGACTACATGCACACCTTCTCGGTCGATTCGAAGACCGAGATCGCCAAGACCCTCGCCGCCTTCGGCGCCTTCACAGAGGGCCTGCAGTTGTTCGCGTCCTTCGCGATCCTGATGAACTTCCCGCGCTTCAACAAAATGAAGGGCATGGGGCAGATCGTGTCGTGGTCGGTGCGCGACGAGACGCTGCACTGCCTGTCCGTGATCCGCCTGTTCCGCACCTTCGTGCAGGAAAACCCGGAGATCTGGACGGCCGAGCTGAAGCGCGACCTCTACCTGATCTGCGCCACCATCGTGGAGCACGAGGACGCCTTCATCGACCTGGCCTTCGAACTGGGCGGCGTGCAGGGCCTCGATGCCCAGCAGACCAAGACCTACATCCGCTTCATCGCCGACCGGCGCCTGCAGCAGCTGGGCCTCGAACCGCTCTACAATATCGAGAAGAACCCGCTGCCCTGGCTCGACGAGATGCTGAACGCGGTCGAACACACCAACTTCTTCGAGAACCGCGCGACCGAATACTCCAAGGCCAGCACGGGCGGGACCTGGGAGGAAGCCTTCGCGGATAGCGTGTTCTCCTCGCCGCAGCCCGAGGGCGCGATTATCGAGGGCATGCGGCACTGAGCGACACCGGAGGGGCGCTGCCCCTCCGGGCCACCCCGCCAAAGGCCGAAAGGCCTTTGGAAACCTATACTTGGTGCCCAACTTGCGGTGGCCGGGCAGCGCGGCCTATGTCCCACACATGATCCGCACCGTTCGAATCCTGTCGGTCCTGCTCGTCCTGCTGCTCGGCGGCGTCTGGGCCGTGGCCTGGTTCGGCCGGGCGCCGGGCGAATCCATCGCGGACGCCTTCCTGCGCCGCATCGCCACGCTGACCGGCGGCGAAATGCCCGCGCCATCGGCCGGCGGCATCCAGCTGGCGCAGGGCGTTTCGCTGGGCGGGGCCTTCACGCTGGTGGACCACACCGGCCGCACGGTGACCGAGCGCGACTTCGCCGGCCGCCCGCTGCTGGTCTATTTCGGCTTCACCTACTGCCCGGATGTCTGCCCGACCGAACTCGGCACCATCGCCGCGGCGCTCGACTCGATGGGCCCGGCGGGGGAGCGCGTAACGCCGGTGTTCGTCTCGATCGACCCGGAACGGGACACGCCCGCAGCCCTGGCTGACTACGTCTCCCGCTTCCACCCCCGCATGGTCGGCCTGACCGGTAGCCCCGAGCAAGTCGCCCAGGCCGCCCGCGCGTATCGCGTGTACTATGCCAAGGTCAGGCCGCGCGATTCGACCGACTACCTGATGGACCACTCATCATTCATCTATTTCGTCGGGCCGGATGGTCGCGTGCGAAGCCTGTTTCGTCCCGAAACGACACCTGAGGCGATTGCTGCCGCGATCACATCGCAACTTCGCGCTTTATGAGACACGGGGTTCCGCAACCGGGCCTCCGGCGGTATTGTCATCCTGCCGAACCCGCGCTCAGCCCCGGCCATGCGGGCGCGCGGCGGCGGAGGTTTTGAATGTCAGACGACCTTGAGGATGGGCCAGGTTCGGAAGGTGGCCGCGGCAACGCTCCGGCGCCGCGACACACACGCAGGCTTTCCGACAAGATCCTGATCGCCTTCCACCACGCCTGCGACCAGGGCGACTTCGAGGTCGCGGAGGACCTGCTGCGCATCCTCGAGATGATGCTGACCCGCCGTCCGGCCTCGCCCGACACCAACCGGCGCAAGAACCTGGAAAGCCTGGTCGCGGCACATGAACGGCTGTGGCTGCTGCGCCATCCCGAGGTGAAGGACCAGTAGCAGCGTCCCGCAGCCGGGCGCGCGATCACGGATGATGAGCGGGTATCGTTAGGCGCCTGGACCTCGCGCGCAGCGGACCGTTGATGAACGCGCGCGGACGCAGCGCGACGACCGCGCCTTGAGCGACACGACTCCATGCCCGTGGCGGCTGCGCGGGTGAGTCCCATGAATCCATGGGGGTGATCTCCGGATCGGAAGCCCCTGCGATCGACCCGCCACGCGTGGCATCGCTTGTGTTGGCTTCGCACGCGCAGCCGCCACGGACGCGAATATGCGCTACGCCGCCAGCGCCGCCGCGTCGCGCAGCACCGCCTCCGCGGCCGGCGTGAAGGCGCCGCCTTCCTCGTGCAGCACAAGCGCCGGCAGGATACGCGCCGGCCCGCGCCCACCGCGCCGCGCGCGCAGCAGCACGCGCTTGGCTGGCACGCCGGCGTGCGGCGCGACCGGCAGCAGCGTGAACGACCCGCAGCCAGCCGCGCGCAACGCCGCCACGCCCGCGTCGAAGCGCGCCGCCGGCAGGACCAGACTCGCTGTACCGCCCGCGCGCAGCGATGCCGCCAGGAAGACCGCCCAATCCACGAGGCCTGCGCCGCCCTCATGCGTTGCCGCGCGCCGCACCGCGCCAGGCGGCGGCGTGCCGCCCGGCCAATAGGGCGGGTTCGCGAAGGCGTGGTCGCACTTCGCGATGTCGCGCGCGACCGGAAGATCGCCGACATCGCCCTCGATCACCACCGCCGCAGCGTCATTCGCCAGGGCATTGCCGCGCGCCAGCGCCGCCATGGACGCCTCGCGTTCGATGGCCACCACCGACAACCCCGGCACGCGCGCCGCCAGGCACAGGAACACCGCGCCGCTGCCGCATCCCGCTTCCAGCACGCGCTGCCCCGCCGCCGCCGGCACGAAGGCCGCCAGCAGCACGGCATCGAGCCCGGCGCGAAACCCGTCCACCGGTTGGCGCAGCACCACGCGCCCACCCAGCAGGCGGTCCTCGGTGGTCTCGCTCACGCGGTCTCCTCGCCGGCCTCCGTCAGCACGGCGCGCGCGCGGGCCTCGTCATCGCTAGCCACCGCGAGCCGGCGCGGAAACGCACCGATGCCACCTTCGATCGCGGCGATATGCGCATCGAGCACCAGCGTATCGATCCCGGCATCGGCCAGCAGCACGCGCAGGAAGGACAGGCGCACGGGGTCGGTGGTGGTGGCGATCACCCGCATCGCAAGTGCCAATCCCTTGTTTTTCCAACGCTTGCCGCACCGGCAGGCGCTGACTATGGTGCCCCCCGTATCAGGAGAAGTGCAAGGGTGAGTGCCGCCGCCATGCCGCTTGTCGCCCCGCCGGCGCCGCGGGGCGAAGACGCTCTGACCGCGCTGATGACGCTGCTGCGCGGCGACCTCGAAGCCTGCAATCGCCTCATTGTGGAGAAGATGCAGAGCGACGTCGCGCTGATCCCGCAGGTCGCCGCCTACATCGTCGCCGCCGGCGGCAAGCGCCTGCGTCCGCTGCTGACCATCGCCGCTGCGCGCATGTGCGGCTATCGCGGCGACCGCCACGCCACCCTCGCCGCCTGCATCGAGTTCATCCACACCGCCACGCTCCTGCACGACGACGTGGTGGACGAATCCGCGCTGCGCCGCGGGCAGGCTTCGGCCAACGCGCTGTTCGGCAACAAGTCGTCCGTCCTGGTGGGCGACTTCCTGTTCTCCCGCGCCTTCCAGGTGATGGTGCAGGACGGATCGCTGGAAGTGATGCGCATCCTCTCCGCCGCCTCCGCGACCATCGCGGAAGGCGAAGTCCTGCAGTTGATGACGCAGAACGACACCACCACCACCGAAGCCCAGTACCTGGCGGTGATCGAAGGCAAGACCGCCGCGCTGTTCGCCGCCGCCACCGAAGTCGGCGCCGTCATCGCCGACCAGCCGCCCGCCCGCCAGGCGGCGCTGCGCGACTACGGCATGGCTCTCGGCGTTGCCTTCCAACTGGTCGACGACGCGCTCGACTACAGCGCCGACCAGGAAGCCCTGGGCAAGACCGTCGGCGATGATTTCCGCGAGGGCAAGATCACCTTGCCCGTGCTGCTCGCCTTCGCCCGCGGCACCGACGAAGACCGCGCCTTCTGGCGCCGCACCCTCGAAGACCGCGACCAATCCGACACCGACCTGGCGCAAGCCCAGGCGCTCATCGCCCGCCACGGCGCCCTGGCCGACACCATCGACCGCGCCCGTACCTACGGCGACCAGGCGCTGGCCGCGCTGGCCGGGTTCCCGGACACGCCGGAACGCCGCGCGCTGGCGGATGTGGTGGCGTTCTGCATCGAGCGGGCGAGGTAGCGGCGGAGGGGGCCTTGCCCCCTCCGGACCTCCCCCACCAAGGGCTTAAGGCCCCTGTTCCTTCCTTGTCTGACAGTTGGGTCGCGCTGGCGATGCCCTGCGCCACGTGGCCTGGCAGGTCGGGCTGCGCCATCGTGAGGACCTTCGCGATCTGCCCTTCGACAGTGAACCCTGGCGGCTTACGCGGTGGGCTTGGGTGGATTGCGACGCGTTCGATGAGCTGCCGTGCGATCGCCATCGCCTCTGGATTGGCCTGCTGCCGGTTCGATGGACACCGAGTTTAGCCTGAACTGGCCAAGTGCTCGAACACCACAGGGCTGAGATAGCCGACGGCCGAGTGGCGTTGCGTCGGATTGTAGAACCGCTCGATGTGGTCGAACACCTCTGCCCGGGCAGCGTCGCGGGTCCGGTAGGTTTTGCGGGCAAGGCGTTCGGTCTTGAGCGATGAGAAGAAGCTCTCCATCGCGGCGTTGTCCCACACGTTACCCGACCTGCTCATCGAGCAGGTGATGCCGTGGTCGGCCATCAGCCGCTGGAAGCCCTCGCTGCTGTATTGGCTGCCCCTGTCCGAATGATGCAGCAGGGCTCTTGGCCTGCCGCGTCGCCAGATCGCCATGACCAGCGCATCGGCGACGAGCTGCGCCGCCATTCCATGCTGCGCGTCGAGCGCGCGGTGTCCAGTCACGCCGTGGACCGTCACTTTCGCCGGCGTGCCCGCGTTCAACGCGCGCTACAGGAAGAACCACCCCCCCGCGCCCGGCCCGCTGGCGCTCGCGATGTCGATGTGCAGGTCGGCGAAGCCGTCGCCGTTTGTATCGCCCTGCGCGCGCCATTGCCCCGGCGATGTCAGCGTCACGCGCAGCTGGCCGGCGCTGGCCGCGCCGGCACCACCGAAGGCCGCGCCGCCGATGTAGGTGAAGGTCTGGTTGCCCGTCGTCAGCGCATCGGCGTCGACGAACACCAGGTCGACACGGTCGCCAGCGGCGAAGCTGAAGTCGGTGATCCGGTCGGGATCCATCGGACCGCTGTCGGCCGCGAAGGCGATGCGGAACCGGTCGGCGCCGGCGCCGCCTTCCAGCGTATCGGCGCCGCCGCCGCCCACCAGCGTATCCGCGCCGTTGCCGCCCGACAGCAGGTCGTCGCCCGCCAGCCCGGCCAGCAGGTTGCTCAGCGCATTGCCGACCAGCGTGTTGTCCTGCGCGCTGCCCGTGCCGTTCAGCAGCGTCGCGCCGGTCAGCAGGAGCACCTCGGCATTGTTGGCCAGCGTGTGCGCCGTGCCGTCCAGGATGCTGACCGTGTCGCGCCCCTGGTTGGCGAATTCCAGCACGACGTCGCCGGCGGTGATGACGTACAGGTCGTCCAGCACGCCGCCGACCAGCCGGTCGATGCCGGCACCGCCCGCCAGCGTGTCGGCGCCGTCGCCACCCGCCAGCGTATCGGCGCCCGTGCCGCCGGTGATGGCATTGGCCAGGGTGTTGCCGGTCAGCGCCTGCGCGGTGGCGGCGGTGCCCACCAGGTTCTCGACATGCGTGGCCAGCGTATGGGTCGCGAGCGATGTGCGCACCGTGTCGATGCCGCCGGTCGCGAGTTCGAACACCACGTCGCCCACGGTGTCCACGATGTAGGTATCGTTGTCGCCCTCGCCGCTCAAACGGTCGATCCCGCCGCCGCCGGTCAGCGTGTCGGCGCCGGCACCGCCCAGCAGCGTGTCGGCCACCGCGCTGCCGGTGATGGCATTGGCCAGCGCATTGCCGGTGAACAGGTGCGTGATGGCGTTGGTCGCCACCAGCGCCTCGACATTGGCCGCGAGGGTGTAGGCGCCCAGCGTGGTCCGCACCATGTCGGTGCCGCCGTTCAGGCCCTCGACCACCATGTCCCCGGCATCGTCCACCACCATGGTGTCGTTGCCCGCGCCACCCACCAGGCTGTCGGCGCCGAGGCCACCGGCCAGCGAATCATGGCCGTTGCCGCCGGCGAGCGTGTCCGCGCCACCGGCACCGGAGATGGTGTTGGCCAGCGCGTTGCCGGTGAAGCGCCGCGCGCCGGCGCCGATCGCCAGCAGCACATCGAGGTTGGCGGCCATGGTGAGCGTGAGGATGCCCGTCACCGCGGTGTCGATGCCCCCGCCCACCGCTTCGACCACCATGTCGCCGGGCGTGAGGATGTAGCGGTCGTCGCCGCCGCCACCCGACAGCCGGTCGATGCCGATGCCGCCGTCGATGGTGTCGTTGCCCTCGCCGCCCACCATGCTATCGGCGCCGGAACTGCCCGCCAGGCTGTCGGAACCGCCGCCGGCATCGATCGTGTCATTGCCCTGGCCGCCCAGCAGGGTGCCGGCAGTACCGAACGACACCAGCAGGTCGTCGTCGTCGCCGCCGTCGAGCGTCGCGCCGGCCGAGAAGTCCTTCAGCGTGTCGTCACCGATGCCCCCGGCCAAGCTGTCGCCGGCATCGGTGAAGGCGAGCATGCTGTCGTCGCCGCCGCCACCGAGCAGCGTGTCGGCGCTGAAGTCGTGGCCCACCACGGTGTCATTGCCGGTGCCGCCGAGCAGCCCGCGGAAGCTGCCCACGGCGAAGCTGTCGCCGGCGGCATCGCCGCCCGTGGGGCTGCCGCCCGCCAGATCGATGCTGATGCCCGCCGTGTCGGAGGCGTAGATCAGCCAGTTGAGCCCGCCGCCGCCATCGAGCGTATCGGCTCCGGCGCCGCCCTCCAGCGTATCGCTGCCCGTGCCGCCAACCAGGCTGTCGGCGCCTGCCCCGCCCGACACGCTGTTGGGGCCACCATAGCCACCGATCGTGTCGGCGCCGTCCCCGCCCAGCAACGTGCTGTTGCCGTTGACGGAGATGATCCAGTCGGCGTCGAATCCGCCATCGAGCAGCGAACCCGCCGAAAAATCCGCGAACGTATCGCTGCCCGCGGCGCCTGCGATGGTGGCGCCCGATGCGCCATATGCGTAGAGGAAATCCGCCCCCGAGCCGCCGAGCAGGCCCTGGAACTCGGCCGCGGCGAAGGTGTCGCCCGCCGCAGCCCCGCCGATGCCGAACTCCGGGCCCGGCAGGCCGATCGCCGCCGTCACGCCCGCGGTGTCGCCGGCGTAGCTCAGCCAGTTGATGCCGCCGCCGCCGGCCATGGAATCGGCGCCCGCGCCGCCTTCGATCGTGTCATCGTCCGCGCCGCCGACCAGGGTATCGCCCCCCGCGCCGCCTTTCAGCGAATCGTCGCCCGCGCCGCCGTCGACAAGGTCATTGTCCTCGTTGCCGTCCAGCGTGTCGGCGCCGTCCTCGCCGAAGATCGAATCATTCCCCACGCCACCGGTGATGACGTCACTGCCGTCCACCGCGCCGGGCAGGGTGAAGGCCGAGAAGCCGCGCAGCAGGTCGTCGCCGTCGATGCCGTTAATGGAATCGTTGCCGCTGCCGCCGGCGATGGTGTCGTTGCCCCCGCCGCCATCGATCTGGTCGATGTCCTGACCGCCCTCGATGCTGTCATTCCCACCCTGGCCGAACAGGATGTCGAAGTTGAATTCGCCGGCATTCTCGCCGTCGTCAAAGGCATCGCCGAGCAGGGTGTCGTTGCCCTCGCCACCCAGCACGCTGTCGAAGTCGCCCTCGCCGTTCAGCAGGTCGTGACCGTCGCCGCCGATCAGCGTGTCTACGCCCAGGGCACCGCCGATGGTATCGTTGTTCCCGCCGCCCAGCAGGTTGTTGCCGGAGCCGTTGCCCGCCAGGCTGTCGCCGCCGCTGCCGCCAGCCAGATGGACGAAGCTGCCCGCGGCGAGAGTGTCGTCGACGGCATCCCCGCCCGCGGTGCCGCCATTGGCGAGGTTCACGGTGACGCCGGCGGTGTCGCCGGCATAGGAGAGCCAGTTGGCGCCGGTGCCGCCGTCGAGCGAATCGGCGCCGGCGCCGCCTTCGATCGTGTCATCGTCCGCGCCGCCGACCAGGGTATCGGCGGCGCCGCCGCCGGCCAGGCTGTCATTGCCGCTGCCACCTTCGAGCTGGTCCTGCTGCGCACCGCCGACCAGCACGTCGTCGCCGCCTTCGCCCAGCACGACATGGGTGTTGGGGCCGATCGTCTCGCTGCTGGTGGTGACGGTGTCGTTGCCCCCGCCAGCCTGCATCGCCAGGGAGCCGGGGGCCGCGAAGCCCGGCATGAAGAATACGATGCCGGTAAAATCGTAGCTGTCGTTGCCGACGGTGCCGAGGAAGGTGGTGAAGAAGGTGTCGATCGTCTCGACGTTGACGAAGGGCAGGGTGGTGGCGAGCTGGACGTTGCCCTCGAAGAAATCGATGCTGTCCGTGTCGGCGCCGCCATCGATGATGACGCCCGTGAGGTCGGCGAGGGCGTTCAGGTCGAAGCCGTCATTGCCCGCGCCGCCGAGCAGCGTCTCGCCGCTGCTGGCCTCGCTGCCGGGGTTCAGGTAGTCGGCGCCGTCGCCGCCCGCCAGCACATCCGCGCCGGCGCCGCCGAACAGGAGGTCGGCCTCGGTGCCGCCGTCCAGGCTGTCGGCATCGGCGCCGCCGTTGAGCGTATCGTTGCCGGCCTCGCCGACCAGCGTGTCGTTGCCCGCCTCGCCGGTGATCGTGTCGGCGCCGGCATTGCCGCGAATCAGGTTGGCGGCGGCGCTGCCCAACAGCGTGTCGTTGCCGACGCCGGAGAGCACGGCCTCGAAGTTGAGGAAGATCTCGCCGCCGAAATTCGTCAGCCCGGTCACCAGGTTGACCCGGTAGTCGCCCTCGTAGGAGGTGGTCTCGATGGTGTCGTTGCCGGTGCCGCCATCGGCAGTGTCGGAGCCGTTCACGGCGAAGATGAAGTCGTCGCCGCCCTCGCCCACCGCGGTGTAGCCTCCGCCGTTGGCGTTGATGGTGTCGTTGCCCTCGCCGCCCAGAAGGCTGTCGGAGAAGCCGCTGCCGGACAGGCTGTCGTTGCCGTTGCCGCCCTCGAGCGTATCGGCCTCCGTGCCGCCGAGGAGCGTGTCATTGTCCTCCCCGCCGAACAGGTGGTCCGCGCCCGCCCCGCCGAGCAGGCTGTCATTGCCGGCGCCACCGTCGATGCTGTCGACGCCGTCCTGAGCATCGATGACGTCGTCGGCAGCACTGGGCGTGCCACCGGTCACGCCGCCGCTGACCAGGCCCGGCGTGATGGTGTCGTTGCCGGTGGTACCGGTGATGTTTGCCATGGCCGTGGCCCCGGCGGCGGCGGGCGGGCGGATGCGCCGGCCTTCGCTCCGCTGTCGTCACGATGCTAGGGCGCGCGCCCCCGCGCCGCAACGCCGCTGAGGTTGCGGTGCCGGCAGCAATCCGCGCGAAGGTTGTGAATTCAGCATTAAGCACGCCTGCCACTGGTGCTGCGGCGTTCAGGATGTCGATGGCGACATCCGCACCCGCCCGACTCCCAGAGAATTTCGTTCCCCAGTTCCCACCGCTGCAGCGAAGGGCGCGCCATGCCCCTCCCCAAAACCCCCGATCAGGTATTGGTGTCCAGAGGCCTTTAGGCCTTTGGTGGGTGGGGGTCCGGGGGAGGGCAACGCCCGCCCCCGCGCACCCGCGCCAGCCCGGCGCAGACCGCCGCCGCCAGCAGCATCGCCACCACCCACCAGGCCTGCCAGGCGCCGAAGGACAGCATGGCGGTGACGGCGCCCGAGGCCATGGCGCCGGTGGCGGCGGGCGGGCAGGGGCTTCGGGCCGCGGCGGTGCCGAGGCTCCAGGCCACGGCGGCGGCAATCAGTGCGCCGATGGCGCCCAGTTCCAGCCACACCTGCAGGGCGCCGTTATGGGGGTGCAGGGGCAGGACCTGCACGCCGGGAAGCGCGAACCATCGGCGGCGTTCGGTGTCGGTCACGCGCAGCCGGTCGAGTGATCCGGCGGTCGGTGCATCGCGGCCGCCGGGGATGGTGCGGCTGGCTTCGAGGCCCCAGCCGAGCACGGGGTGTTCGGCGATCCGTGTCCCGGTGAAGTCCCAGATCATCATGCGATGAAGCGCGGTGATGGGCAGGCGGTCCACCGGCAGGGCCGGGATGGCGGCGGCCAGCAGGGGCATGGCCAGGATGGCGGCGGCGAGGCCGGCGCCGACCAGGCGGGGGACGATCCGCGGCGCAAAGGCCGTGGCGGCGGCGACCACAATGCCGAGCACCGCGGCAATCTTCGCCGTATCGCCCGGCAGGGCCACCAGCACGCCCGCGCCGGCCAACAGCAGCAGGGCACGCGGCAGAACGGGCCAGGGCAGCGCGAAGGCAAGCGGGAGAAGCAGCGCCATGACCGAGGCGGCGGGCTTCAGCCCGAAGGCGAGGGAGGCTGGGGCTTCCGCCAGGCCGCGCACGCCGGCGCGGATGGCGTTGCCGGTCAGCGCATCGACGGCGGCGGTGGCCAGGCCGATACCGAGGCCGACGGCCAGCGACAGCGTCAGGCCGCGCCGCGTGGCGTCGTCGCTGTCCTCCAGTGCGCGCGCCGCGCTTCCGGCGAGCAGCGCCATGCCGGCCAGCGACAGCCCGGTCGTGACCGCGCGGCCCGGTTCGGCGGCCCAGGCGGCGCTGGTCGCGCCCCACAGGCCCAGCGCCACGGCGATCACCGTGACCGCACCGCGTGGCCAGGGCAGCGCGCGCGTCGCGCGCCACTGCGCCACCACGCACAGCGCCAGCGCCAGCAGTCCGATCGGCGCCATGGCCTTGGATTGCAGCACGACGGCGAAAGGTGCGACGAGCAGCGCCACCGCGACCGGCAGGGCAGGGGAGGTGATCTTCACGCGGGATCGGGTCCGCCCCGGCGCGCGTGGCGCCGGGGCGACACGGGGTCAGACGGCCGCGATGCTCTCGCGCCGCAGTTCCACCGCCAGCGCGTCCAGCGCGCGGCCGACGCGGTCGAGCATCTCGGTCACTTCGTCCTTGGTGATGATCAGCGGCGGCGAGAAGCCCATGCTGTCGTTGATCATGGCGCGCAGGATGACGCCCTGTTCCTCGCCATGCTTGACCAGGCGCGCGCCGGCCTTCTTCGCCGGGTCGATCGGCTTGCGCGCGGCCTTGTCCGACGTCAGTTCGATCGCGCCGATCAGGCCCACGCCACGGACTTCGCCCACGAGCGGATGGTCGGCGAAGCGCGCGCGCAGTTCCGCCTGCATATGCGCGCCGACCTCGGCCGCGTGCGCGACGATGTTGTCCTCGTCGTAGATCTTCAGCGTCTCGATCGCGACGGCGGCGGCGACCGGGTGCCCGGAATAGGTGAAGCCGTGGCCCCAGGTGCCGACCGCGCTGCTGCCTTCCGCGATGCCCTGGAAGACGGCCTCGTTCACCATCACCGCCGAGATCGGCAGGTAGGAGGACGACAGCGCCTTGGCGCAGACCAGGATGTCGGGCTGGATGTCGAAGGTCTGGCAGCCCCAGTAGGAGCCGGTGCGCCCGAAGCCGCAGATCACCTCGTCCGCCACGAACAGCATGTCGTACTTCTTCAGCACGGCCTGGATCTTCGGGAAGTAGGTGGCGGGCGGCAGGATGACGCCGCCGGCACCCATCGCGGGCTCGGCCCAGAAGGCCGCGCATTCCTCGGCGCCGCCTTCCTCGATGATGCGCGCTTCCAGTTCCTCGGCCAGGCGGGTGGCGAAGTCTTCCTCGGACTCGCCGGGCTTCGCGTTGTGGTAGTGGTGCGGCGTGCCGACATGGCAGAAGCGCCCGCCCGCGATCGGCGCGTCGAACAGCTTGTGGTTGGCCGGCAGGCCGGTCAGCGAGGCGGCTGCCAGCGTGATGCCGTGGTAGCCCTTCAGCCGCGAGAAGACCTTCTTCTTCTTGGGCCGCCCCAGCGCGTTGTTCATGTACCAGACCATCTTCAGCGCGGAGTCGTTCGCCTCGGACCCCGAATTGCCGAAGAAGACCTTGGACATCGGCACCGGCGCGCGCTCGATGAGCATCTCCGCCAGGTCGATCATGGGTTCGTGCGACTTGGCGGTGAAGGAATGGTAGAAGGGCAGCTTGCGCATCTGGTTGGTCGCGGCCTGCACCAGGCGCTCATTGTCGAAGCCGAGGCTCGCGCACCACAGCCCGGCCAGCGCCTCGATGTATTCCTTGCCCTGGTCGTCGTAGATCCGCACGCCCTTGCCGCGGGTGATGACCAGCGGGCCGTGTCGGTGTAGGGGTGCAGGACGTTCGCGATGTCGCGGGCGGCGTTGGAATTGCGGGGCGGGGTCATGGGGCGCGGTCCTCGGCTGATGGCGCAGTCTAGGCCCGGATACCGCCCTGGCCCAAGGGGCGTGGTTGCCGCCGCGCCCCAGCCGCGCCACGATTTGACGGCAGGAGCATCGCCATGACCGAACTCAAGCCCCACGCCGCCCATTGGGGCACCTTCGACGCCGTCGTCGAGAACGGCCGCGTCGTCGGCGTGCGCCCCTTCGCGCGCGACCCCTTTCCAGGAACGCTGATCGACAGCGTGCCAGACATCGTCCATGCCGCCTGCCGCATCGACCGGCCGCATGTGCGCAAGGGCTGGCTCGAAGGGCGCCGGCGCGGGCATCTGCGCGGCGGGGATGCCTTCGTGCCGGTGTCCTGGGACCGCGCCACGCGCCTGGTGGCCGACGAAACCCGCCGCGTGCGTGCCGAACACGGCCCGACCAGCATCTTCGGCGGCTCCTACGGCTGGTCCTCGGCCGGGCGCTTCCACCATGCGCGCAGCCAGTTGCAGCGCTTCCTGGGCCTGGGCGGCGGCTATACCGGGCAGATCAACGCGTATTCCTATGCGGCGGCGCAGGCGCTGCTGCCGCATGTGCTCGGCACCAACGAGGTCCTGCTCGGACGGACCACGGATTGGGCCGCCATCACCCGTCACGCGAAGGTGATGCTGTGCCTGGGCGGGCTGCCGCTGCGCAACGGGTTCGTCACCTCGGGCGGTGCCGGCCAGCATGTCAACGAGATCAACCTGCGCGCGGCGGCGCAGGCGGGGCTGCGCTTCATCCAGGTCTCGCCCAACCGCGCCGACGTGCCGGAATGGTGCCGGGCCGAATGGATCCCGATCCGCCCTGGCACCGACACCGCGCTGCTGCTGGCGATGGCGCATGTGATCGTGACGCAGGGCAAGCAGGACGACGCTTTCCTCGCCACCCACTGCACCGGCTGGGACAGGGTGCGCGCCTATATCCTGGGTGAATCCGACGGCACGCCGAAGACCCCCTCCTGGGCATCGCCCATCACCACGATCCCCGCCGAGCGTATCCGCGCGCTGGCGTTGGAACTCGCGGACGTGCCGGCCATGCTGACCGCGACCTGGTCCTTGCAGCGCGCGGACTATGGCGAGCAGCCCTATTGGATGCTGGCCGCGCTCGCCGCGATGCTGGGCAAGATCGGCAAGCCGGGCGAGGGCGTGGCCTTCGGCTATGGCAGCGTCAACGGCATGGGCAATCCGCGGCGCGAGGTGCCGTCCTTCTCCATGCCCGCCGCGCGCAACCCGACCGGCGCCTTCATCCCCGTCGCGCGCATTACCGACATGCTCGAGAACCCTGGCGGCGCCTACGATTTCAACGGGCGCGAACAGCGCTACCCGGATGCGCGCATCGTCTGGTGGGCCGGCGGCAACCCGTTCCACCACCACCAGGACCTGAACCGCCTGCTGCGCGCCTGGGCCAGCCCCGATACCATCATCGTGCAGGACCAGCACTGGAACGCGCTGGCGCGGCATGCCGACATCGTGCTGCCGGCGACCACCACGCTCGAACGCAACGACATCGCTTCGTCCGGGCGCGACCGTTTCCTGCGCGCCATGCACAAGGCGATCGACCCGGTCGGCCAGGCCCGCAACGACCACGACATGCTGGCCGACATCGCCGAGGAGCTGGGCTTCCGCGACCGCTTCACCGAACAGCGCAACGAGGATGCCTGGCTGCGGCATCTGTTCGAACAGTGGCGGCAGAACTGCGCGCGCACCGGCGTCGACACCCCCGACTTCGACACCTTCTGGGAGAAGGGCTGGTGGGAGGCGGACGCCCCGCAGCGCGGCGAGGAATTCACCCAGTTCGCCGACTTCCGCGCCGACCCCGAGGACCATCCGCTGGATACCCCCTCGGGCAAGGTCGAGCTGTTCAGCGAGACCGTCGCGTCCTTCGGCTATGCCGACGCGCCCGGCCATCCGGCCTGGATCGAACCGCGCGAATGGCTGGGTGCGCAGCAGGCCGAGCGCTTCCCGCTGCATTTGCTGTCCTTCCAGCCGGCCACGCGCCTGCATGGGCAACTCGACCCCGGGCGCGTCGCCGCCGCCAACAAGATCGCGGGCCGCGAACCGATCACGCTGAACAGCGACGACGCCGCCGAGCGCGGCCTGAAGCCCGGCGACATCGTGCGCGTCTTCAACGACCGTGGCGCCTGCCTCGGTGGCCTGCGCACCGATCCCGGCCTGATGCGCGGCGTGGCCATGATGGCGACCGGTGCCTGGTTCGACCCGCTGGAACCCGGCGTGCCTGGCAGTCTGTGCGTCCACGGCAACCCGAACGTGCTGACGGCGGATATCGGCACCTCGCGGCTCGGCCAGGGTCCGTCGGCGCAATCCTGCCTGGTGCAGGTGGAGAAATTCACCGCCGCCCTGCCGCCGGTGCGCGTGCACCTGCCCCCGCGCATCGACGAAGCGGCTGCGTGACGCAGCGCCGCGCGTTGCTGGTCGCCACGCCGGCGCTGCTGGCGGCGCCGGCGCTGCGCGCGCAGTCGCTCACCATCCGCCAGGATGACCAGGTGGCGGCAGGCTGGCGCCGCGGCGTGCTGGTGCGCTGGGGCGACCGCGTGGCCTTCGATGCGCTGCCCTGGGACCCGACGCAGCCTTCGGTGGATGCGGCGGCGGCGCAGTTCGGCTGGGATGCGCGCATCATCGCCCTCATGGCGGCACCCAGCCCCGATGCGGTGCCGCGCGCGTTGCTGGCGGTGGCGCACCCCGCGGTCGATGCCCGCATGGCCTTCCCCGGCGGGCGCGACCTGCCCGACGTCGCGGGCGCGATGCAGGGCGTCTCGCTGCTGAACATCGAAAAGCGCGCCGACTGGACCGTGGTGGATGGCGGCTTCCAGAACCGCCGACTGACCGCCGGGACGCTGAGCCGCGTGGGCTCGGACGGCACGCTGGCGGCCGGGCTGGTCGGCGTGACCGGCGGCTGCGCGACCCCCTGGGGCAGCCTGCTGCTGACCGAGGGCGATGCCGCCGCCTGGCGCGCCCGCCTGCCGGGGCTCGATGCCGCCACCACCGGGATGGTGGTGGAACTCGACCCGGCCAATCCGCTCTGGGTGCCATCGAAGCGTGCGGCGCTTGGCCGCTTCGCGCCGGCGGATGCGGCGGCGGCCTTGTCGGCCGATGGCCGCGCGGTGGTCTGGCTGACCGATGGACGTGCGGGCGGGCACCTGTACCGCTTCGTCTCGGACGAGGCGGCGGGGATGCAGGCGCTCGATGCCGGGCGCCTGGCGGCGGCGCGCATCGACGGCGGTTCGCTGCGCTGGCTGCCGCTGCCCGAGGGCGACCCGCTGGCCGGCGCGCGCGCGGTGGGGGCGACGGGCTTGGACCGCCCCGCGGGATTGGCGTTCGATGCCGCGCGGGGGCGGCTGTGCGTGGCGCTGCGCGGTGGTGCGGGCAGCGTGCTGGAACTGCGCGCCGCGGCCGGCGACGCGGCGGCCGAGACCGGCGTGGCCGAGACGCTGATCGACGGCATCGCCGTCGCCATGCCGGCGGACCCCCGCGCGGCCGCGCCGGTGCCGGCCTGGCCCTGGGCGCCGGCCACGCTCGGCTTCGACCGCGATGGCGCCGTGCTGCTCGGCACGGATCGTGGTGCAGTGCCCGGCCCGCTGCCCGAGGCGCTGTACCGCGTGCCGGTCGAGGGCGCCGAGCGCGGTCGCGCGGCGCTGGTGCTGGCCGCGCCGGCGGGTGCCGCGCTGGGCGGGGCCATGGCCGCACCCGATGGCACGCTGCTCGCGGCCATTGCGCATCCCGGTGCCGGTGCGGGTGCCAGCTGGGCGCAACCGGCGACGCGCTGGCCGCAGCTGGACCCGCGCCTGCCGCCCCGCTCGGCGGTGGTCACCCTGGCGCGGGTGTAGCGCCGGGCACGCGAACGCCGCGACCAGCAAGGCCGGCCGCGGCGCGACGCAGACGCGGCGCCGTGAGGTTCAGGTGCCGATCACGCCGCCATCGTTCTTGGTGATCACCAGCGTGGCCGAGAGCGGCACGCCCGCCGCGCCATGTGGCCAGCGGCTGTTGATCCGCCCGGCGGCGAAATCGGCCGCCGAGGTGGTCGCCCCCGGGTGCTGCACGTTCACGAACATGGTCCGCTTGTCCGGCGTGGTGATCACGCCGGTGATTTCCTGCCCGGTCGGGCCGGTCAGGAAGCGGCGCATCTCGCCCGTGTTCGGGTTGGCGCAGAGCATCTGGTTGTTGCCGAAGGGCGCCAGGTCACCGCGATTCTGCTGTCCCTCGCCGATGTCGGTCTGGATCCAGAGCCGGCCATCGGCATCGAACCAGAGGCCGTCGGGGCAGGCGAGGATGTTGTCCGCGGTCACCGGCGCGCCGCCGGCGATGCGGCTGTCGCCGATCGGGCCGGCGATGAGGAACAAATCCCAGGTGAAGCGCGTCGCCGCGTGGTCGTCATTCGCCTCGCGCCAGCGCACGATCTGGCCGAACTGGTTGCGCCCACGGGGATTGGGCCCGTCCACCTGCTCGGCCGTGCGGCGGGTGTTGTTGGTCAGGGTGAAGTAGACGCGGCCGTCGCGCGGATCCACCGCCCCCCATTCGGGCCGATCCATCTTCGTCGCGCCCACCGCATCGGCGGCGGCGCGCGTGTTGACCAGCACCTCGCCCTGGTCGCGGAAGCCGTTGGCGCCGGTCAGCGGGCCCTGGCCGGCAACGAGCGGCAGCCATTCGCCGGTGCCGTCGGCGTTGAACTTCGCGACGTACAGGATGCCCTCATCGAGCAGCGAGCCGTTCGCGGTGGCACGGTTGAAGGGCCGCGCCGAGACGAACTTGTAGATGTATTCGTTGATGGCATCGTCGCCGGCATAGGCGACGACCGGGCGGCCCTCGACGGCGGGGCCGAACACCACGCCCTCATGGGCGAAGCGGCCGAGCGTGGTGCGCTTCACCGGCACGCTGTTCGGATTCCAGGGGTCGATCTCGACCACCCAGCCGAAGGCGTTGGGCTCGTTGCGATAGTCCTGGGCGGCGGCGCTGCCGGTGGACGCAGCGTTGAAGCGCGCGAATTCGTCGCTGCCGCCCTGCGCCTGGTCCCAGTTGTAGCGGCCCTGGGCGGTCGGCACGCCGTAGCGGGCATGTTCGCGCGGCAGTTCGGGCTTCTGGTCCACCTGGTCGGTATTGCGGAAATAGCCCGCCCAGTTCTCCTCGGCGGTGAGGTAGGTGTTCCAGGGCGTCACGCCATGGGCGCAGTTGTTCAGCGTGCCGCGGGTGCGGGTGCCATCGGGGCTGTACTTGGTGCGGACCAGCGCATGGCCGCGGACCGGGCCGGCGATCTCCATCGGCGTCGCGCCGGTGACGCGGCGGTTGCGCGGGTCGTTCACCACGGCCCACTGGCCATTCGCCTGCTTCGTGATGCGCACGATGGACACGCCGTGCGCGTTGATCTCCTTCAGCACCTCGTCATCCGGGCGCGCGCCGTTCACGACCGGCATGCGGCCATTGGCGATTGCCTGGCCCGCGGCGCGGGCATGCATGAAGCGTGGCTCGATGTATTCGTGGTTCAGCGCGAGCAACCCGTCGGTGCTGCTGCCCTGGTCGGGCTCGCGGCCCTCGATCGGGAAGAAATGCATGCCGTCGTGATGCGCGCCGATTGCGGTGCCTTGCTCGGCGCCGGTCATCTCGGCGGGCGCCTTCCAGGGCTGGCCATTGAGCGGCGTGCCGTGCGGGATGATGACCTGGACCGAATAGCCCTCGGGCACGACCACGGTGTCGGTGGTGTTCACCGGCACGGGGCGGAAGCCGATCGCTGGGCCGGTGGTGGCTGCCGCCGCCGCGCCCTGTGCGCCCGCAGGCTGGGCGCCGGCCCCGATGAAGCCGGTGATGGCGGTCGCGAGCCCGCCCATGAGCATCCGCCGCCGGCCAAGCCGCGCCTCGGCGATCTCGGTGAAGGTCGGGTTGGCGGAGGCGTTGGAGGGGATTTCGTCGCCTGCATCGAGGTCGTAGGGCAGGTGGCGCAGATCGTCCGGCATGTGTTGAAGCTCTCTGGCAGGGGCTGGGTCGGCAGCGTCTTAGCGGCGCTCGGCGACGGGCCGAAGGCAGTTGGATTACAGAACGATGACGCCGGCGGCCCGCAGGCCGATGCGGCGGATCACCTGCTGCCTGCGCGGAAGGGTCGGCAATGCGGGCGGCCCTGGACGGCGCCGGGGTTCGCGGCCGATCACGCCATGGGGCGGTGGGCACCGCGCCGGCTGCCCCTGGCCGGGGCAGTCTGCGTGTCGCGGGCGCTGGCGCTGCGCCTCGATGCGGCGCGTCCGGCGGGTGGTGCTGGCGCGCGGCGGCCTCGGCGTTCGCGGGGCGTGCGGGTGCGGCTGCGCGTGGCGTCTGTGCCGAAACGGCCCGGGGCGAGCACCAGCCCCGCGCCAATCACGACCGTGCGGAACATGGCGAGGCGGTCCTCCGGTCAGGGTGGTGACAGGACGACTGCGTCGGGGCCCCGCAGTGTCCTGAGGGCCTTCTCCGTGTCCGGTCCTGTCTCAGCAGCCTTGGCCGCCGAACAACCGCCCTGCGATGTTTCGAGGTGCGGCGTTACACCCTCAACGCCATCCGCGCCTGACGGACCGCCTTGAGCGCCTTGCCCGGATGGCCATCGCCCAGTTCCTGCGCCGCGGTGCGCAGATGCGCGGCGAGCCATTCGGCATGCGCGGGCAGCGGCGCGCCGCGCATGGCATCGAGGCTCATGCGCGTCCCGGCCAGGCCCAGCGCGGTGCCCGCCGCCTCGGTGCGGCCCTGCAGAAGGTCGTCCTCGACCTCGGCGAGCAGGCCGTCGAGCAGGCTTTGCGGACCCTCGACACGCGTCGGCAGTCGCCGGGTCGGGTCATGCGGGTCGAATTCCGGCGGCTTCGCCTCGGCGGCCGGCAGATTGATGTGCGACAGCAGGTCGAACATCGACTTGGAAAGCGGCGTGTTGGGCATGGTCTGTCCGGCGGGTCCCTGGCTGCGGTCCGGGGCGTTGGCCCCGGCTGTCGGAGAGTCTGCGCCCTTCGTGGCCGCGTGCCTTGATCCGGCACAAGCCGACCGGGGCGCGCCCCCGACCTCGGGGGCAGTCTATACCCCGCGGCGGCGGCGCCGCACACCATCCGCGACAAGGGTACAGCCGGCGACCGTTGCCATGATGGCCAGGCCGGGCCAGACGGCGGCCCAGGGGGCGCTGAAGACCAGTTCCTGCGCGTTCGCGAGCATGTTTCCCCAGGAGGGTGCCGGCGGGCTGATGCCCAGGCCGAGGAAGGACAGCGTCGATTCCGCAAGGATCGCCCCGGCGACGGCCAGAGCGGTCGCGACCGCGACGGGGGGCATCAAGGCCGGCAGCACGTGGCGACGCAGGATGCGCGCCTCGGAGGCGCCCAGCGCGCGCGCGGCGCGGACGTGGTCGCGCGAGAAGGTGGCGAGTGCCGCCGCGCGCGCGAGACGCGCCACGCCCACCCAGCCGAACACCGCCAGGATGACGACGATGCGCAGCACGTCGCCGGCCGGCTCGCCGCGCGCCGGCAGGCCGATGCGCGACGGGTCGGCGGCGGCCAGGAGCACCAGCAGCGGCAGCGCGGGCAAGGCGAGCATGAAGTCGGCCAGGCGCATGATCAGCGCATCCGCGACCCCGCCGCGCCAGGCGGCGAGAAGCCCGGCGGTGGTGCCGATGATGGTGGCGGCCAGCGCGGCGGCGAGGCCCACCGCGAGCGACACGCGCGCGCCATAGAGCAGCCGCAGCAGGATGTCGCGCCCGAGGTCGTCGGTGCCGAGCGGATGCGTGGCCGATGGCGGTTCGAACCGCGCCATCAGGTCGGGCGCGAAGGGGTCGTGGCCGAGCGCGGCGGCGATGAAGGGCGCGGCGAGCGCGGACAGCGCCAGCGTGCCGAGCAGCGCCAGGCCCAGGTGCAGCCGCGTCATCGTTCCCGCAGCCTCGGGTCGAGGGCGCGCTGCGCGAGGTCGGCGCCGAGGGTCGCGAGCATGGTGGTGAGCGCGACGAGCAACAGCGCGACCAGCGCGAGGTTGGTGTCGTTGCCCATCACCGCGTCATACAGAAGTTTCCCCATGCCGGGGCGGGCGAACACGGTCTCGGTGACCAGCGCGCCGCCGGCCAGCGCACCGGCATCGAGTGCTGCGATCTGCAGCACCGGCAGCGCGGCGTTGGGGAAGGCGTGGCGGACCAGCACGCGCGCTTCCGAGGCACCGCGCGCGCGGGCGGTGCGGATCCAGGGTTCCGTGAGTGTGGCTTCGAGAGATGCGGCGGAATGGCGCGCGTAGGCCGCGAGATGCGCGATGGCCAGCGTCGCGACCGGCAGCACCAGGTAGGTCAGGCCGGCGCCGGCCTCGGGCGCCCCGCCGGCCGGCAGCCAGCCGAGCGTCACGGCGAAGGCGATGATCAGCAGGATGCCGAGCCAGAAGGTCGGCATGGCCTGGCCCATGACGGCGATGGCATCGACGCCGGGTGCCGCGCGCGGGCGCGAGGCGGCGAGCGCGCCGAGGGCCACGCCGAGCGTCAGCGCGATCAGCAGCGCGGACCCTGCGAGCGCCAGCGTGGACAGCAGCGCGGGCCCGAGCAGCGCCGCGACCGGCTGCGCGAACAGGCGCGAATAGCCGAACTCGCCGCGCAGCAGCCCGCCGGCCCAGGCGAGATACCGTTCGGCGAAGGGGCGATCCAGGCCATGCAGCGCGCGCATCCGCGCGGCGTCCTCGCTGGTCAGGCGCGGGTCGCCGGCGATGGCGACCTCGATGGGGTCGCCGGGCATCAGCGCGATCAGGGCAAAGGCGCAGAAGGACAGGATGGCGAGCGTCGCCGCGATCTGCGCGACGCGGGTGGCGAGGATGCGGGTCATGGCGGCCGATGACTGACGGCCTCGACCCGGTTGCCGTCCGGGTCGAGCAGGAAAGCCGCGTAGTAGTGCGCGTGGTAGTGCGGGCGCGTCCCGGGCGCGCCGTCATCCATGCCGCCTTGCGCGATGCCTGCCGCATGGAAGGCGTCCACCGCCGCGCGGTCCGGCGCGCGGAAGCACCAGTGGCGGCGGTCGGCGTCGATCGGCGCGCCGGTCGCGCGGATCGTCAGGTAGGTGTGGCTGTCGTCGTCGGCGCTGTTGCGCGCGCCGTAGCCGATGGCGTCTTCCTCCCGCCACACGCAGGGCACGCCGAGCGCCGCCATCACCGCATCGTAGAAGCGCGCCGCGCGCGCCAGGTCGCGCACGGTGATGGAGACGTGGTCGAGCATCAGCGCACCCGCCACTCCTCCGCCCAGAGCGGCGAGGCGTTCAGATGCCCCGTTGGCCGCACGCCATCGAGCCATTGCGGCCAGACATGCGCATCGGCGCGGAACCACAGCGGGATGGCGGGCAGGTCCTCGGCGTAGATGGCCTGCAGGCGGCGCCACATCTCGCGGCGCTGCGCGACGTCGAGCTGTTCGGGGATGGTGTGGGTCAGCACATCCATCTCGGCATTGCGGAAGCCGCCGTAGTTCTGGCCGGACCAGTTGCGTTCCTCGCGCGGGATCTCGTCGGAATGCAGCGACGACCGCGGCACCGATTCCGGCGCGCTGATCCAGGCGAACAGCGCCAAGCCCTGGAAGCGACGGCGCGACAGCGTCTCGGCGAAAAACACGCGCGGCGGTTCGTTGCGGATGCGCGCCTCGATGCCCGCCTGGCGCCACATGCCTTGAAGCACCTGCTGCACCTGTTCGCGCGCGCGGTTGCCGGCGGTGGTCATGAATTCGAGCGACAGGCGCTCGCCGGCCGCGTTGCGGCGGATGCCGTCCGGGCCGGGCGTCCAGCCGGCCTCGTCCAGCAGCGCGCGGGCGCGGGCCAGGTCGAAGGGCCATTGCCGCACATCCGGGTCGTGCATCGGGTCGAGCGGGTTCACCGCGGTATGCGCAACCGGCTGCCGCCCGCCGAAGAGGCGCTCGGTGATCTGCGCGCGGTCGGTCGCCAGCAGCAGCGCCTGGCGCACGCGGCGATCCCCCAGCGCAACATGGTCGTGGCGCAAATCCATGTGCTCGTAGATCAGGCCGGGCTGGTATGTGAAGCGGAAGCGGTTGCCGGTGCGACGTTCCAAAGCGATGGCCTGTTCGATCGGCAGGCCGAGTTCGCCGGCGATCATGTCCACTTGCCCCGCGAGCAACTGCGCTTCGAGTGCGGGCGTATTCTCGACCGTGCGGATGGTGATGCGGCGGAAGGCGGGCGCGGCACCGTTCCAGGTCGGGTTGCGGTCCAGGGTGATCGACGCACCCGGCTGCACGCCGCTGATGCGGTACGGGCCGTTCCATAGCGCCGGGTTCGTCGTCTCGGTGTCGTAGGCGGTGCGGGTGCGATAGGCGCGCGGATCGGCCTGCCAGCGCGCGCGCTCGATATGCGCGGGCAGCGGCTGGAAGTCGCCCATCGAGGCATATTCGAAGGTCACGCGGTCGAAACGCAGGGTGATGGTGCGCGGGTCCACCACGATGAGTTCGTAGGCGCTGCGGTAGAATTCGGCGGGGCCGAAGCCGGTGGCGGCGTCGCGCCCGGCTTCCCAGGCGAAGCGCAGGTCGTCGGCGGAAACCGGCGTGCCGTCGCCCCAGCGCATTCCCGCGCGCAGCCGGTAGGTGACGCGGATGCCGGGCTTGCCGTCGGGCGTGGTCTCGCGTTCCGCGCCGCCGTTCTCCAGTGAGGGCAGCGTTTCGCAAGTCAGGCACGCCAGCCGCCAATCGGCGGCATAGGCGGTGAGCGGGCGGCGCGCGAAGCCCAGCACGTAGGACTTCGCCGCCATGTTCTCGATGTTGGGGTGAAAGGTGGAGGGATACTGGGTGAGGCCGATGGTGAGCGTGTCGCGCGGCTGGGCGGCGGCCGGGGCTGCCAGAAGACAAACGGCCGCGAAAAGCAGACTCCTAATCCTCGTCATGGTTCGGGGTATCTCCGAAACCTTGCCGCATTTCGTCGAGCGTTCGGCCGTTGAAGCGCCACCAGGAGGGCCCGGACACGGCGGTCCAGTTGTAACCATTCTCCCGTGCAAGGATCGCCGCCGCACCGGACAGGCTGGTTATCTCACCGCGAAATCTAATTTTTCGATCGTCGATCACTTCTGCTGTCTGCTGTTCGTCGAAATCCGATGTCAGAATCTTGCCTGGAGGTAGGCCAACTAGCGAAAAGCGGAACTGGCTGCGCCGCTGACGTTCGTGATTCAGCGCAGCACGATCTTCGATCGTTTGGACCACGTCGTCACTCGGCGTAACGTCTGTCCCGCGGGCTAGGTCGAGTGCGGCGCGGACCCGATCAGGCCCTATCCGAAAAAACTCGCGGTTCTGCCGAACTCGATGATCGCCAAAGGCAGCGTGGAGCCGACGTTCGACGTACGCAACATCTTGCACGCGGAATGCGCAAAAGCACTCGAACGGCACCGGAATCGCGGTGGTGTCTAGCTGACGCAATCGCGTTGCCAAGTCGCCGGTCGTCCTACCAATCTTTACCAAACCCGGCATTGGGTTGGGAATCGGAGGCCCCACTCACTCCGCCGCATCCTTCGCCCGCGCCTCCCCCACCCCGCCATGCGCGACCGACCACGCCACCGGGTTCTCCAGGAACTTCCGCACTTCCTTCAGCGCGCCGTCGCTGAAATACGGCTTCTCCCGGCACACTTCGAGCACGTCCCACCAGGTGCAGAGGTGATGCAGGTTCAGCCCCATCTCCTTCAGCTTCTCGAAGGACCCGGGGAAGACGCCGTAGTAGAACACCACGAAGGTATGGTCGCAGACCGCACCGGCCTCGCGCAGCGCATTGGCGAAGCGGATCTTTGAACCGCCGTCCGTCGTCAGGTCCTCGACCAGCAGGGTGCGCTGGCCGACCGGCACCTCGCCCTCGATCAGCGCGTTGCGGCCGAACCCCTTGGGCTTCTTCCGCACATAGGCCATCGGCGCCATCATGCGGTCGGCGATCCAGGCGCCGAAGGGAATGCCCGCCGTCT
>LNFM01004154.1_pt1 | contig 42233 bp, 43 predicted proteins | sample 596031 | NCBI WGS metagenome assembly LNFM01 (sample SAMN04254537, study PRJNA301005) | activated carbon metagenome | isolation source: dual media filters at the Ann Arbor, Michigan drinking water treatment plant | place: USA: Ann Arbor
CTCGAAATCGAGGCTTCGCTGAAGCGCCTGCGCTCAATCATCGAGCGCATCCCAACGACCAAATCGACCAAAGAAGCGCTGGACCTCAACAGCTATGCCCGGGCCGAAGCCGTGCGCATCGGGCTCATGGTCGAGCGGGTCAAGGCAGCGCGCGTGAAGGTCGATCAGGCCCGCTATGCCCTCTGGCTGCAGGCCTATGCCATCGACGCAACATTCATCAAAGTGAAGGGTGGTTCCGAATGATCCGCAATCTTGTCCGGGGTCTTGGCCCTCTTCTGATCTCAGCAGCCTTGCTTTCTTCGGCCCCTGCCCTCGCGCAGGGCGTGCCAACAGTTGACCTGACCAGTATCGCCAAGATCGGCGAAGTGCTGACCGAGGCCAAGCTGCAGGTGAAGGAGATGATCGCCTCCAACCTGAAACTCGATGAGCAGATCCTGAAGCAGATCGAACAGATCGCGACGCTGAAGGCACAGCTCGACGCCTTGCGCAACGGGCTGACGCTAGAAGCCTTGGGCATCCCAGACCCGGACACCTTCTTTGATGACATTCTGCCAGATGTGGCTGATCTGACCGGTGGGTTGATCGCGGCGAAGGACGGCAGCTATTCCCTGATGACCACATCCGGCAAGGTCGGCGACAAGCCCGCCGCCCAGTATGTCTCTGAGTTCTTCGCCTCAGCCGGGCTCGATGTGGCCACAGTCGATACGCTTGCGAACAGCGAAGATGAAGGGGCCGCCCGGATTGGCACGCAAGCCAATACTGCGGCCTTCCTCTCGGCCGCAGCAGAAACCTCCTCGGTCAAGGCCTCTGAAAGCCTCGAGCGGGTCCACGAGCTTGTACAGGAAATCCCCGACACCGAAGGGCTGAAAGAAGCCATCGACCTCAACACCCGCGTGACGGCGGAACTGTCGATCGCCCTCGCCAATATCTGGAACATGGAATCCGCGCAGCTGATGGGCATGGGCGAAGCGGGCGTCATGGATGCCGCCACCGCAGCCGAAGAGCAGAAGTTCATCAAAGTCCTTGGGGGAGAATGAGCATCCTTGGGCTGATCGCGGTATTCTCGGCCGCAGCTTGGGCCGAAACCCCTGTCCCGGCAGAGCTTGCTCAGGAAGACGCCTATCTCGACGTTTTGCCCAAAGTCGAGATCGCTGAAAATGTGCAGCCAATCCCGGGAGCAGTGAACGAAGAATTCCGGAACTGCCGGGCATTGTGGCCTGCTGAGTATGAGCTATCGCAGAAGGGCCCTGAAGCCCGCGCCTATCGGGATATCTACGGGTTCATCAAAGTCAGGAATGTGGTTCAAACTCAGGACTGCTCTTGTGGCGGGAAGGTCGCGAACTGGGAAGCTGTCGAAGCCCTGGCCGCCGACTTGCGGAACGCGAAGGCCGTCGAGCGTTTGACCTGGCAGCAAACGCTCGAAGTCTTTGAAGCATCGAATGCCCTGTTCCCGATCGTAGAGACCATGTGCGGGGGCCGCTTCTGATGGACAGCGTCTCGACCATACTGGCGACGCTGGACTCGGCGATCACTGCCGCTGGTCGGCAGTACTTCGAGGCGACGGCCGGTGCTGTCGGGCCTCTCTACACCAGTCTGTTGACCCTGCTTCTCGTCATGGTCGGGATCAACGCGGCTTTGAATGTCTATCGGATCTCGATGCGCGACGCGGTCCAGTTGTCGTTTCGGATCGTCATGGTCCTGATGTTTGGGCTGACTTGGTCAAACTTCACCCAGATCTATGACGCCGCCAGCAACGGGCTCAGTGCTCTTGCGCTGGAATACTTTCGGCTCGGGGGTGGCGGTGTCGGTGCATCCGCCACTGCGGCGATGGATGACATGGCGAACATGATGGCCGGAAACGTGGATTCCGTGTCTTCGGCCATGTCCTCGATCATGCGCGGCTTTGTGGCCGCTGTTCTCTATGTGGTGCTCGGCGTGTTGATGGCAGTTTACGTGTTCATCGTCGGCTTCTCGAAGCTGATGATCGCATTCCTTCTCGGGGTTGCACCGATCGCCATCGGCGCCACGATCTTCGAGAAGACCAAGGGCATGTTCGAGGCCTGGCTTTCAGCCATGATCGGCTATCTGATGTATCCGGTCGCCTCTGCCGGCGTTATTGTTGCCGTGGTGACTGTTGCCCATGACGTCTTCCGAAACGCGGATGCAGTCACCGACCTCGGCTCGATCCTCGGCTTCTTCGTCATCGTTTTCGTCGGGATCTTTGCCTTGATGGCAATCCCGAATGCCGTGACGCACATCACCGGCCAGATCAGCCTTGCGAGTATCGCGCCGCAAGCGCTGCGTGTTGCGGGCAAGCCGCTGGAAAAGGCGTCCGAGTATTCGGCGCGCCGGATGAACGAGGTGCGATCGGGTTTCATGCACGGCAAGACCGAACACCACCATCTACGCGATCAGGCGCGGTCCGATGCCGAGCGGGGACAGGCCGCAAGGGCGCGGCTTGGCCAGTTCATCCGCGACAGCTGACGCTGACGAACTGCCCAACGCCGCACAGCCGCCGACCGCGCAAATCCCCATTTCCGGAGCAAGACAATGACAGGCTCAAACCCTGAATTGAGAAGTTTTCTCGAAGCTGAGATGTTCTACGGCGTCAAAAAGCGTGAACGCATCGCCTATGCCGTGGCCGGTGGCGGGCTGGCCATCGGCCTGATGGGCATGATCGCCGTCGTCACCCTCCTGCCCCTGAAACAAACCGAGGCCTTCCTCGCCATCGTCGACAAAGACACTGGTGTCGCCGAACGCGTGGTCGCGGTGGAAAAGGCCGGGATCGAACAGGCCGAGGCCATCCGCCAAAGCCTGCTCTTTGCCTATGTCACCGACCGCGAAACCTATGACCAGCATGACAATGAATCCCGCATTCTACGCGCCTACACATGGTCCGAAGGCAATGCCCGCCAAGGGCTTGTAAGCCTTTGGACAGAAGGCAATGCCAATTACCCACCCAAGCTCTATGGCCAGAACTCAAAGGTGGTCATCGACGTCCTGTCGATCACCCCGGTGACGGATACCACCGCCCAGGTGCGCTTTACCAAGACCTGGGTTTCCGATGGTGAGGGTATGCCTGACCGGATCGGCAAATTCACCGCCACCGTCACCTATCGCTTCGAGCCCTCCAAACAGACCGCGCTCGATCTCGTCTGGCAAAACCCGACCGGGTTTCTGGTGACGGACTACCGCATCACAGCAGAAACTTTGGCCCCCACGGAGGAATGACATGACCCATCCACTGACCCTTCCAGTGCTCGGGCTTCTGATCTCGATGACCGCCCTGCCCGCTTTGGCCGAAACCGCACCGAAGCCCGGCAGCCATGATGCCCGTGTGACCTATGCCACCTATCAAGAAGGCCAAGTCTACCGGATCAACACCAGGCTCAGAAACGTGACCCTTGTCGAACTTGGCGAGGGAGAAAAGATCCAGTCCATCGCCATTGGCGATCTCGAAAGCTTCAAGATCGACAAGCTCGAGCGGGCCAACCTCTTCATCATCAAGCCCGTCGTCGCCGGGGCCACGACCAACCTGACCGTCGAGACGCAGCGCAACATCTACTTTCTGCAGGTGACGGAAGGCGGCCGTGGTGAACCGAACTATTCGGTGAAGTTCACCGTGCCGGGCAGCACGCGTACGGCAGCAACCGGCAGCGAGATCCCGGCCTCGCTGCCCATGACCTACAAGATCATGAAAAAGGGCCGCGCCCTGCCCGGTTTTGCGCCGGTGTCGATCTCGGATGACGGTCGCAAGACCACCTTCTTGATCCCGCCCGGCGCACCGATGCCGACAATCTTCCGCGCAGATGCTAAAGGTCAGGAATACTCGGTCAATTCCTCCGTCCGCGGGACCACCATCACCGTCAGCACCCGCTCTGAACGTTGGGTTCTGCGTTACGGCGAAGAATACGTCTGCGTCACCGCCGAGCCGGGGGTGAGCCAATGACCGACGAGTCCCAAGCCGAAAAACTCACTGCCCGCATGGAGCGCATGAAACCTGCCGAGGCGCCAAAGCGCCGACGGGGTGTCAACCCTTATGCGCTTTCCGCCGTGACGGCCGTGGCCGGTGTCGGCGTTGGGGCTTGGCTAGTTTTGGCAGCACCCGATGCCCCTGCCCCAGCTCCTGCCATCGAGACGGCCTCGGTCAGCGATTTTCAAGGCGATGGTACGGGAACAGACGGCTTCAGCGTGTCACGGCCAAAGCCGCAGATCGTCCCGGCAGCGCCGGATACCTCGGAGGCGGAACGGTTGCAGGCGGAGATCGAAGCGTTAAACGCCCAGATCGCCGTTCTGAAAGCCAATCCGGTGACTGTCACCGACGAGGCCGCACTCGCTGACCTCAAAGCGCAGGTTGCGGCCCTCGATGCCGATGCAAAGGCCCGCGCGGCGGAACTCTCCGATCTCGAGCGCGAGAACATCCGGCTTCAGACCGAGCTCGAGACCAAGGCCCTGATCGATGGCGATTCCGAGGCTGAAGCGGCCCGCGCTCGGGAAGAAGAATTGGCTCGGCGCAGGCAAGAGGCCGAGATGCTGAAGGAGGCGCAAATCCACTCCGACATGGTGGCCCTGCGCTCCAGCATGGACATGGGCGGCGAGGGTGGCACCACTTCCCCTGCCCCGGCTGCGCCGGGACAGGCGACGACGGGAGATGATGCGTTTCGAAGGGCTGGAGCCAAGGCGGCCGAGGTCCGACAAGCGGAAGTCATTGCCGATCCAGCCCACACCGTGATGCAAGGAACGCTGATCGAAGCAGCCCTCGAGACAGCGATCAGCACCGATCTTGCCGGCAATGTCTCGGCCATCGTCAGCCATGATGTCTGGTCGTTCGATATGTCGCGCGTGTTGATCCCGCGCGGTTCGCGCCTCTTCGGGCGATACGATTCCGAGGTCGATGCAGGCCAGCGGCGTGTGCTGATTGCTTGGGACCGTCTGGTCACCACCGATGGGCAGTCCGTCACCCTTGCCGCCTATGGCACCGACCGCATCGGACGTTCGGGTTTGCCCGGCACGGTGCGGAACCACTTCCTCCAGCGGTTTGGCACCGCCGCTCTGATTTCCCTGATTGGGGCCGTACCAACGCTGGCCGCCGACAAATACGCGGCCAATGAAGTGGCCTCCGACACCGCCGAAAACGTCGGCACCGATCTCGGCGAGGCGGTCAATACGGTGATGGCCGATTATCTCAGCATCCCGCCGACGATCAGCGTCAACCAAGGCGCGGTCGTGATGATCCGGGTCGATGCGGATCTGGCGTTTTACTGATGAGCTATCTCGACACCTATCTCGGGCAGCTCGATGCCGCCCTGTCCGACCCGGCCGTGATGGAACTGGCTATCAATGCCGATGGATCGATCTGGCTGGAGCGCGCGGGGCAGATTCACATGACCCCAAGCGGACTTGCCGCCCTGCCCGCGCGCTCGGTGCGGGATCTGGCCTCCCAGATCGCCAACTCAACCTCAAACACTTTCACCGAAACCGCGCCTTTGGTCTCGGCGGCGGTGCGCTACCGCGATCTGATGCTGCGGTGTCAGGTGGTAGGCAGCCCTGCTGTCTCGGGCGGCACGGTGATCGGCATCCGGGTGTTTCGATCGCGGCAGGGGGATAAGCGGCGCGTCGCCAAATCCTTCAACTTTCTGCGAGGCCAAGAAAACTCCCTCGAGGAGGAGCGCCGCGCGATGGTGGCGGAAATTCGCGCCGGATCGGAAGGGGCAGATGTCGAGGCTTTCTTGGGCAAACTGGTCTCTGAGCGGCTGAACGTCATCGTCTCTGGTGGCACCTCGACCGGCAAGACCGAGCTCGGTCGCAAGCTTCTGGAAATGGTCGCCTCCGACGAGCGGATCGTCACGATTGAGGATTCCCTCGAACTTCTGCCCGGCCAGCCCAATACCGTAAGTCTCATCGCGCAGCGTGACGAGGGTTCACCCCGGTCTGCCGATAAGCTCTTGCAGGCCACGCTGCGCTTGCGACCCGACCGGATCATCTTGGGCGAATTGCGCGGGGCCGAGGCCGCGACGTTTCTGGACGCGATCAACACGGGGCATTCGGGGTCTTTCACGACGCTGCACGCTCATTCGGCCCGCAAGGCGATGGACCGGCTGGCACTTTTGGTGATGGCGCAGGGTACCAAGCTCAGTTTTGGCGAAGTGATCCGATACCTGCAGACCTCGATCGACGTGATCCTGCAGATGGGCCGCATCGGCGATCAGCGCGGGATCATGGAGATGTATTTCCCCGGCCTCGACGACTGACACCGCCGCAGCGCCCGCCCGCCCCTTCCCCATTTCCGGCTCTTTGCCTCGCAGGTACACCATGGAAAACGACATCAATGCAGGATCGGCGCGCCCGAAAACACAGCGCAGCGATGCGGAACGCATGGCCACCGAGCGCCCGAAGGAATATTTCTCGGTCCGGCTGACCCTGTCAGGGGCGGCGCAGGACTTCGAAGACCCGCGCCAAGCTGGCGAGGCGTTCTTTCGCGTGGATCCCGCCGAGCGGCCCTCGGTCGCGCATATCGACGGCAATACCGCCCGGACGATGGCCCGCACGGAAATCCACGGGGTCCATGAGACGGGCGAGACGCGGTATTTCAAATCACTGCCGGACTCGCATGCGCCGGATGCCGAGTTTCGCGCCGGGTTTTTGAATGCGATGGAAACCTCGCTGACGGAACGGTTGGGCAAAGTCGAGTGGGGCAAAGAGGGTCCGGCCGTGACTGAACGGCTCGATACTGGGTTGAGGGATGATCTCGAGGCCTTCGCCCGCCGCGCACCAGAAAAGGCAGCGACGCTTTGGGCGGACCACAGTGACGCGGTCCCGCCCGGGCCGGAATTGCGCGCGGCGGTGCAAGCCCGGGAGGACGTGGCGGATCGAGAGGTAACCGCCTACCAAAACGCCCTTGCCGAAAAGCCACCCATCATCGCCACAGGCGATTGGGTCACCACCGATGCAAATGTCGAGCTACGGCCCGTAGCGGTGGCTACCGATCGGGGCATTCATACGGGCTACGAGGCAAATCTGCCGGGAGGGGAGAATGAGCTTACCGTTTCTGAGCGCACTTTCCCGAATTCCCGCGAGGCCCTGCGCCATGCCTATGACTTGTATGAAGGTGGTGAGGCTGGTCTTGAGCTGGCGGTGAAGCGCGCGGCCGAGGTGGACCGCGAGCTGGTGGAAGAACCCGACCGCTCGCCGGAAGGGCTTGTTCTTGAGCATCGGCCACAGCCCGAGTTCGCCCGCCCGGAGATCGCGATCTATGCGGGCGATGAGGCGCAACTTGTTATGACCCTTGGCCGGGACAATGAAAACACCCGCGATCTGGCCGAACGGCTCGTCGCCGACCCGGAATTTCGGAAGGTGGTGGCCGAGCATATCCCCGATGCTCAGGCCACGCTCGGCACCGGTCGCTTTGTCGACGGCGAAGGCTCCAGTGGATTTCTGCCCGACGAGCTCTTGGCCGTCACCTCCTATGCTCGAGACGGTGGCGCCGAGGTTCTGGCGAAGTTTCCCGATGAAGCACAGCTAAGTGAAGCCTTGGCCAAGCATCTGGCGCAAAGCCCGGTGATGGCGGTCTATGTCGAAGAGGAACAGCAGCGGAGCGACTTTGCGGCTGACCCGGCGCAGGGCTTATCGGCCTGGGTGGCGCAATCTACAGCCCAGATCGACAGATTGCCGCCAGACCGACAAGACGACCTGCGAACCGAAATGCAGGGGATCGCCAAAGAGGCGGAGTTGAAGCCCCGCCGCGCTCAACCCTCTACGCCACCTCCATCGGCGCGACAACTTTGGTGGTTGGTGGCGCAGAGACCGAGTTCCAAAACGGCAGCGCCGCAAGCCTTAGGGCAGATCTGAGCCTCAACGCCCGACTGGCAGGCATCGACAGTGAAAAACTTCAGAAGCGTCTGGAAACCGGGGCCGCCGATGCCCGCGAAGAAGAGTCTTGGGTGAAATCCGATATTGCCGATGTCGCCAAGCGGCATGGCTTTGATCTCGGTAGCGTGCAGGGTCGCAGCGCTGCGGCTGAGCGGGTGGATCGTTTCTACGAGCGTGCAGCCGAATTGATCCACTCCGCCCGCAGCATCGAAGTGACTCGCGGGCCAGATCCTCTGGTCGAGGCCCTGGGTTCACTTGCCAAGGTACAAGCCAGCCAAGGATCCGTCGCCTTCCGCAACGAAAATCAGGCACGGGATTTCGCGGAAGAAATGAAGGAGCGCTATGGGGCGACGGTGTTGCAGGACATCGCCGCTGGCCGGACCGAGGCACTGGAAAAGGATGTACCGGACCCCGCCGCTCGGATGGCGATGGCCGTCGCCGTCGTCTCCGCTGCCAAAGCGGCGGAACGCAGAATGGTGGCGCAAGCGGCGTCGCGGCCACCTGAACACGCGCGGACGCATGCCCACGATCGCAATCAGGACCGGGAGTTTTGATCTTGCAACGCATTGCTTTACTGCTTCCCCTTGGTCTCACCTCCGGCCTGCTGGTTGGCCTCATCGCCGGGGGTCTTGTCCTCAACCTGATCCTTGGCCGCGATCCGAATGCGACCGGCATCTTTGTCCTGATCGCAGAGTTTCCCGGTTTTGCCCGGTTGACCTCAGTGCCCTGGGTCCTGCCTTGGCAGATCGTCGGCGCGTCGACCGTGCTCTTCACGGTTGCGGCCGTCGCCCTAACCTTCCGCCAGCAACTCACCGAATATGGTCAGGCCAAATTCCAGGCGCGCGCTGAGATGAAGACGAATGGCCTCCTTCAGCCCTTGGGCTCGGGGATGGTCTTCGGCAAGCTCGGCGCCCCTTCAAAAACTGCGCCTTACGTCAGCGCCACATTCCAAAAGTTTCCGCACTGCCTCGTTGTGGCACCGACCCGCGCCGGTAAGGGCGTGGGCTACGTCATTCCGAACACGCTGCTCTTCAACGGCAGCATCGTGGTGCTCGACGTGAAAGGCGAGATTTTTGAAGCCACCTCCCGGCACCGACAGGCCGAGGGTGACGCGGTTTATCGCTTTTCGCCTTTCGATTTTGAACATCCGACCCATCGCTACAACCCGCTCGAGCGTGTCGCCCGCATTGAAAACTTCGAACAACGCTACACCGAACTGGCAAAGATCTCGGACTACTTCTTGACGGTTTCGGACAAAGGGACGGCAGGGGACTTTCTGACCGAGGGACGCGAACTCTTCGTGGCTGCCGGGCTTCTTGCCATTGAACGGGCCAAGCCCACCATCGGCGAAATCAGCCGCATCCTCTTCGGACGGGGGGCCACCCAAGAGGTTTACAGCGAGCATGCAGAGGAGGTGAAACACCCCAACGCGGCCCAGACCTTCCGCAAATTCGCAGGCTATTCTGATCGGACCCTGTCCTCCCACGCCTCTGTCTTGGGAGGCGCGGGCATGACGCTCTGGAATAACCCGGCGGTAGATCGGGCGACCTCCGGCAATGACTTTTCCTTCGCGGATCTCCGCAAGCGGCCGATGTCGATCTATGTCGTGGTCAACGCCGATGACATTCGAACCCTGTCGCCTTTGGTCCGCCTGTTCTTTGGCGAATTGATCGCCACCATGCGCTCAACCCTTCCCGACCCGAAATCAGAGCCTTGGCCTGTCATGGTTATGCTGGATGAGTTCGACCAGCTCGGGCCAATGCCCATCGTTGAACAGGCGTTGAAGCAGCTCGCCGGCCATGGCGCGCGGGTGTCGATCATCACCCAGTCTATCCCTGGCCTCGACAACATCTATGGCGAAAACGTCCGCCTGTCGCTCGAGTCTGCGGCCGGCATGAAGCTCTACCTGGCCGCCAACGACAAGAAAACGGCGGGGGAGATTTCGGACGCCTTGGGCAAGACGACCAAGCTTTCGGTGTCGGATAGCGTTTCGAGGGATCGGGATTTCATGCAGAGGCGTTCGGTCAGCCGCCGGATGGAAGAGCGGCCACTTCTGACCCCCGACGAGGTGCGGCGGCTGAATCCCGATCAAGCCATCCTCATCCCTGAACGGCAGAATCCGCTGTTGGTCCATCGGATTGTCTATTTCCAGGACCAGACGTTCAAGAAACTGTTTGATGCCCAGAAGGGTGCCCTACCCTTTCCGCCCAAGGAAGCTGCGGCCGTGCAGGTCCTGACCCAACGGATGGAGGCGCTTGAACGGCGTTTGGCCGAAAGGATGGTGGTGGATTTTGTGCGGCCGGAGAAGGCAAAGGCTGAAGCCCCGGTGGAGCCGGAGCCGAAACTGGCGGCCGAGATTGTGGCGCGAGAGGAGATCGTGCGAGAGGTCAAACTGCCAGCAGCCGATGCTGAGGTACTCGTCACGGTGGAACAGGCCGAAGCCGTCGCAGGGCCCGAGGTTGATCTCGCAGCCTTGAGACCACCGACCATGATCGCGGTTTCTAAGTTAAGTAAGTTTTCCCAGAGCCTCGCAGGCTTGGAACTTTGACGATGTCGCCGGGATTTGCATCCCATTCCGGAGCTCGACACGGGATGCAAATGCTGCAACGCAGCATCTGAGAACGTGCGGGAGGCTGGCTTGGACTTAGAAATCTCAAGATTCATGCTTTTGGCTGCCAAGCTCGAGTTCTTTTTGGTCAATCTCAACCATGATTTTGCTCACTTGGAAGGAGGGACGCGTGTGGTTAGGGGCGTCAACTGGGACCGGATCGGTAAATCATTGGAATGCAAGTTTCCTTTCAAAGAGTTTGATTTTGCAGGATCGGGCTTTCAGTTTTTCAAAGAAACGACCCCTCAACGTCTGGTGGCCAAATATTGAGGTGGGTTGAAATGGGACAGTGTCAAATCGAAGTTTCATCTTGGCAGGTTTTGTTGGGGCGCAGCTACGCACAGTTACGGAACAACGTTGCACACGGAAACAAGGCTCAGCTCCCGCCACCTTTCACACAGGACCGAACTCGGGAGTTTCTCGAAGCAGGGCACCGGCTGCTCCACTTTATTGCGGGAGCGCATACACCGGATGAAGCTTGGAGCTACGAAGTCCAGTTCTCTTAGCATGCTTACAATGTCGTCGTTGAAGCCCAGACAATCAAATCGCAAACGGCCCAAAGCCGACGAACATTTCTGGCAGTGCTGATCTCGGTGAGACACGACCTCGAGTTAGGTCAATCCGAAGAGGTCTATTGTCTTACAGCAACTACCGGCAGGGTTTCCAAGAGGTCCGATCACTCGGGCAGGTGCGATGAAGCCATGTAGATTTATTTTGTGCCGCGGCAGGCTATGGCCAAGAAATGCTGCGAACGAAGGCCCATCTTTCTGATCGACGTCGCAGCGTGACCAAGGATAGATTTAAGGACCGGCGCTTCAGGAAGCATCTTTGACGCGTTTCTACACATAAGGCTTATCATTGACATCGCCCGCCACGCCCGTTTATCTGCGCGTGATGGTTCCCAAAGCCAAGGGATGAAAAGGGAACACGGTGAGGATTACCCATCAGGGGCCGAATCCGTGGCTGCCCCCGCAACTGTGAGCGGCGAGTCCTCGGTCAGATGCCACTGGTCATCCCCTTTTCCACAGGGGGAAAAGGCCGGGAAGGCGACCGAGGTGCAACGACCCGCGAGTCAGGAGACCTGCCATCGCTCTTGTGCTGCAAGCCGTCCGAAGCGGGGTGTCTTTCGGATCATTCGATAGCAGCGCGTTCTATGTGGAAGGACAAGTCATGCACATCATGGAAGGCTATTTGCCCGCATCCCATGCCTTGGGTTGGACAATCGCTGCGGCCCCGTTTGTGCTGGCAGGAACGGCGCGCATTCGCGGGATCATCCGCGAAAAGCCCGAGGCGAGGCTAACGCTGGCGGCCTCCGGTGCTTTTGCCTTTGTACTTTCGGCGCTGAAAATTCCGTCGGTCACGGGGTCTTGTTCGCACCCCACCGGAACCGGGCTGGGTGCCATTGTCTTTGGTCCATCGGTGATGGCGGTGCTTGGACTGATTGTGCTGTTGTTTCAGGCGCTGCTTTTGGCACATGGCGGGATCACGACGCTGGGCGCAAATACGTTTTCCATGGCGATCGTGGGGCCTTGGGTGGCTTTTGGCATCTGGAAGCTGGCCGGAAGGCTTGGCATGCCCTTTGCGGTCGCGGTGTTTCTGGCGGCAAGCCTTGGGGATCTGGCGACTTATGTTTTCACGTCGCTGCAACTGGCGCTGGCCTACCCTGACCCGGTGTCCGGGTTTGTCGGCGCGGCCGCAAAGTTCGCCGGCATCTTTGCCATCACGCAGCTGCCGCTTGCCATTGCCGAGGGGCTTTTGACCGTCGTCGTGATGGAGGCCTTGTCGGGCAAGATCCGGGATGAAGACCGCGTGGCCACTTTGGCAGGCGAGGGCAAGTGATGTCAAAACGCTCATACTGGATGCTGCTTGCCGTAGCCCTGCTGGTCATCGCACCGCTTCTGATGGGCGGCGAGTTCGGCGGCGCGGATGGTGCGGCCGCCGCGCTGGTTGAACAGACCGAAGGGTTTGCCACGTGGTTTGACCCGATCTGGACGCCCCCCAGCGGCGAGATCGAAGGCATGTTCTTTTCGCTTCAGGCTGCACTCGGTGCCTTGGTTGTCGGCTATGCCATTGGTCGGGCCCATGAGCGCGGTCGATCAAAGGACCTCAAAGACGGCGATACGCCGCCGCAGGCCTGACATGGCGATCGGAACGCTTGACCGGGCCGCAAGCCAGAACCGCTGGCGCCACCGGGCGCTTGAGGAAAAAGCTCTGATAGGCTTTGGCTTCCTGACCCTGGCACTGATCTTGCCGCCTTGGCCGGGTGCGGTTCTGGTGACGTTGGCTGTTCTGGGCTTTACCTTCCTTGGCGCGCGCGTGCCGGTGCGGTTGTGGCTGGCCACGGCAGCGCTGCCCTTTGGGTTTCTGATGTCCGGGACATTGATGCTGGTGGTTACGGTGGGACCAAATGGTCTGGCCTTTGCGCCCGAAGGCGCGGTGCAGGCCGCCGGATTGGTGGCCCGCGCAATGGCTGCAACCTTCTGTCTGCTGTTCATTGCCATGACCACACCCACGGCAGATATCTTTGGTGGTCTCCGGCGGCTTAAGGTGCCGCTGGAATTGGTTGAATTGGCGCTTCTAACCTATCGTTTTGTCTTCCTTATCACCGATGAGGCGGCCGCGATGACAGCGGCACAACGGGCGCGGCTTGGCCATTCCAGCCGTCGACGCTGGCTTCGGTCAACGGCCATGGTGATCGCCAACCTGTTGCCGCGCGCTTTGGCGCGGGCGCAGCGGATGGAGGCCGGACTTGCGGCGCGGGGCTGGCAGGGCGAGATGCGGGTGCTGACAAGGCAGGTTCCGGTCTGCAACGGAATGCTGGCGCTTGTGGTGCTGACCCTTGTGGTTGTGGCAGTGGCGGGGTCGATGCTGTGACCCCCATTCTTTCGGCACATCAGCTGGTCTTTGCCTACGCGGGGGAAAGCCCAGCTCTGAACGACCTGTCGCTGACCATCAGCGCGGGGCGGAAGCTGGCCATCCTGGGGCCAAACGGCGCGGGCAAATCGACGCTCTTCCTGCACCTGAACGGTTTGCTTCGTCCGCAAAGGGGGACAGTGCTTCTTGCGGGTCAAAGCGCAGACTACTCGCGGCGCGGCCTGAACCACTGGCGCAGCCGCGTCGCCCTTGTGCTGCAAGACCCCGACGACCAGATCTTTGCCACAAGCGTGGCCGAGGATGTGTCTTTCGGTCCGCTCAATCAAGGCTTAAGCCCCGCAACAGTCGGCTCTCGGGTTGAAAACGCGCTAAAGGCCATGGGCATCGCCGATCTGGCGACGCGTTCGCCGCATCTGCTTTCCGGTGGGCAGAAAAAGCGGGTGGCAATAGCGGGCGCCTTGGCGATGGAGCCGGAGGTTCTCTTGCTGGATGAGCCGACTGCGGGGCTGGACCGCGAAGGCGCAGATCAACTGATCGCCGTGTTGCAGCTGCTTGGCCAGCGCGGCATGACGCTGGTGTTTTCAACCCATGACATCGAGCTTGCCCAATCGCTAGCCGACGATGTGGCGCTGTTCCGCGACGGCTCAGTCTTGGCTCAGGGCCCGGCAGATGTGATGCTGTCTGACCCTGAGTTGCTGGCGCGGGCGGGATTGCGCCCTTCGGTTCTGGTCGAAGTGTGGCGCGCAGCTCAGGCCCGCGGCCTGTGCCCTCGCGGTTGCGCGATGCCGCGCAACGTGGACGCATTGCTTGCCCTGCTAGACCCGACCGGCATGGCGAACGATGGGCCCAACCTGTTGCCCGCCGCACAAGCATAGTCTATGCGGGCATGGTCTGGTGCCCTGCTTGCGTGGGGAGAATCGGGAATGTGGTGCAACTCCACAACGTGCCCAACGCTGTAAGGCAGAGGGGGTCGCAGATGCGACTGGCCGCAAGGTTCGGGAAGGCGCGTCCTCTTGAGAAGCCAAGTCAGAAGACCGGCCAGACGAAACCGGGGCAGCCGAAGGCCGGCGGTCGCCCCTGTTTTCCGCCAAGGGGAATATCATGTCAGATGCCGATTTCGCCGAGACACAATTGCAGCCCGCCGGCCCTTTTGCGCCGGACGAGCGGGCTGCGGTCTATCGCGCCATCCACTCGCGTCGGGATGTCCGCAGCCAGTTCACCAATCGCCCGATCGACGAGCCCACCTTGCGCCGCTTGCTCATGGCGGCGCATCACGCGCCGTCGGTCGGGCTGTCACAGCCGTGGAACTTCATCCTGATCCGGTCGGCTGCCGTGAAGGCCAGCGCGCAAGCCGCCTTTGCCCGCGCCAATGCCGAGGCCTGCGCCATGTTTCCCGACACCACACGCCCGCTGTATTCGACGCTGAAGCTGGAAGGCATTCTTCAGGCCCCGGTCAGCCTGTGCATCACCTGCGATCACACGCGCGGCGGGCCGGTGGTGCTGGGTCGCACCCATCAGCCCGAGATGGACCTCTTTTCCACCGTCTGCGCGGTGCAGAATCTGTGGCTCGCCGCCCGAGCCGAGGGGATTGGCGTGGGCTGGGTCAGCATCTTTCACCGCGAAGACCTGCGCGACATTCTGGGCTTGCCCGATCATGTCAGCCCTGTTGCATGGCTGTGCCTTGGCCATGTTGATGAACTTCACACCGAACCGGAATTGCAGGCCAAAGGCTGGGCGCGGCGCCTGCCTTTGGATGATCTGATCTACCACGAAGGCTGGGGTCAGCATGCGGGCTGAAGGCCCGATCTTTCTGCCCTGTCATTTCGGGGAATGGCTGCAAGGCCGTCTGGGGCCGCAAGGGCCTTTGGCGCTGGTGACGCTCATGCCAAAGGGCGTGGCATTGACTGCATGGCGGCACCCGGCGCGCGCGCTTGCCTGCCATGCGATCGGCCATGGTGCTTTGCCGTCTGCCGTTCTGGCCCGCTTTGGCCGCACCCTTGGGCCAATTCAAAGCCGGACGTTCTTGCGTCTGCCCTATCCGCCGGGGATGGGAACCGGCATGTCCACCGCCGGGCTTCTGGCCGCGGCAGGTGTCGGCTTTGCGCCCGAGGTGCTGGCGCGGGCCTGCATAGCGGCAGAAGGGGCGAGCGATCCCTTGATGTATCCTTTGCCTGCCCGACTGCTTTGGGCACCGCGCCTGGGTCTGGTTCTGGGGGAATTGCCCGCCCAACCCCGGGCGCATCTTTTGGCCGGGTTCTGGGGGCCACCGCGCCCGACCCGCGCCGGCGATCAGGACTATGACGACATTTCCGACCTGGTGACGGCATGGCAAACGGGCGGCGATCTTGCGCACTGCGCCGCTCTTGCCAGTGAAAGCGCGCGGCGATGTCTTTCCCGGCGCGGCCCTTTGGGTGACCCGACCGAAGCCTTGGCCTGCGATCTTGGCGCACTGGGCTTTGCTATTTCGCATTCCGGTGCCGCCCGCGCGTTGATATTCCGCCCCGGACAAGTGCCGACGCAGGCAGCGGCGCGTTTGCGCGAAGCGGGCTTGCGAGGCGTCCATCAGTTGGCTACCTGCGGGGCATGACGGGGAACGAAATGCGCGATCACGGTGGGAATCTCGATCAGGCGACAAAGGTTTACGGGCAGGGGGATTGGATAGACCTTTCCACCGGCATCAACCGACGCCCCTGGCCCGTGCCTGCCCTGTCCGCTGGCGCGTGGTGCAACTTGCCGACCAAGGCGGCACAGGCTGGTCTGGTCGCCCGGGCGTCCGCGGCATGGGGCGCAAATCCCGGTTCCGCTGGCGTCGCGCTTGGCGGGGCGCAAGCCGCGATCCAACTGGTGCCGCGCCTGCGCCCGATTGGCCGCGCTGCGGTGCTTGGTCCGACCTATAACGAACATGCGGCCTGCCTTGAGGCAGAAGGCTGGCAGACCAAGACTGTCCCGGATCTGGCCGGGCTGCAGGGCGCGGATCTGGCCGTTGTCGTCAACCCCAACAACCCCGATGGCCGCCAGTTTTCGCCCGAAACCCTTCTGGTGCTGGTTGGGCAAGTCGGTCTGTTGGTCGTCGATGAAAGCTTTGGCGACGTGACACCTGCGCTGTCGCTTTTGCCTCATGCAGGGCGCGCTGGCCTGTTGGTCCTGCGCTCTTTCGGCAAGTTTTACGGGCTGGCCGGGCTGCGATTGGGCTTTGCCTTCGGCACCGCCGAGGAGATCGCCGCTTTGACGCAGATGAGCGGGCCTTGGCCAACCTCTGGCCCCGCCCTTGAAATCGGCACCAAAGCCTTGGCCGATCATGCATGGGCCGATGCCATGCGTGCCCAGCTGGCGGCTGACGCGGCCCGCGCCGACGTTTTGGCGCTGAGCGCGGGGTGGCGGTTGGCGGGCGGGACAGAGTTGTTCCGACTTTACGAAACAGGCAACGCCAAGGCGGCGCAAGACAAGCTTGCCCACCACAAGATCTGGAGCCGGATTTTCCCCTGGTCGGAAACGCTTCTGCGGCTTGGCTTGCCGGGTCCCGAGGCCGAATGGCAGAGGTTGGAGAACGCCTTGCGCCCCTAACGCGCCAAGGCCAGAAGCCCCGGCACATCAAGATGCGCTTCCAGATGGTCGGCCAGCGCATCCAGAACCGCCTCGATTTCGGCCCCGTGCCGGCGAGGGGCTGTGTGAATGCCCAGCCCCGCCAGATAAGCCGCCCGAAAGGCGTCCTGATGGAAAAGCCCGTGCAGGTAGCTGCCTGTCACCCGACCATCGGCGCGGATCGCACCTTCGGGCTGGCCGTCCACCAGCGCAAAAGGACGTCTGCAATCGGGTCCATCGCTGCGACCAATGTGGATCTCATAACCTTCAACCGGCATACCGCTGGCAATATGGGTGGCGGTCACGCGCGAAAGGCGCTTCATTGGGGTCATCACGGTTTCCACATCAAGAAGCCCCAGCCCCGCCGTGTCACCTGCCGGGCCTTCTATGCCCTCGGGGTCTGACACGCGATGCCCAAGCATCTGATATCCACCGCAAATGCCCAAGACATGCCCGCCCCGCCGCAGATGGGCCGCAAGGTCAATGTCCCACCCTTGGGCGCGCAGAAAGGCCATATCTCCGCGCGTTGATTTTGATCCAGGCAGAATGACCAGCCGCGCATCGCCCGGAACAGCCTCGCCCGCGCGCACCATCACCAGATTGACGCCCGGTTCGGCCTTCAAAGGATCAAGATCGTCGAAATTGGCAATCCGTGACAGCGTCAGGCAGGCAATGGTGATCCCGTCCGTTCGTGGACCCGAAGCGATGTCCAGGGCATCTTCTGCCGGCAAGAGATGCGCCTGCCCGAACCAGGGCAAAACCCCGAACCCGCGCCATCCGGTGTGGCTTTCAATGTAGCGATAGCCGTCATCGAAAAGTCGCGGGTCGCCGCGAAATTTGTTGACAAGAAACCCTGCAACCATCGCGGCATCTGCGGGATCCATCACGGCCTTGGTGCCCACCAGCTGGGCAATCACGCCGCCCCGGTCGATGTCGCCTGCCAGCACAACCGGCACGTCGGCGGCACGGGCAAAGCCCATGTTGGCAATGTCACCCGCCCGCAGGTTCACTTCGGCCGGACTGCCCGCGCCCTCGACGATGACCAGATCATGCGCGGATCTGAGGCGTTGGAAACTCTCCAGCACCGCGCCCAACAGCTTTGGTTTCAACACGGCGTAATCCCGTGCCCGCGTTGTGGTCAGCCGCTTGCCTTGCACGATCACCTGCGCGCCAACTTCGGACTCGGGCTTCAGAAGCACCGGGTTCATGTCCGTCACCGGTTCCAACCCGCAAGCCAGGGCCTGCAAGGCCTGCGCCCGCCCGATTTCGCCGCCGTCCGCCGTTACCGCGGCATTGTTCGACATGTTTTGCGGCTTGAACGGCGCGACCGTCAGCCCCCTGCGCCGCGCCGCGCGGCAGAGCCCAGCCACCAGCATCGACTTGCCTACGTTTGACCCGCAGCCCTGAACCATCAAGGCTTTCATGGCTGACCTCTGGCGGGGTCGTTTTCGCCAATCTGAAAAAAATGGCCCCGCATCAAAACTCGACCCCGGCCTGACCCTTGATGCCCGAGCGGAACGGGTGTTTTAACAACGTCATCTCGGTGGCAAGGTCTGCGGCCTCGATCAGGGCTTCCTTGGCGTTGCGCCCCGTCAGGCAAACATGGGTCAGCGGTGGTTTTTCGTCGCGCAGGAAGGTCAGCACCTCGTCCAGGTCCAGATAGTCGTATCGCAGCGCGATGTTGATTTCGTCCAAAAGCACGAAGCGGATGGCAGGGTCGCGGATCAGCTCTTTGGCTTTTTCCCAGCCGGCACGCGCGGCGGCGATGTCGCGGGTCTTGTCCTGGGTTTCCCAGGTAAAGCCTTCGCCCATAGCATGAAATTGGCACAGCCCGCTGAAGTTTCCTTCGATAAGACGGCGTTCACCCGTGTCCCATGCGCCTTTGATGAACTGTACGACAGCGCAGGGCATGCCATGGGCAATGCATCGCAGAATCATCCCAAAACCAGATGACGACTTGCCTTTGCCCGCTCCGGTATGGACGATCACCAGCCCCTTTTCGCCAGACTTTCCTGCCATGATCTTGTCGCGCGCGGCCTTTTTCTTGGCCATCTTGGCGGCGTGGCGTGCAAGGTCCTCGCCCTCGCCCTTGGTCGGGGCGGCGATGTCGTTTGTGTCATCCATCATGGCGCTTCCTTTTCCTTGACAACGCCTGCGATGTGCCACAGGTGGAGGCATAGGCGCTGGTACCTGTCTTAGGGCAGGCCAAAAGGGAATGCGACAGGATTTGCGACGCCTTGCGTTGCAACTCCGAAGCGCAGCCGCCCCCGCGACCGTGACCGGAAAGGTCTGTCCAATGCCACTGGCCGCAAGGTTCGGGAAGGCGGGCAGGGCGCCGGGGCAAGGCAGACGCCGCGCCCCGATATCCGCAAGCCGGGAGACCTGCCAGAGCCACGATTGAAACGCGCGGACGGGGTGTTCCGTAACCTTCTGGTATTGGGCATGTATGCCCGAACCGTTGGCCCGCCCCTTGCGCCTTGTGGGACGCGAATATGGGCACTGTACTGCACGTCTGCACCACCTGCCGCGCCGGTCAACCGGTGCCCGAGGGCGAAGCCTGTCCCGGCAAACGGTTGCATGAAAGCCTTCTTGCCGCTGGCGCGCCGGAAGGCGTCACCATCAAGGCCGCGGAATGTCTTTCCGCCTGCGATCACGGCTGTTCCATCGCGCTGAGCAAGCCTGGGGGATGGTCTTATGTCTACGGTCGGATGACCGCGGCTGATGCGGCCGAAATCCTGCGCGGCGCGGGGCTTTATGCTGCCACCGATGATGGTCTTGTGCCATGGCGCGACCGGCCCGTCATCTTTCGCAAGCAAAGCCTTGCCCGGATTCCCCCGATTTTCCCCGCGATGGAGATTTGAATGACCGATCTGACCAAAATCCCCGTAACCGTCATCACCGGCTTTCTGGGTTCGGGCAAGACCACGCTCATCCGTCACCTGATGCAGAACCCGCAGGGCAAGCGGTTGGCTATTCTTGTTAATGAATTCGGCACCGTGGGCGTCGATGGCGATATTCTGAAATCCTGTGCCGATGCCAATTGCCCGGTGGAAAACATTGTAGAGCTGGCCAACGGCTGCATCTGCTGCACGGTTGCCGATGACTTCATCCCGACGATCGAGGCCCTGATGGCCATGCCGCAGCGCCCCGACCATATCTTGATCGAGACCTCGGGTCTGGCCTTGCCCAAGCCGCTGTTGAAGGCCTTTGATTGGCCTGCGATCCGCTCGCGCATTACGGTTGATGGGGTAGTGGCGCTTGCCGATGCCGAGGCGGTGGCGGCTGGCCGGTTTGCGCCCGATGTTGCGGCGGTCGATGCTCAGCGCGCCGCGGATGACAGTCTGGACCACGAGACGCCCCTATCCGAGGTGTTCGAAGATCAGATCGCCTGCGCTGACATTGTCCTTTTGACCAAGGCCGATCTTGCGGGCGAGGCTGGCATTGCCGCCGCGCGGGCGCTGATCGAGTCGGAACTGCCGCGTGCGCTGCCCATTCTGACCGTCACGGATGGCACCATTGATCCGCGTGTCATTCTGGGGCTCAACGCCGCTGCCGAGGATGATCTGGCTGCACGCCCCAGCCATCACGACGGCCATGATGACCACGAGCATGACGATTTTGACAGCGTGGTGATTGATTTGCCCGAAATCGCCGACATCGAAGACCTTGTCGCCCGCATCCAGCGGTTGGCGGACGAACAGCACGTTCTGCGCGTCAAAGGTTATGTCGCGGTTCAGGGCAAGCCGATGCGTTTGCTGGTGCAAGCGGTGGGCGCCCGCGTGCGCCATCAGTTTGACCGGCCTTGGGGTACTTCTCCGCGTCAAACGCAGCTGGTGGTAATTGCCGAACATCACGATATCGACCCGGCCGCCATCCGCGCCGTTCTGGGTGCTTGATCCGTGACCCGCGCCCTGAACCATTGGCGGTCATCTTCCCTGCCAAAGGGATGGGGTGGGTGGGCTTGCCGTCCTGTCCCCAAGGGGAAAGGCTAGGGTCACATCAATGCACGTCGTCTTTCGCGAAACCCAGGGCCTGGAAGCCGCCGAAGCGCCTTATGATCCCGCTCAGGATCCGGCCGATCTGGTCGTTTTGTCGTTTTCGGACAGTGACCTTGGCGCTTTTGCGGCGGGCTGGCACCGAGCTGAGCGTAAACTGCCTTCCCTGCGGCTGCAGAACATCATCGCGCTGAAGCACCCGGTTTCCGTCGATACCTATATCGAACGCACCCTGTCGGGGGCCAAGGCAATTCTGATCCGCCTGATCGGAGGCGAGGCCTATTGGCCCTATGGCATCGCATCGGTCCAGGATCTGGCGCGGCGCAAGGGAATCGCGCTGGCTGTGTTGCCTGCCGACGGACGGCCGGACCCAAACCTTGATGCGCTCTCGACCTTGCCGATCTCGACTTTGCGGAGGTTGCAGGCCCTTTGCGACACAGGCGGCGCTGTGGCGGCGCAGGCTGCCCTTGCGCAGCTTGCACTGGCTGCAGGGCTTTATGCGGGCCCGGTTCTGGGTGACAAGCGCTTGCCCGATATGGGGTTTTACGATCCAGACAACGGCGTGGTTCCGGCCCCGCCCAAGGGGGCCCATGTCCTTGTCAGCTTTTACCGCAGCTACCTTACGTCAGCAGATACTGACCCGGTGGACGCCCTGATCCGCGCCTTCCGGGCCAAAGGGATCGCCGCCTTTGGCCTCTTTGCCCCTTCGCTCAAAACCCCCGGCTTTGCCGATTGGCTTGCCCCGCAGCTTGCCGCCAACCCCCCACTTGCCATCATCAATGCCACCGCCTTTTCTGCCCGTGGGGAAGATGGCGCGACGCCCTTTGACGCCGCAACGTGCCCGGTTTTTCAAGTGGCGCTGACAACGACCCGACGGCGGGATTGGCTGGCTTCGGACCGCGGTCTTTCGCCGGCCGATCTGGCCATGCACGTCGTGCTGCCCGAGGTTGACGGGAGGCTTTTTGCGGGCCTTCTTTCGTTCAAATCCCCCGGAAAGCGCGACCCGGATCTGCAGTTTTCCCGCTTTACTCATCGCTCTGACGAGGCCCGGCTGGCCGCCGTGGTTTCGCGGGTCAAGGGTTGGCAGCGGCTGGCCGAGACGCCGCGGGTTGCAAGGCGGCTGGCCGTGGTTTTGTCGACCTATCCCGGTCGAGATTGGCAAATGGCCCATGCCGTCGGCCTTGATGCCTTGGCCTCAACCGAAGCGCTTTTGACGGAACTGGCGGATGCGGGCTATGCGGTGGCGGGAAAAAAGTTTGCCGCCGCCCTTGGCCGAGAAAAAATCGACTGGCCCTTGACGGCGTATCGCAAAGCGCTCTGCGACCTGCCAGAACAGCTACAGCAAGACCTTCACGCAGCCTGGGGGGCCCCCGAAAACGATCCGATCTGCGAAAATGGCTGCTTTCGCTTTGCTGCGACCTGGGCTGGAAACGCCTTGATCGCCTTGCAACCCGAACGGGGAGAGCGTGCCGCGCGTGACGGTGACTATCACGATCTCGCCCGCGTGCCGCGGCACGGATATGTGGCGTTTTACCTGATGTTACAGTCGCTTGGCTTGCAGGCGCTGGTCCATATGGGCGCGCATGGCACACTGGAATGGCTGCCGGGCAAGTCTGTCGCCCTGTCGGACACCTGCTGGCCCGAGGTTCTGACCGCCGATCTGCCGGTGATCTATCCCTTTATCGTCAATGATCCCGGCGAGGCAGCCCAAGCCAAGCGCCGCATCGGCGCGCTGACGCTGGGTCACCTGCCGCCACCCCTTCGCGCGGCAAGCTTGCCCAGCGGAATCCGGGGGTTGGAGCGGTTACTTGACGAATACTCCACCGCTGACGGGCTTGACCCTGCGCGCCGCACCCGGCTGATTTCAGAAATCCGGGCCGAGGCGAAAAGTGTCGGGGTCGAGGATGATCTGGGCCTGTTGCCCGGCGCCAGTGCGGCAGAGGCCATCGCCCAGATCGACCGTTTCGTTTGCGACATCAAGGAAAGCCAATACGGCGAGGGTCTGCATATTTACGGCCAAGGTGCCTGTGGAGCAGAAGAGCGCGCGGGGCTTATGGCGGCATTGGATGGAAAGCGCGTGGCGGCGGGCCCTGCGGGCAGTCCGGCGCGCGGGCGGTCGGACGTGCTGCCGACGGGGCGCAATCTTTACGCGGTAGACCCAAGGGCGGTGCCCAGTCGCGCCGCCCATACCCAAGGCGTCAAACTTGCCGAAGAGCTGTTGCGAAAGGCGTTGCAGGATCAGGGTGATTGGCCGCAGGGCCTTGTGGTCGATCTTTGGGGCAGCGCCACCATGCGCACGGCGGGCGAAGAATTCGCCATGGCGCTGCATCTGGCGGGCCTGGCACCGGTCTGGGATGTCGGGTCCGGCCGAGTGTCAGGGGTCGAAGTCGTACCGCTGACCCTGCTGAACCGGCCGCGTATTGATGTGACTTTGCGGGTCTCGGGCCTGTTTCGTGATGTGTTTCCGGGTTTGGCGACCCTTTTTGAAACCGGGGTCGCGATGCTGGCTGACCGCGAAGAAACGGCGGCCGATAACCCTTACGCCACCCGCACGGCGCGGGTTTATGGGCCAAAACCGGGTCAATACGGGCTTGGGATGGGGGTCGCGCTGGACGCGTTTACACCCGAGGCGCGGGCAGCGGCGGGCGAGGCGTGGCTTGCCGCTTCGTCCTGGGCGATTGGCCTTGACGGTCAAAGCCGCGATGATCGTGCCGGGTTGGAGGCGCGGCTTCGCAGGGCCGACAGCTTTGTCCACGCGCAGGACCTGACCGAAAGCGATGTGCTGCTGGCCGCCGATTACGCGGCCCACGAGGCAGGCTTTGCTGCAGCCCTTGCCCGCTTGGGGGCCGCGAAGCCGGCCCTTTACCACCTTGACGCTACCCAACCCGACCGCCCCCGCGCGCGGTCAATGACCGAAGAAATCGCCCGTGTCGTGCGCGCCCGAGCTGCCGATCCGGCCTGGGCCGACGCCATGATGACCCACGGATTCCGGGGGGCGGCCGAGATTGCGGCAACGGCTGACCACATGGCGGCCTTTGCCCATCTTGCAGGCGTGGTGCCGCCGCATCTTTTCGACCTTTATCACGAAGCCACCCTTGGACGTGACGATCTTACGGCGTTTATGGCGCGCGAAAATCCTGCTGCCCTTGCCGCATTGCGCGATCTGTTTCAGCGCCTGGCCGACGCCGGGCTTTGGGTGACGCGCCGCAACTCGATTGCGGCCACTTTGGAGGGCGGGATGTGACCAAACCGGTCTTCCAGGTGCAAGGCTGGTGCCCCGGTGCCCTGCGGCCGATGATGTCGGGCGACGGGCTGGTGGTGCGGGTGCGTCCGATGGGGGGGCGGCTGACCCAGATGCAAGCTTCGGGCATTGCAGCGGCAGCGCGCAAGTATGGCAATGGGCTGATCGACCTTTCGGCGCGCGGCAATCTTCAGCTGCGCGGTGTTGGCGAGGCGGCGCATGCCGACCTGATTGCCGACCTGCGCGCCTTGGGTCTGATTGACGCGGACGCCAGCGATGAGGCGCGGCGGAACATCTTGGTTACTCCTTTTGCCGATGCGGGCACCGATGCCTTGGTCGCACGACTTGGGGCGGCAATGGCGCAAATGCCGCCCTTGCCGGGCAAGTTCGGTTTTGTCGTCGATACTGGCCCCACGCCGGTTTTTGGCGGCATCGCGGGCGATATCCGGCTGGAACGCGCCAAGGGCGGAGATATGCTGATCCGCTGCGAGGCAGCGACGCTCGGCGCGCCAGTGGCGGAAAGCGATGCCGTCAAAGCGGCGATTGAGCTGGCACATTGGTTTGTGTCTGCCGGTGGTGTGACGGGTGGCCGTGGCCGGATGTCAGCCCTGATTGGTCAGGGCGTCATGCCGCAAGGCGCTTTGTCGGGCCGTGTCGCGCCTGCCGCCGCTCGGTTTGTCGCTGCGCCGGGGCTGGTGTCCAACGGCGCCTTGGTCGGCTTTGCCTTTGGCCAGATGGCGGCCGAAACGCTGGCCCAGCTCGCCCCGCTTGGGGCCCTGCGTATCACGCCTTGGCGGATGCTCATGATCGAGGGTCTGCGCGCGTTGCCCGATCTGCCGGGGCTGCTTCTTGACGCCGCTGATCCGATCCGCCGGGTCGAGGCCTGCTCGGGCGCGCCCGCCTGTTTGCAGGCGCATGCCCCAGTGCGCGCCCTTGCGGCCAGGCTGGCTTTGGATGTGCCAATTGGCAAGCGCCTGCATGTCTCGGGTTGTGCCAAAGGCTGCGCCCATCCGGGCCGCGCCGATCTGACCCTTGTGGCCACTGGCGCGGGCTTTGACCTGATCCGCGATGGCCACGCTTTTGATCCCCCCGAAGTGCGGGGCTTGGCCTCCGATGCACTTGATCTGAAAGGACAGTTCTGATGCCGCATCTCTACGAAACCGATGGCGCAGCGATCTACGTCCAGTCCTTCGCGACGATCCGGGCCGAGGCCGATCTGGCCCGCTTCACGCAGGAAGAAGAGGTGGTCGCCGTCCGCATGATCCACGCCGCCGGCATGGTCGGGTTGGAGCGTTACGTCCAGTTTACTCCCGGCATGGCGGTCGCGGCGCGGGCCGCACTCGAAGCCGGCGCCCCCATTCTGTGCGATGCGCGGATGGTGTCCGAGGGCATCACCCGCCCCCGCCTGCCTGCCGGAAATGCGGTGATCTGCACGCTTCATGACCCTTCGGTTCCCGAATTGGCGGCGAAACTCGGCACCACCCGTTCGGCCGCGGCTGTTGAATTGTGGCGACCGCATCTGGCGGGTGCAATCGTGGCCATAGGCAATGCGCCGACTGCGCTTTTCCATCTTCTGAACATGCTGGAAGATCCCGATTGCCCGCGCCCCGCCGCGATCATTGGCTGTCCGGTGGGCTTTATCGGGGCAGCGGAATCGAAAGATGCTCTGATGGCGGCGCCGCCGTGTCCTGCCGTGATCGTTCAGGGCCGGCTTGGGGGGTCAGCCATCACCGTCGCTGCCGTCAACGCTCTTGCCAGCCGGAAGGAATGACCATGGCCCCCGTCGGACGCATCATTTGTGCAGGCCTTGGCCCGGGCGATCCGGACCTGATCTCGGTCCGGTCTGACCGGATCATTCGGGCAGCTCACCACATCGCCTATTTCCGCAAGGCCGGTCGGCAGGGTCAGGCGCGGCGCATTGTGGACGGGATGCTTGCCCCCGGCGTCATTGAACACGCAATGGAATACCCGGTCACGACCGAAATTCCCTTCGACTGCCCCGAGTATAACGCGCTTCTCGCCGCCTTTTATGACGAATGGACAGCGCGGTTTCAGGCGCTGACAGCGGCGGGCGAAGAGGTGGTTGTCCTGTGCGAGGGAGACCCCTTTTTCTACGGATCTTTCATGCATCTTTATGTTCGGCTGAAAGATGTTGTGCCGGTTGATGTAATCCCCGGCATTCCCGGCATGGTGGGTTGCTGGCATGCCACAGGTCAGCCGATCACATGGGGCGATGATGTGCTGACGGTGCTGATGGGCACGCTGCCCGAGGATGATCTTGTGCGGCACATGAAAGGCTCGGACGCGTTGGCGATCATGAAGACCGGGCGCAACCTGCCGCGCGTGCGGCGGGCTTTGGCGACGGCTGGGCGGTTGGCGGATGCCTGGCTGGTCGAGCGCGGGACAATGCCGGGGCAGCGACTGCAGTCTTTGGCCGAACTCGATGCGGATGATTGCCCTTACTTTGCGATTGTTCTGGTGCATGGCCACGGCCGCCGTCCGGTTGCAGAGGCGGCAGAATGAGCGCTGGGTGGATTGCTGTCGCTGGTCTTGGTCCGGGGGACGAGGCTTTGGTGACACCCGAAGTCACTGCGACCCTGGCCGAGGCGACCGATGTGGTCGGCTATATTCCATACGTCGCCCGTATCACCCCCCGCGCGGGGCTTTCATTGCACCCGTCCGACAACCGCGTAGAGTTGGACCGCGCCCAGTTTGCACTGGATCTCGCAGCGCAGGGGCGCAAGGTTGTGATCGTTTCCTCTGGTGATCCAGGGGTTTTTGCCATGGCCTCTGCCCTGTTCGAGGCCTTGGAGGCCCGGCCTAGCGCCCATGAAACGGATATCCGTATCCTGCCCGGCATCACCGCCATGCTTGCCGCTGCCGCGCGGGCTGGTGCGCCCTTGGGCCATGACTTTTGCGCCATAAACCTTTCTGACAACCTAAAGCCCTTTGCCGAGGTGGAGCGTCGGTTACGCCACGCTGCCCAAGGTGGCTTTGCGATGGCCTTTTACAACCCGCGTTCAAAGTCCCGCCCGCACCAGTTTGCCCGCGTGTTGGACATCCTGCGCGAAGAGTGTGAGCCTGAACGGCTGATCCTTTTCGCTCGGGCAGTCAGCCGCCCGGATGAGGCGATTGGCTGTGTGCCCCTGGCCGAAGCGGTGCCCGAGATGGCCGACATGCAAACCGTCGTCATCGTCGGCAATGAGTCAACCCGGCGCGTCGGTCGTTGGGTTTATACGCCGCGCTCGGTTGCGACATGACCGATCCAATCCATCACCGCGGCCACCGTGGCGACCACCTTTCGGGGCGGCATCGCGGGACGGTCGATCAGGATAACCGGCAGATGCAGGGCGCGGGCGGCGAAAAGCTTGGCCTCGGCCCCCGCGCCGCCTGCGTTCTTGGCGACAATGTGCGAGATGGAATGGGCTTGCATCAGCGCGGTGTCGGTTGCAATGTCAAACGGGCCACGCGCAATCACCACGCTGGCCCTTGGCAGGGGCAAAGGGCCAGCGGGCGGGTCGACAAGACGCATCAGGTAATGGTGCTGCGGCTTGGCGGCAAAGGGTGCCAGTGTCTGTTTGCCAATGGCCAGAAACACCCGCGCCGGAACATCGGGCAAGGCATCTACGGCTGCATCAATATCGCGAACGGAGTGCCAGTCATCGCCGGGGCCCGCCGCCCATGCCGCGCGCTCCAGCACGATCAGCGGTGTGGCCGTCGAGGCGCAGGCGGTCACGGCATTGTGGCTCATCTGGGAGGCGAAGGGGTGGGTGGCGTCGACCACATGGGTTATACCCTCGTGGGTCAGATATGCCTCCAGCCCCATCACGCCGCCAAAACCGCCGATGCGGGTGGGAAGCGGCTGGGCAACCGGATCGTTGGTGCGCCCGGCGTAGGAAAAGACCGCATCCACCCTTGCCTCAGACAAGGCCTGGGCCAGACGGCTGGCCTCTGTGGTGCCGCCCAGAACAAGGATGCGCGTCATGTTTAGGCCTTGGCTTGCGATTATCGGTCTGGGCGAAGATGGACCACCGGGGCTGGGAAGCGCAAGCCGCGACGCTTTGGATCAGGCCGAAGTCGTGTTTGGTGCGCCGCGCCATCTGGAATTGGCAGGGCTGGGCAGTCGCGGGCGAGAATGGCCGGTGCCGTTTGATCTGGCTCCACTTTTGGCGCTGCGCGGGACGGCGCGGGTCGCCATGCTGGTTTCAGGAGATCCCTTCTGGTTTGGCGCAGGGGGCTCGATTGCAGCACGTCTGCGGCCAGATGAATGGCAGGCCTTTCCGGTCGCCGGGGTGTTTTCGCTGATTGCCGCCCGGCTCGGCTGGCGGCTGGAAGACAGCCACTGCCTTGGCCTGCATGCCGCGCCCTTCGTGCGTCTGCGCCCAGTGCTGGCGCGGGGCGTTCGGGTGATTGCCACCCTGCGAGATGGGGCCGCAGTCGCAGAGCTGGCAGAATGGTTGCAGGCCAATGGGTTTGACAAGGCACGTTTGACGGTCTGCGAGGCGGTTGGCGGGCCGCGCGAACGGATACGTCAAGGGGCCGGTTGGTCAGATATCGAAGCGCCCGTGGCCTTGGCAATCGACGGATCAGACTTGCCGCACGACGCAGGTCTGCCGCGCGGCTTTGGCCTGCCGGATGATCTTTTCCAATCCGATGGCCAGATCACCAAAGCGCCGATCCGCGCGATGACCCTGTCTGCCCTTGCTCCCCGTCCGGGCGATACCCTTTGGGACATCGGTGGCGGCTCGGGGTCGGTTTCGGTGGAATGGTGTCTGGCAGGCGGTCGGTCCTTTTGTCTTGAGGCACGGGCTGACCGGGTTGAAAACATTCGCGCGAATGCCGAACACTTTGGCGTTGCCCATCGGCTGACCGCCCTGCATGCCATGGCGCAAGAGCGAATGGAAAGTTTGCCTGCCCCAGACGCCGTTTTCATCGGAGGCGGGGGCGATGCGGCGCTGCATGCGGCACTTTGGCCCCTCATGCCCCAAGGCTGCCGCATCGTCGCCAATGGCGTGACGCTGGAAACCGAGGCCGTGCTGGCAGACCTGCACCACCGCCACGGCGGCCAGCTTTTGCGGCTGGATCTGGCCGAGGCCACCCCCCTTGGCCGCTTTCGCGATTGGCGGGCCGCGCGGCCCGTCGTGCAATGGCGGGGGGTAAAATGAGAGTGGCGGGCATCGGGTTTCGCACGGACGCTCCCCTCAGCAGCCTGCGTGCTGTGCTGACGGCGGTGGAAGCCATCGGTGGCAGGGTGGATGCGCTTGCCAGCCTGCCCGAAAAGATTGCGGCCCCCCGTCTTCAGGCTTTGGCCTTGGAACGCGGGCTTCCGGTAATCGCTGCCACGGTGCGCGGCATCGCAACCCCAACCCAATCCTCACGGATTCAGGCTTTGCATGGCACCGGATCGGTCAGCGAAGCCGCTGCTTTGGTCGTAGCAGGCCCCGGCGCGAAGATAACCGTGGCGCGCAGATGCGCGCCGGATGGCATGGCGACCTGTGCCATGGCTGAAACAAAGGACCCCACTCCATGACCGTTCATTTCATTGGTGCCGGACCCGGCGCTGCTGACCTTATCACGCTGCGCGGCCGCGATCTGATCGCGGCTTGCCCGGTTTGCCTTTACGCGGGGTCGCTGGTGCCCGGGGCGCTTTTGTCCCATTGCCCGCCGGGTGCGAGGATCATCAACACCGCTCCGATGAGCCTTGACGACATCATCGCCGAAATTGCCAACGCCCATGCTGAGGGAAAGGATGTGGCGCGGCTTCATTCCGGGGATTTGTCGATCTGGTCTGCGATGGGGGAACAATTGCGCCGGTTGCGCGCGTTGGGCATTCCCTATGACGTAACGCCCGGTGTCCCGTCTTTTGCCGCCGCCGCCGCCGTTCTGGGAGCCGAGCTGACGTTGCCCGGTGTGGCGCAATCGGTGATCCTGACGCGGACCTCGGGTCGGGCCTCTGCGATGCCCGACGGCGAGACGCTGGAAAACTTTGCCCGCACTGGTGCGACGCTGGCTATTCATCTGTCGGTGCATGTGCTGCCTGATGTCGTGGCGCGTCTGCTGCCAAGTTACGGAGCCGATTGCCCGGTTGCTGTGGTGTTTCGCGCCAGCTGGCCCGATCAGAAGGTGGTCCGTGCCACGCTTGGGACGGTGGAAACCAGCATCGGCGATGGCGAACGCACGGCTCTTATCCTTGTTGGCCATGCCCTGGGGGCAGAAGGCTTTGCGGAAAGCCGTCTTTATGCCGGCGACTACGACCGGCGTTATCGCCCCGTTGGCACCGAGCCACGGTTTCCGGAATGACCGTTCCCGGTCTTCTTATCTCGGCCCCCGCGTCGGGCACCGGCAAGACCACGGTGACGTTGGGGCTGATTGCCGCCTTTCGCGCATCAGGGTTGGCGGTGCAGCCCTTCAAATGCGGGCCGGATTACATCGATCCTGCGTTTCATGCGGCTGCAGCCGGCCGGCCGTCGGTCAATCTTGACAGTTGGGCCATGGCTGCAGATCGCCTGATTGGGCTGACTGGTGCGGCGAGCGACGCAGATCTGGTGATTGCCGAAGGCTCGATGGGGCTTTTCGACGGGGTGGCGCGGGCGGGCGAAACGGGCATGGGCGCAAGCGCCGATGTGGCAGGGTTGATAGGCTGGCCGGTCATTGCGGTTCTGGATGTTTCTGGGCAGGCACAAACAGCGGCTGCGGTCGCCGCGGGCCTTGGAAGTTTTCGTCCTGGCTTGCATCTGGCTGGCGTGATCCTGAACAAGGTCGCATCGCCGCGGCATGAGGCCCTGGTGCGGGCCGGGATGGACGCCGCTGGCATTGCGGTTCTGGGTGCCCTGCCGCGCCGGTCATCCATAGCCCTGCCAGAGCGTCATCTTGGTCTGGTGCAGGCCGAAGAGTTGCCGCGGCTGCGAACCATTCTTGCCGAAGCCGCCGCTTTTGTTACTGCGCATTGCGATCTGGACGCGATCCGCGCCGTGGCACGCGCCGGGCTGGCGAAGCCGTCGCCCTTGGCCCCGGTTCCCGCGCCTGGCGGCCGCATCGCCCTTGCCCGCGATGCCGCGTTTTCCTTTGTCTACCCGCATCTTCTGGCTGATTGGCGGGCGCAGGGGGCAACGATCCTTCCGTTTTCTCCCCTTGCGGATGAGACCCCGGATCCAAGCGCAGATTGCTGCTGGCTACCGGGCGGTTATCCCGAATTGCACGCTGCGCGCCTTGCTGAAGCAAACGCTTTCCGCACCGGCATGACCGCTTTTGCCAAAACCCGCCCGGTCCATGGCGAATGTGGTGGCTACATGGCCTTGGGCGCGGGGCTGGTTGCGGCGGATGGCGCACGGCACCGTATGGTGGGGCTTTTGGGGCTGGAGACCAGCTTTGCCAAGCGAAAGATGCATCTTGGATACCGCCTCGCCCGTCCGCTTCATCCCGTGCCGGGATCATTGTCCATGGCCCGCCTGCGCGGCCACGAATTCCACTATGCCACCATTCTTGACCAGCCCGACATGCCGCTTGCCGCTGTCGAAGATGCCAACGGTGATCCCGTACCGGAAACCGGCTCCTGTCGTCAAACTGCTGGCGGTGGACGGGTCAGCGGCACCTTCTTTCACCTGATTTCACCCGCCAGCCCAGAGGTTGCCCCATGACAGGTTTCCCCATCAGCGGATTTGTTTCTTTCGTGTCTTCCGGCCCCGGCGACCCCGAGCTTTTGACGATCAAGGCCGCCCGCCTTTTGGCAGAGGCTGATGTTGTCCTGTTCGACGATCTTTCAGCAGGCCCCATCCTGTTGCATTGCCGCCCGGATGCTGATTTGGTCGCCGTGGGCAAACGATCTGGGCGGCCCTCGCCGAAGCAGGATCATGTCAGCCGCCTGCTGGTCGACCATGCGCTGACCGGCGCCAGAGTCGTGCGGCTGAAATCTGGCGACAGCGGCATCTTTGGGCGGCTTGAAGAGGAAATCACCGCGCTCTGCGCCGCTGGAGTGGCGTTCGAGATTGTGCCCGGCGTCCCATCTGCCTGTGCGGCGGCGGCGGCGGCAGGCATTCCCCTGACCCGACGCCTTGCTGCACGACGGGTGCAGTTCGTGACGGGCGCAGATGTGACCGGGGGCTTGCCAGAGGGGCTGAACTGGGCCGCTTTAGCCGATCCTTCCGCGACGACGGTGGTGTTCATGGGAAAGCGCACTTTTGCCATGCTCGCCACCGAACTGATGAATCACGGCTTGCCGGCCGAGACCCCCGCGCTGATGGCAGAGGCCGTCGGCCACCCCGAGCAGCGCCTGACCCGGGCGACCATCGGTTCTCTTGGTGCCGTGATCGCCGACGCCGTCAGCACGGCCCCGGCGCTGATCCTGTATGGCCCATTGATGGAAGACTAGAGCCATGATCAACCTGTCCCTGATCGGCATTGGCACCGGAAACCCGAACCATGTGACCATGGAAGCCATCAAGGCGATGAATGCCGCCGACTTGATTCTGATCCCGCTGAAGGGCGAAGACAAAGCAGACCTCGCCGGGCTTCGTCTCGAAATTTGCCGGTCCTTTGTGACCAATCCGGCCACACGGATCGCAAGCTTTGATTTGCCGGTCCGCGACCCCGCAACCTCTGATTATCTGACGCGGGTGAATGACTGGCATGACGAGATTGCAGCTGTCTGGGCGGCCTCGATCCACGCAAACCTGCCTTCCGGCGCGGGAAATGTTGCCTTCCTAGTGTGGGGTGATCCGTCGCTGTACGACAGCACCCTGCGGATTGCCGAACGGCTGAACCGGCAGATGCCTTTGCACCTGAATGTCATTCCCGGCATCACCGCCATTCAGGCACTTTGCGCGGCCCATTGCATTCCGCTGAACGACCTGGCCGCCCCAGTTATCATCACCACGGGCCGCCAGCTGCGCGAAAAGGGCTGGCAAGAGGGGGCAGAAACGATGGTGGTCATGCTCGATAGCGGCGGAGCCTATGGGGAAATTGACCCTGTTGGACTCAATATCTGGTGGGGTGCTTATGTGGGCATGCCCAATCAGGTTCTTATATCTGGTCCGTTGACATCGACAGCCGAGACCATCCGGGTCCAAAGGGCAAATGCCCGGGCCGAACATGGGTGGATCATGGACATCTACCTGATGCGACGTACCGTCCGCTAAGGCGCGCTGTCTCTTCGCAACCAGGACATAAGGGTGGCTTCAGATTTTGAGACAAAGCTATATCGGTAGCTGGCAGCAAAGTACGCCCCTGACACTGAAGGCGCGCTTACCTGCATTTCATTGATGAACAATGTTGACAGTCGCAAGTGTACACTTGAGCGGCCGCTCTCCGCCCATTGCGTCGATCAACGCTCCCAGTCTCGCTCCTCTGATCTCTCTGGCACTGAAGCCAACCAACGTTCCGCGTCGCGTGCCTCTTTCAGCGTCAGCCCGAGCGCAACATGCGACTTGGCCGCCGAAACAACCGCCCGCGCGATCCACTTCCGCTGGTCCGCATCCTCGAAGTCTTCTGCCAGCGCTTCCGTCCGCCCGCTGGCGAGTTCTGCCACGACACCTTTGCCATACCGCTGGCGCAACTCATCGGCGAACCGCTCAGCATGCGCATCACCCCGGAACTCAACCTTGCCATCCGACTGCATGATACGACCCATCGACCCAAGGGCGCGCAGCAACCGGTCGTTCTCATAGACTGCCTCACGCGTTCGAGCGTAATCGATCAGCTTGGCTGCCGCTTCATAGAAGCCTTCAAGATCATCGACGACCTTCCGGCTTTGGACCGGGTTGCGAAGATCGGCACGCCGCCGCCCAGACAGGGCCAACAAGTCACTGCGCACCCAATCGCGCTCTTCCCAAGCATTGGCGGCCCCGGTTTCCAGCCGCTCGGCCATGCGGTCACTGCTGAGACCCAAGGCCACAGCTTTGCTAACGATGTCAGTTTTCAGCCGTTCCGCGGCACTTGGCTGCAGGTCAACAGCTTCTTTGCCCTGCTTCAGCCGGTCACCCTCAAGACCCGTCGTGTAAAGCTTGGTCTGCGGCAGCATCTGCAAGAGCTGCGCCCCGCGGGCGTCGCCCAACCCTTTGGCGATGTCGATGGCGTAGCCATAAAGCTCGTCCTGCATGTCCTTGCGCTCGGTGACGACGGGCATCTTTCGGATCTTGTCCTCCGCCTCGGCCATCCATCCGCTGAAATGCAGGTCCAGATCGGCGCGTTCCGCCGTAGCCACATCGCCCGGAAAAGGCTGCAGCACCCCGCCCCGCCGCAAGGTTTCTTCCGCCTTGGCGATCTTTTCACCAATCTCCGGCAAACCCGTTAGCGCCGCCACATGGCTCAGACTGCGCATCGCATCCGCCGTGCGTGCCATCGTCGCCAAAGCATCTTCCAGCGCCTTGCCCTCGCGCAGCCTTTCTTCTGGCGCCCGGCCCTCAGTCCGCGCCCGCTCGATCTCTGCCCGCGACGGCCCATAGGTCAGCAAGCCGCGCTCTGCCCGCGAGGTCGCATCCAGGAACACGCCCTCTTCGGCGGCGATCGCCACCATGCGATCCTTCATCACCTCCAGATTGAAGACATGCTCTCTGGCCATGAAGAACCAGCTGTCATTCACCGTGCCCCGGTTGTTGATGACCATGTGGACATGCGGGTGGGCCTTGTCGGTGTGCAGGGCAGCGACATAGGACCAGACATCATCCTGATGCTCGCCCGACTGGAACATCTCGAAGGCCCAAGCCTCGGCGATCAGCGTTGCCTTCTCTGCCCGGACATGGGACGGGAAGCTCATCAGCAAATGGGTGGTGTGGCCGTTCTTCGGCGAACCGCGCCAATCCTCAACCCAGTCGCCTACGATCTCGTTGCGCTCATCTTTGCTCAGCCCCTTGGCATCGGCATCCAGCACGACCCCGTTGCCAAAGATCGAGGCCGACTTCGAGAACAGATAGTCCATCTGCGCTGCCAGCTCCTTGGCATTGGCCGTCCCGCCCTTGCCGATCTTCTTCAGCACCGCCGCGTTCGACCCCAGCGAAAACCGCCACAACTGGCTGGCCCGGGTCGAGAAACTGAACCCGCGCTTGGGCGGGGACGAGCCGCCCGCCTTCACCCTGCCCTGCTGCGGGCGCAGGAAGTTGATCTCCCCGAGAACGGCATCAGCAACCCCGATGGGGCGCGACCCAAGCTTAACCATGGCGCGCACCTTCCTGAGCTTCGACAAACTTGCGGAATAGAGCCACGCCCTGACGCCGGCGTTCGGCGATGATCTGGCTCAGCGCCTTCGCCACCATCGGAAGCGCCCTGACCATCGGCGCCCTGCCCCGGTTCGCCGCCAGGGCAATCTGGTTCACGTTGGTGCCGATCTTACCCAACTCATAGCGGATTTCTTCAAGCTTGGCACTGTCCTCCCGGCTGAACTCGAGGAAACCTGATGCCATCCGCACCACCGAGCGCACCCCATCGGAGCGGGATTTCGCGCCAAGCTGGATGCAGAGCGCGTCGAAGGCATGGAGTTCTTCGGCAGGCAGGCGACAGCTCACGACTTGGCCCTTTTCCTCCGACCGTGGTCGTCCGCGTCCGACCGCTTGCTGCGCTGCAGAATCAGCAACTTCACTGCCAACACCCGCCAAAACCTTGGACCGCGACTTAAGTCTTGTTTCGCGAGGATCTGATTTTACCGCCAACTTCTGCCGCCGATTATTTGTAGACACATCGCATTTCCTGCCACTCTTCCTACCCCTTCCTTCACCTCCCTTTCAAGTGCAATCTAAGCGCGATTTATACCCTTGCAGATTGTGCTGACCTTGGGTAACTCCCCCGCCACCGAATGCGTTTCGCTGATCGCTGAATGCACAAGGGAAAGACGAAGAAGCCAAACTTCGAGGCCCTTGGCAACAAAGGGATTCCTCGGCGGGTTAGCGGTAACGCCTTGTTTTATTTGAAGTGTGAACCCAGCCTGTCGGTGTTGTGGGTTCGGAGAAAGGAAGTGTGGGATGCGGTTTGTGGCATCAGGGATGTGTGTTCAGGGTTGCGCCTTACGATACACGCATTGCGCGATCAGATAAAAGACATACGCATCCAGTAATCAGACAAATGATTAAAGTGATACGCCTTGCGCAATAAGATTTGCGCGAGCCGTTTTGTAATATCCGCAGTGTGGATTCAGATTTACGCGATATGAATTGGGATAAAAGATTTGCGCGCTCGAAATTAAGTGAAACGCAGTCAGACAAGTGGGGAAGGTGGTATGGGTTACGGTATACGTGTTGTGCTGGTGATGAACAGGAAAGGTGGATCGGGCAAGAGTACTCTCTGCCGCGCCTTGGCCTCTGCGGCTGCGGCCCGGGGTGAGACGGTGACGATTTTCGACACCGACAGTTCCAAGTCTTGTCTGAAATGGATGCAGGCAGGACAGGAGACTGGCAATTGGTCACCCTTGGTTCAAGTGATCCACACGCTGGACGCTCACCGGGTGGCTGAGGCCATTGACCAAATTTACGACCAGCGCGACCAGGAACATCTGATTCTGATCGACACCTTCGGCGGCGGATCAGAAGCACAGGATGTTCTGGCCGTTGCAGCCCATCGGATCATCTGCCCGATGATGTTGTCCCGCGGCGATCTCAACGAAACGCTTGAGACGGCCGGTTGGTATTTGAAGCTGCGCGGACGGGTAGAAAAGCCGGATGAGCTTGCCGGGTTTTCCGTGACGCTGAGCCGTGTGCCAGTCCGGGTATCCGAGACAGAGCGCGCTGTGGCGGAAGAGTTGTTCCAGTCCCTGCCCGCCCTTGAGGCCTATCTGGGCGCCCGCAGCGCTTATGGCCGAATGGACAACGAGGGGCTGCTTGGGGTGATCGCGGACAAAACGCCCAACCGCGCACTTGCTGCTCACATCCAGAATGCCGTGAAGGAGGCAAGTGAACTTCTTGAAGAGATCGACCAACTGATCCTGGCACCGGCGGAGGCGGCATGATGGCGCAGCGTAAAGACATGATGCGGATCATCCGGCAGGACGCGGGGTTCTCGGCGAAGCTCGGGTTTGGCGGATTTGCGGCTGCCGGTTCGAAAGATGAAACGCCGGATGACGTAAATCTGGCTTCAGGTGACGCGGTGCCGATGGTGAAACCTGCGGCACCGGCTGTCGAGACAATTGACCAATCAAGTTGCATCGAAGCTGACCTCGATAGTCCGCATCATGACGTCCGGGTAGAATCCCGGAAAGAGGAAATGGCCCAAGCTACCTTGCGAAAACCGTCGATGGGATCTGTGAGTAATGCCGTCGGGTCAGTGCGTGGACAAGTCGTCTATGTGGCCGTTTCGCTCACCACTCGGCAAGCACACTTGGCGGAAGCTTGGGCAACTGCAGCGCGGTGTAGCGTGCAGTTTCTGATCCGACGTGTCGCTCAGAGTTTGCGCGAGGAAGTCTTCGACGATTGGGAGATAAACGGCATGCCTGACGTCGATGAACCCCGTGGATCGCGCGGCAAGCATCCGACCAGCGTGACCATGACGCTTCGACCGCAGTTCGCAGGCGAGTTGGCCGCGCGGCATGATCCGCTCGGGATCGTCGGGCTGGCGCGGGTCATGGGTCCGGCCTTCCGCGCGCGGTTCCAGGTGGCATTCGACGATGCCCTGGCCAAGGCGAAAATTCAGATATCAAACGAGGGAGATAAGAAATGACCAGCACAAAAGCCCCTGCCCTCAAGCGGGCCATCCCGACATCTGAATTCGACATTGGCACGCCCGTCGAGTGGATGGTCGATCCGGATCATCGCGAGACGATCCTCGGGGTGACCTATGAGTTTAGCCACACCGGAGAGCGCAAGGCCGTCTGGTACACGCCCAACAAGCGGCGGGCGAAGCATGCACTGGTCGTGACCGAGCTGGTCCCGACCTAGGGCAAGATCGGCGCGCCTCGGCTTGCGCGACTTTATTTGCTGGGCGGGCTTTTTTGTTGGGCTGGCCTTAGTGCCAGCTTGATCGCGAAGCGAAGAGACCCGGCGGCTTGCGCCACCGGGTCTGATCTGCGGGGTGTCAGCCCGCGAACTGATCCTCGCGGTCGACCAGTTCGGGGTCTTCACCTTCACCAGCCTTCGGGCGGCTCAGGAAGTCGACCTTTTCCGCGATGATCTCGCAGCCGTAGCGATCGACCCCTGCGGCATCGGTCCACTTGGTGTAGTGGATGCGGCCGTGGATCATCACCTTCATGCCCTTTTCGCAGTTGTCGGCGACCGTCTTGCCGAGACCGTTGAAGCAGGTGATGCGGTGCCATTCGGTGTCCATCACACGGTAGCCGTTCTCGTCGCGCTGGACCCGACCTTCGGACAGGCGCGGGCGCGAGGTGGCGAGGGTGAAGTTGGTGATCTTGGTCCCGCCTTGCGTGGTGCGGACTTCCGGGGACTGACCGATGTTGCCCGCGAGGATGACGATGTTCTGCATTTTGTAGCTCCTGTATCTGGCTGAAGGGACCATCCCTTCGACAAGACCCGAATGAAGCCTGTCGGCTGAGGCTTGCACGGTGGCCCTTCAGCTACCGGAAACCCCCGAAGGGTTGGGGTGGTGCGGGCAGGTGCTGCGATCCACTTCGGATCGCAAACCAACACGGCCCGGCCCTGAGCGGGGTTGCGAGCCAGAGGCCGAACAGGCTTAGGGGATTGTCCGTCGAAGGGAGTTGCGTTAGCCGGGATCACAGGAAGCGGCAGGGCAGAACCGCTCAAACGAGCAAACGGCAGTGTCAGGCCCAGGCAGAAAGAGCCCGGAAATAGGGAGGGGGCCATGCCAACAACCCCCCACATGTTCGCATGCGACCGCTCCGTTGATAGAGGGTCATCGCGGCGCGAATGTCGCGGTTGGGACCGGCCGAATGTGACGCCGTCCTTCGTAGGTCGCAAGTCTGTGCCGCAGTCTGCGATCTGAGGGGCATGAAGGTGAGGGTTCGGGCGGGCCAGTACGCCAAAGTCCGAGGCTGCTGTAGGGTTGGCAACAAGATGCGAAATCTTCGCAGGAGGGTTGATGCACGCAATCCGCATGATGCGAGAAGGTGTGCACTGACCGATCGCCAGGTTCCGGAGAGACGCGCGCGGCCTGAATGTTTGATCTCCTACTAGACAGATCGCTGCGCAGGGCTTCAGAGGTCTTGAACCAATCGACGACATACTGCACAAGATAGAACAAAAAGGGAGCAGCGCATGTCGAATACCATATTGCGGACATCGGTTGAGCTGTTCGCTGGTGCGGGCGGTCTCGGAATCGGTCTTTCACAAGCTGGGTTTGAACCGCGCGAAGTGGTCGAGTTCAATCGATGGTGCTGCGATACTCTGCGACAGAACCATGCAACCTTGTCGAAACTCGATGGGTCCTGGCTGATCCACGAGGGGGATGTGCGAAAAGTCAATTTTCAACATTTAGAAGGCAAAGTTGATCTGGTTTCGGGTGGGCCGCCTTGCCAACCCTTCTCCCTTGGTGGCAAACACCGCGCATACAACGATCACCGCGATATGTTCTCCGAGGCCGTCCGCGCAGTGCGTGAGATCAAGCCAAAGGCTTTTGTCTTTGAGAACGTGAAGGGCCTTTTGCGAGCATCCTTTGCTGCATATCGAGAATATATCGAACTGCAGATGCAGCACCCTGAAGTGGTTGCTGCTGATGGTGAAGACTGGGCAGATCATCGGGCGCGGCTGGAACAGCATCATAGCTCCGGAAACCGTGACGGCTTGAACTACAATGTGGTCGTTCAGCTTCTAAACTCGGCAGATTACGGCGTGCCTCAAAAGCGGGAGCGAGTTGTCTTTGTTGGCTTCCGTAGTGATGCAGGGATCTCGTGGTCTTTCCCACGCGCAATCTGCACTCAAGAGGCGCTTGTATGGGATCAGGTATTTGGATCGTATTGGGATCGGCACGCCGTCAGAAAAGCTGATCAACACCTCGACGGTCGCGCCGCATTGATTGCGAAGCGCCTTTCTCGCGACGAAAAACCAGCGGATGCGGCTTGGAAAACTGTTCGGGACGCATTCGTGGGGCTTTCAGACCCCGAGAAAAAGCCAAGCCGGGACATGAACCACATTTTCCAAGATGGTGCTAAAGCCTACCCTGGGCACACTGGCAGCTATATCGACGATCCTGCAAAGACACTTAAGGCTGGCGTGCATGGGGTGCCAGGCGGAGAGAATATGGTTCGGCGAGCCGATGGTTCGGTACGATACTTTACAGTTCGGGAAAGCGCTCGTCTGCAAACATTCCCCGACAATTATCGGTTCCACGGCGCATGGACAGAATGCATGCGCCAACTCGGAAATGCGGTGCCGGTCGAACTGGCGCGTCAAGTCGGCGTGAGTGTTGCCGAACATCTGAAAGCCGCCTGATGTCGCAACCTCCCGTTCTGAAGGCCGCCGCTGCGGCCGCCGACAAGCTTGACGAGTTGCGGGCCGCGACAACCGGTGTCGAGCTTACGGCACACGCGCGGCGCAGGCTTATCTCTGCAATATCGGCGATGCAGAACCAAATTGACGCAATTGGGCGGTCGGTCGATGAAATCGGCCTGCCGGATGCCTTCTTCGACCCTACGGACCCACGCCTCGTTGGCTACTTCGTCGCCTTGGCTCTGGTGGCCCAAGAACGAAAACCGCTGGCCTCGATCGGCAGGTTCTACGGGTCCGGTGTTTATGCGATCTACTACATCGGTGACGAAGAGCTTTATCGCCCAATCTCGAAGACCGAAACGCCAATATATGTTGGAAAAGCAGATCCAGACGGCCAGCCTAAGACGGTGATTGATCAAGGCACCAAGCTTGCAGATCGCCTCAATGAGCACAGCAAGAACATCGACAAAGTCGAAGGAATCAACCTCAACGATTTCGAATGCCGCGCACTCGCAGTTCAAAGCGGATATCAGGCGTCAGCAGAATCCCACTTAATCAAGTTGTTCCGCCCAGTGTGGAACAACGAGACAAAGATCCTGTTCGGTATCGGCAAGCACGGGGACTCCTCCAAGACACGAGCGAATAACAAATCGCCTTGGGACACAATGCACCCCGGCAGAGCGTGGGCAACTGACAATCGGGAAGCAAAGAGTGTTGCCGCGATCAAAGAAGACGTTGCTGCGCATTTCACAACAGCTCGACTTTATCACACGACAAACGATGTCTTCGCCGCGTTTGTGGCAGCGATCCGATCAGAAGATCGAATAGAGCCTTCTGAAAGCTGATTGGGAATACTAAAGGGGGCTCACGCCCCCTTCTCGAACTTCAGAACCGGAATGCCCAGCTTCTTTGCCTTGTCGGCGAGGTTTTCCTGGATGCCATTTCCCGGGAAGACGAGAACGCCCACGGGCAGCACATCCAGCATGGCGTCGTTGCGCTTGAAGGGTGCGGCCTTGGCGTGTTTGGTCCAGTCCGGCTTGAAGGCAACCTGCGTGACCTTGCGGGCTTCGGGTGGAGAAGGATCATATCGGGATATTTGGTCTGGACCTGATCGAGCTTGCCCCAGATCAGGCGGTGATCGTTGAAGTCGGTCCCACCGGTGAGGGCAATCTTGGTGCCTTGGGGCAGCATCACTTCGGTTTCCGAGCGGCGCTTAGCGGAGAGGAAATCGCGGCTGTCGATCAGCGCTGCGGTCAGGTGCTTGTGGTTCACCATTGAGCCTGAGCGGGGCCGCCAGGTTGAGCCCGTGTGCAGCTCAAACGCCTCGGCGCCGCGGTCGCGGAAGGCTTCCAGACAATGCCGCCGTTCGACGAGGCTGGTGCCTTCGGCCGTTAGGCGCTCAAGCTCGGTCGATTTCACCTCGGAGCCGTCCTGTTCGCGCTGCAGGCGGTGTTGCGCCACTTCGTTGTCATCGAGCAGGCGCTCGGTGCGGGCGGCGGCGCGGTGAAAGAGGTTGACCTGGCCCCAGAGCAATTCTTCAAGGTCGGGTTCCATGCGGGTGTCGCCAAGGGTTGCTGCGAGGGCATCGAAGATATCGCTGACCGCGTCGATGAGGCGCTCGGGCTCCGGCATCGGGCGCAGATCGATCTCGTCCTGAAAGGCACGGGTGCCGTAGAGCTGAAGCTCCTGAAGCGCCCAGGCGGTCTGGGAAAGGGCGGGGCTGCGGTCGAAATCCTCGCTCTGGAATTGGG
>LNFM01023395.1_pt1 | contig 42225 bp, 46 predicted proteins | sample 596031 | NCBI WGS metagenome assembly LNFM01 (sample SAMN04254537, study PRJNA301005) | activated carbon metagenome | isolation source: dual media filters at the Ann Arbor, Michigan drinking water treatment plant | place: USA: Ann Arbor
AGGTGGGCGCGGGCGGCTGGGACGCGCCGGGCAGTGCGGCCGCAAGGACGACGGCGAGGCCGGCGACCAGGTGCCGGGGACGCGTGGGGCGGGTCATTCGGTGAGGGTATTCCTTCCGAGGCCCCCAGCGGCACGTCGAGCCCGCTTCATCCCGGTCGACCGCACGGGCGACGCCGGTGCCGAGTACCGGACGACGCGCCTGCGGATGAAGATCTGCGGGTTCAGCTGGACCAACGGTTCCTTCCCGGCGCGTGCGGCGCTCAGGGGTCCCGGTGGCCCTTCCGCCGCAGGGGCCGGGAGCGGTACCGGTCGGGGTTGCGCCGCACCTGTGCGGCCAGCCGCCGGAAGTAGTCCCGCCCCACGTCGGTCCCGATGAGCGCCGACTCCCGGCGGCTCAGGTCGAAGCCGTGGAGGGACGCGCCGGCGCCGGCGCCCACCGCGATCGCGATGGCATGCCGGCCGCAGTACGGGTCGGACGACGCCGTGACCACGTGGATCGCGTACCGGGCGTCGCGGTCGTCGAGGACGATCTCGCCCAGCAGGATGGGATCCACGGCCATGCCGCGATGCTAACCGCGGGGATGCCCGCGGGGCCCGCCGCGGGCGTCAGCGCGCGTCGCGCACGAGCCGGGCGCCGATGGCCTCCGCGATCACCTGCGCCGGGAGCATCTGGCCGTCCGCCTCGTCGGAGTTCGCCAGCACCGCGAACGTGACGCCGATGTCCGGCGAGTGCCACACCTCCGAGGTGTAGCCGCCGTAGGCGCCGTTGTGACCGATCCACCGCACGCCGTCGCGATCACCGGCGGTCAGGCCGAGACCGTAGAGCTCACCGCCGACCGGGACCATCCGGGCCGCGGTCCCCGGCGGGAGGAGCCGGTCACCCATCAACGCGTCCATGAACCGCGCCAGATCCGGGGCGGTGGTGGCGAGTCCGCCGTCGGTCCACACCGGGCCCCACACGTCGGTGGCGATCCGGCCGCCGGGGAGATCCGTGGCGCCGGGACCGTGCGGCCGCGCCAGGTCGGCGGGGGCCGGGTCCTCGCGCGTGAACGAGGTGCGCGCGAGCCCAAGCGGCGCGACCAGGCGCCGCAGCTCCGCCTCGGGACCGTCACCGGCCGACTCCAGCACCGCGCCCAGCGCGACGTAGTTGGTGTTCGAGTACTCGAACACCTCCCCCGGCGGGCGAACGGGCTCCCCCACACCGGCCAGCGCCTCGTCGCGCGTCCACGGATCCAGGGGACGGTCGGTCACGTGCGCCAGCACCTCGGGCGACTCCAGGTAGTCCGGCAGGCCGCTGCGGTGCGACAGCAGCATCCGCACGGTGACGCGGTCCGCGGCGGGCACCCGCACCCCGTACCGCGACACGGGTGCGTCCAGGTCGACGGCGCCCGCCGTCACGAGGCGCATCACCATGGCGGCGGTCACGGGTTTCGCGGTGCTGGCCGTGATGAAGCGCGTGGTGGGCGTGGCCGGTTCACCGGCGCCCGCCTCACCCGCAGCGCCCGACCAGGCCACGCGACCGTCCACCACCACCGCGGCCGCGGCGCCGGGCGCCGCGGTGCCCTCCAGCGCCCGGGCCAGCACCCGGTCGAACCCCGCGGGGTCGATCCGGGGTGGTCCGGTCACCGCCGGTGGATCGGGAACCGGCGCGTCGTCGGCGGACCCGCATCCGGCGAGCGCGGCCAGGGCGGCGAACGGGGCGACGACGGCGACGGTCCGGAGCACGTGGCGCAGCGTACGTGCGCGCCGTGCCGCAACGGTGAACCGACGGTTCAGAAGCGGTTCGTCGGCCGGTTGGTCCCTCAGGCGGGCGCGGAGCGGTCCGGCTCGTCCAGATCCAGCCACGCGGCGGCCTGGGCGGTGGCGGGACGCTCGTGCACCAGCACCCGCAGGGCGCGGCGCTCCTCGTCGCGGTTCGGAAGGTCAGGCAGCCCGCAGAACGCGACGATCGTGTACTTGCCCGACGGCTCGCGCAGGCGCTCCACGCGCAGCGCGGCCAGGCCGGAGCTGGCGATCATGAGCCCCACCGAGGTGAGGCTGAACGCGTGGAGGTGCTCGATGAAGAACTCCTCCCGGCCGGGACCGTCCTCGGCGGCGGCCTCGCCGTCCGGGACCTCGATGTAGACCATCCCACCCACCTCCAGCAGCGAGGTGGTGCGGGTGAGCATCATCGTGGGGTCGGGGACGTGCTCCAGCACCTTGTTGAGGGTGATGAGGTCGAACTTCCCCAGGCCGTCCGCGGTCATGAAGTCGGCGCACACGGTGGGAACGCACGCCAGCGTGCGGGCCAGCTCGGCCTGTCGCGGGTCCGGATCGAGCGCGGTCACGCTCCAGCCCTCGCCGGCCAGGGCCCACGGGAACACGGCCAGCCCGGATCCCACGTCCAGGGCGCGGGGCCGGCGGCCCTCGGCGTCCGGCACCCACAGCCACTCCTCGGCGAACGCGGTGATGCGCTTCACGCGGCCGTGGTTGTCGCTCTTCTCGGGCGGCAGCGCGGTGATGCGCTCGAACGTCTCGCGCATCCGGTCGCCGTAGGTGGCCTCCGCGTAGCCGCCGGTGTAGAGCTCCTCGAGCTCCACGCCGGGGTCGATGAGGTGGTGGCCGCACGCGGTGCAGCGCCACACCTCGCGGTGGTACCGGCCGTCCAGGTCCGGGAAGCGGGTCTCCCCTTCCGGCGGCGTGTCGTAGGTCCATGCCAGGTCGAACCGCTGGCCGCCGCACAGGCAGCGGGCCAGGTGGCCGGTGCGGACCGCCTCGGCGGACTCAGCCACGGGTGACCTCCCGCTCGAGGGCCTCGAGATCCTTGGCGTCGTCCATGCGGGCCACCACCACCAGCTCCTCGGCGGCCAGGTACTCGGCGAACGCGTCCTCGTGGCCGTCCTCGACCAGCATCACGAACCACTGCCGCTTGGTGTTGCGCACCAGCACGGCGCGCAGGCCGAACCGCGGCAGGCGGGCGTTCAGCGACGGGGTGGCGTAGAAGCCCCACGACTTGCGGGCCAGGTCGTACTCCCCGCCGGACGGCGTGGTGAAGGTGACCTGCTCGTCGGGCTCCAGGGCGACACGGCCGCAGTCGTGGATCACGACCTCGTCCCGGATGCCGCAGGAGTACGCCCGCGGGGGGTCGTTGCGCGTGAGGTTCATGCCGCCTCGCTCCATTCCCAGTCGGGGATCAGGAAGTCGTCGATCACCCACCGCCCGTCCCGGCGGCGCCAGATGGCCTCATCGCGGAACGTGTCGGCGATGCGCGTGAAGCGGTCCTCGTCGATGCCGGTGACCTCGCAGAAGCGGCGGATGTCGGACACCGGGGCCTCGAAGCCCCGCTCGCGGATCACCTCGACCGCCCGGTCACGGCTGATCCGGGCGTTCCGGATCTCCAGCGACAGGTTGTCGTACGTGCGCGTGAAGCCGAACTTGTGCCACTTCAGCCAGTGGTGCACCGAGATGAGGTCGTCGTCGATGTCGGCGTAGTCGTAGTAGCCGGTGCGCGGCCCGCCCGGGTCGGCCCGGAAGCCGTTGGCGGTGGCGACCTCCAGCACCCGCTCCGGGTCCCACGCGAAGAAGTGGCCCAGGAACACGGCCTCCACGCCGGCGGACTCCAGCTCGGCGTCGGACGGCCCCCGGTACGGAACCATGTCCCGCTCGGTGAGCGCATCGCCCACCCAGTCGCGCCAGGTGGTGCCGTGGGTCACCCCGAACCGGCGCAGCCAGGCGCCGTCGAGCCTCACGCCCAGGCCCTCGCCCCCGGTGGTGCCGTACTCGGCCGCCGAGTTCTCGCCCCACACCACCAGCGGGATGCCGAAGCGCACCGCGATGTTCAGCGGGATCGCGAACAGCGCCATGTGCATGGGGATGGCGGGGTCGCCCAGCCGGGCGAACGCCTCCAGCATGAAGCGGCGCTCCACGTCCGGGCTCACCTGGTAGTCGATGTGGTCGACGCCGAGGGAGACCAGGTTGTCGAGGTTGCGCTGGCCGATGGCCGTCCGCGCCGGGGTCTTCCACGTCACGCACAGGGGGCGCAGGCCGGCCTCCAGCGCCGTAACCACCTGCCAGGTGCTGTCCTTGCCGCCGCTCACCGGGATGAGGCAGTCGTAGCCGCCGCGGGCGCGGGCGCGGGCGCCGGCCGCCACGCGCTCCCAGTCGCGGGCCCGGGCGTCCCAGTCCACCTCGGGCCTGCGGCCGTGGCCGCGGCAGGCGTTGCACACCCCGTGCTCGTCGAGCACCAGGTTCGGGCGGGTGTCCGGCAGGACGCAGTGGACGCAGTACCTCATCGCGCCCGGGTATCGGCTACCGCCGCGACCGGTTTGCTCACGATCGCTGCGGAACTCCTGACGAATCGACGTGCCCGGGCCTCACACACCGCTCGTAGCGTCTGCAGCGTCCGGCCACCCCCACGATCCGGCCGGCCCAGAACTCCAGGAGAACCCCATGATCCGCAGCATCGGTGCCCTCGGTGCGGGCGCGGCGATCCTCGCCACCGTGGCCGTCGCCCCGGCCGTCGCCGCCACCCCCCGCGAGTTCCACTTCGCGGGCGTCGTCGACCCGGCCACCGTCACCCCCGCAGGGTTCACGCTCCGCGCCGACGCGGGCAGCAACGGCCCCGCCCTGCGCGTCGTGCTCCGCAGCGGCCGCAGCGTCGGCGTGCTCACCGGCGCCGACACCCAGTACCTCACGCGCACCGGGCAGGCGCTGAGCGCCAGCAGCCAGACCGACTTCGCCACCGCCGTCGCGGCGAACGCCAGCAACCGCGTGGACACGCGCGTGCGGGTGTTCATCCGCACCCCCAAGTACCGCTACTCCAAGAAGTTCCGCACCACCGCACCACCGCCTACCGGGTCGTGGACGTCACCAACGCCAGCAACCCCAAGGGCCTGGTGGGTTACAGCTTCCGCGGCACCTGCACCGCGGTCACCGAATCCACGGTGTCGGTGAAGGTGGACGCCGGCAACGAGCGCGGCATGCGCTCGGTGCTGCGCGCCGCGGCCCTGGACGGCACGCTCAACACCGTCCAGACCTTCCGCTGGAACAGCGGCACGCAGTTCCTGCGCTGGGTCGGCGGGCGCCTCGTGACCGACGGCGCCCAGGCCGCCCTGGGCACCGCCTGCACCCCGGGCAGCACGTCCCGGATCGGCGTGCACGTGTGGGCCGCGCCGAACCTGGCGGTCACCGCATTCAACGCGTCGGCCGCCGTGCCCACGCCGGCCAGCACCGTCAGCGTGGCGGAGCCCGCCGAGAAGAGCTGACGCCGAACTCCGCGGGACGGGCAGGGAGGCCCGTCCCCGGGGGATTCAAGTCTCCGGCGCTCCTGCCGAGGTAGGGGGGGCTCACGCCCGTGCTGTTCCCCACTCGTGCCGGAGGTGCCCCCTGGTCACGGTCGTCGACCTGGGCCTGTCGAACCTGGAGTCCGTCCTCCAGGCGCTGCGCCGTGTCGGCGCCGAGGCCCGCGCAACCCGCGACCCCGCCGAGGTGGCCACGGCCCGCGCGCTCGTGCTGCCCGGTGTGGGCGCATTCGGCGACGGCATGGCCTCGCTGCGCGATGGCCGCCTGGTGGAGCCCATCCTGGCGCACGCCCAGTCGGGTCGTCCGCTGCTGGGGATCTGCCTGGGCATGCAGCTGCTGGCCGACCTGGGCACCGAGCACGGCGCCTTCCAGGGTCTGGGGCTCATCCCCGGCACCGTGCTGCGCCTCGACCCGCCGGACCCCGAGCAGCGCGTGCCCAACACCGGCTGGTGCGACACGAGCGTGGTGCGTCCCGAGGGCCCGGTTCCCGGCGACGGCGGGTGCTTCTACTTCGTGCACAGCTACCACGTGTTCGGCGACCCGGACCACATCCAGGCGTCCACGGACATCGGCGGCCAGTACGTGGCGGCCGCCGTGGCGAAGGACAACGTGTGGGGCGTGCAGTTCCACCCGGAGAAGAGCCAGGACGACGGCCTGGCCGTGATGGAGCACTTCCTGGCGCGCGTCGAGCAGGGGGTGCACGCATGAGCCGCCCGCGTCTGGTCCCGGTTCTGCTGCTCAAGCACGGCCTGCTGGTGCGCAGCCAGTGGTTCCGCGTGCACCAGGTCATCGGGAACCCGGTGTCCACCATCGAGCGCTTCTCGCACTGGAACGTGGACGAGCTGGTGCTCATCGACATCTCCACCGAGGACCGGCACGACCTGCGCCGCGACGACCTGGAGGTGCGGCTGGAGGGGTCCACGGGCCTCGACGTGCTGCGCACCGTCGCCCCGGCGTGCCTCATGCCGCTCACGGTGGGCGGCCGCATCCGCACGATCGCCGACATCGAGGACCGCCTGGCCGCAGGCGCCGACAAGGTGGTGCTCACCACCGCGCCGGTCGAGACCCCGGAGCTGGTGGCGCAGGCCGCCGGCCGCTTCGGCTCGCAGTGCATCGTGGTGGGCATCGACGCGATGCGCCGCGACGACGGGAAGCTGGAGGCCATGATCCACGGGGGCCGCACCCCCACGGGTCTGCACCCCGCCGAGCTGGCGCGCGAGATGGAGCGCCTGGGCGCCGGGGAGATCTTCCTGAACTCGGTGGACCGCGACGGCTGCGGCCACGGCTACGACCTGTCGCTCATCCAGGAGGTCACCCGCGCCACCCGCGTGCCGGTGATCGCCTGCGGCGGGGTGGGCCGGTACGAGCACGTCCCCGCCGCCATCACCTCCGGCGGGGCCAGCGCGGCCGCCGCGGCGAACATCTTCCACTTCTTCGAGCTGAGCTACCCGAACGCCAAGCAGGCGTGCATCTCGGCCGGCATCCCCATGCGCCCCGTGCGCCTGGGCAGCCGCCGGTTCCCCCGGGAGCCCGACTACGACCGCACCCGCCGAGACGGCCGGCTGGCCGAGCGGTACGCCGCCGCCCGCCGCCCGCTGCCGCGCGACACCGAGCCGCCCGCCGCGCCGCCGCGCTGGTGCACGCGCTGCGTGTACCCCTCGCTGTCGGCCGTGCCGCTGGAGTTCGACGAGGACGGGGTGTGCACCGGGTGCCGCGCCGCCGACATGAAGGCCGCCATCTCCACCGACGAGTGGTCGCGCCGCACCGAGCTGCTCATCGAGCTGCTGGAGCGCCACCGCAGCCGCGACGGGAGCCGCCACGACGTCGTCATCCCGGTGAGCGGCGGCAAGGACAGCTGGTACCAGGCGCACGTCATCAAGAACGAGCTGGGCTTCAACCCGCTGCTGGTGACCTACAACGGCAACAACTGGACGCCCGCGGGCTGGCGGAACATGCACCGCATGAAGGAGGTGTTCGACGTGGACCACGTGCTGGTCTCGCCGTCGGTCACCACCCTCAAGAAGCTCAACCGCCTGGCCTTCGTGGTGATGGGCGACATGAACTGGCACGCCCACGTGGGCATCACCACCGCCCCGGTGCGCGTGGCCGCCCAGCACGGCATCCCGCTGGTCATCTGGGGCGAGCACGGCTACATGGACCTGGGCGGGCAGTTCAGCTTCGACGACTTCCCGGAGATGAGCTACCGGGACCGCTTCGAGCACTTCGCCCGTGGCTACGAGTGGAACTGGTTCACGGGGCTGGAGGGCCTGCGTCCCGCGGACCTCACCACCTTCATGTACCCCACCGACCGCGAGCTGATGGACGTGGGCACCCGCGGCCTCTACCTGGGCAACTTCGTGCACTGGGAGGCCAACACCCACACGAAGATGATCATCGACGAGTACGGGTTCGAGACCTCCGACGAGCCGTTCGACAGGACCTACCGCCGCATGTCGAACCTGGACGACATGCACGAGAACGGCGTCCACGACTGGCTCAAGTACGTCAAGTTCGGCTACGGCCGCTGCACGGACCACGTCTGCAAGGACATCCGCGCGGGCCTCATGACCCGCCAGGAGGGCGTCGAGCTGGTGCGCCGCTACGACCCGGTCAAGCCGCGCGACCTCGCGCGGTGGCTGGAGTACACGGGCATGACCGAGCGCGAGTTCGACCGCATCGCCGACACGTTCCGCGACCCGCGCATCTGGTGGCGCGAGCGCGGTGAGTGGCGCCGCCACGAGATCCCCGACGCCGCACCCGCGGCGCACGACCTCGCCCATCGGGAGGCCGCATGAGCTCCGCCGTTCCGCAGACCACCCTCAGCGAGGCCGAGCTGTGCCCGCCGGAGCTGCTGGAGGGCCAGGAGGCCGCCTTCGCCCGCGACGTGGCGCGGCTGATCGCCCGCCGTGACCAGTTCGTGCACGTCCCCTGCCCGGCGTGCGGCCGGCGCGACGCCGAGCCGGCGATCGCCAAGTGGGGGTTCACCTGGGTCGCCTGCGCAGGATGCGAGACGCGGTACATGACCCCGCGCCCGTCCGAGACCGTCATGGCGGGCTACTACGCGAACTCCGAGAACTACGCGTACTGGGCCGAGCACATCTTCCCGGCGTCCGAGGCCACCCGGCGCGAGAAGGTGAACCGCCCGTGGCTGGAGCGGATCATCGGTTACTGCGACAGCTTCGGCGTCCCGCGCGGGACGCTGGTGGAGGTGGGCCCGGGCTTCGGCACATTCGCCGCCCTGGCCACCGCCAGCGGCGCCTTCGAACGCGTGGTGGGGGTGGAGCCCACGCCGCAGATGGCCGCGGCCTGCCGCGAGCGCGGCGTGGACGTGGTGGAGGCCCGCATCGAGGAGGCCGCCCACCTGCTGCCGCCGGCCGACGTGCTGGTGGCGTTCGAGGTGATCGAGCACCTGTTCGACCCCACCCGGTTCATCGGGGACTGCACCCGCATCGTGCGACCCGGCGGGCTGCTGGTGCTGTCCTGCCCAAACTCGGCGGGCTTCGACATCGCCACCCTGGGCGCCGAATCGCTGGCCGTGGACCCCGAGCACGTCAACCTGTTCACCCCCGGGTCGCTCGCGGGCCTGCTGGAGCGCAACGGCTTCTCGGTGGTGTCGGCCACGACGCCCGGAAAGTTGGACGCGGAGTTCGTGCGGGAGGCCGCTTTGGCCGGTCGCGTCGACCTGGACGGCCAGCCGCTGCTGCGGCGGGTGCTGCTGGAGGAGTGGGAGGCCCTGGGCGGTCCGTTCCAGCGCTTCCTGGCCCAGAACGGCCTGTCCTCGCACATGTGGATCGCGGCGAGGCGCAATGTCTGAGGTTCAGGTCGAGGCTGAGAAGCGGGCCTCGGAGGGTGCCCGGCGGGCCGAAGCGCAGGTGAAGCACTGCTATTCGACCTGGAGCCGGCGCTACTACGACGAGTACTACGGTGAGGACGCCCCGCACCCCCCGGTGCACCGCGACATCCTGCGCGATCTCATCGCCGCATCGGGCGCGAGCTCGCTGCTGGACGCCGGTTGCGGGCCCGCCTCGTTCCTGCGCGACGCCACCGACCTGGGCGCGGACCTCTACGGCTTCGACCTGACGCCCGAGATGGTCGACGAGGCCCGCCGCGTGCTGGAACCGGCCGGCGTGCCGGGCGCCCGGCTGTGGGAGGGCAGCGTGCTGGACCCGCTGGCGTTCCGCTGCCCCGCCGAACCCGGCCGCCGCTTCGGCGCCGCGATCTGCGTGGGCGTGCTCCCCCACATCCCGGCCGACGCCGACGACGCCGTGGTGGCCGCGCTGGCCGACGCGGTGGTGCCCGGGGGGCTGGTGGTGGCCGAGGCCCGCAACCAGCTGTTCGGCATGTTCACCATGAACCGGTACAGCCACGAGCTGGTGCGCGACACGCTGGTGGACGTCGAGTCCCTGCGGGCTCGCGTGCGCCCCGAGGAGGCCGAGGGGCTGGAGCGGGCGCTCACCCGGCTGGAGGGCATGTTCCGCACCGACCTGCCGCCGGTGCGCGGCGGGCACGAGGACGAACCGGGCTACGACGAGGTGCTCTCACGCACCCACAATCCCCTGCTGCTGGCGGATTCCTTCCGGCGGGCGGGGCTCGTGGACGTGCGCACGCTGTACTACCACTTCCACGCCCTGCCCCCCATGCTGGAGGCCGACGCGCCCCGGCTGTTCCGCGAGGCGAGCATCGCCATGGAGGACCCGGAGGACTGGCGGGGCCTGGTGATGGCCTCCGCGTTCCTGGTGGCGGGCCGCCGTCCGTGATCAGCGCCCGCGGATATGTGCGCTGGTGCATCTGGGAGCACAGCGCCACCGTGCACGCGCTCTACACGGCCCGCTGCCGCCGGCAGGCCGAGGAGATGACCTGCGCGGCGCAGGCCGCCGAGCTGCTGGCCGAGCGCGTGGGCGCGGGTGAGCTGGTCCTCGACGCGGGCTGCGGCTCGGGGTCCCTGTTCCACTCGCTGCGCGACCGCGGCATCCCCTGCGCCTACCACGGCATCGACGCCTCCCCCACGCTCATCGGCATCGGAAAGCGCGAGATGCCGGCCTTCGGGCTGCCCGCCTCGGCCCTCGAGGTCATGCGCATCGAGGACCTGGACGGCGAGGCGGACCACGTGGTGTGCATGAACGTGCTCACCAACATCGACGGCTACCACCGGCCGCTGGAGCGGCTGCTGTCGGTGGCCCGCCGGTCGCTGATCCTGCGCGAGTCGCTGCGCCCCGGCCCCAGCGAGTACCGCTACGTGCGCGACGAGTTCCTGGACCCCGGCGTGGACCTGCGCGTACACGTGAACGCCTACGACATCGACGAGGTCGTCGCGTTCATCGAGGCCGCCGGGTTCCGTGCCGCCGTGGTCACCGACCGCCGCACCGGCGGCGTCCCCGAGGACGTCATCGGATACCCCCACCACTGGACGTTCATCGTCGCCGACCGGGAGGACTCGTGAGCCGACTGCTCGCACTGGCCGGGCCCCGCGCCCACCGCCGCCACATCGCCGAGGGCATGCGCGATCTGGCCGGTGCCGCGGGCCGCGCCGCGGAGATCGGCTCCGGCATGGGCTGGCTGGCGTGCGACGGCGCCGGCGGCGGCGTGGCCGCCCACGGCGGCCTGGCGCTGGCGATGGACGGAGCTCGGCATCGAGGGCACCGACCCCCAGGCCCTGCTGCACCTGGCCGCCATGTACGGCCTGGCCGGCGCGATGGAGCGCCTGAACGCCGACGTGGCCGTGGTGCTGTGGGACTCGCGCCGTAACACGCTGCAGCTCGCGCGCGACCGCTGGGGCATGCGCCCCCTGTACTGGGTGCCCGCGGCGGGCGTTGTGGCCGCCTCGTCGCGCCCCCGGCCGCTGCTGGGCCTGCCCGGCGTGCGTGTGGAGGCCGACCCGTCGTACGTGGCGCGGATCGCCGGCTCGCACTACCGCACCTTCGACAACGACCCCGCCGCCTCCCCGTACCTGGACGTGCGCCAGGTGCCCGCCGCCAGCGTGGTAACGCTCGCCCTGGGCGAGGACGGCGCCGTGCGCCACCAGCGCACCGAGCGGTACTGGACCCTGGGCGGCGAGGACGAGCTGGACCTCCCCGAGGCCGAGCTGGCCGAGCGGTACCGCGAGCTGCTCATCGACGCCGTCCGCCGCCGCCTGGCCGTGGCCCCGCGTCCGGCGTTCACCCTCTCGGGGGGCATGGACAGCGGGTCGGTGCTGGCCTCGGCGGTGCACGCCACCGGCGAGAAGCAGCGCGCGTACTCCACGGTCTACGCCGACCCCACCTACGACGAGCGCACCGAGATCGCCACCATGCTCGACCGCTGCGTCGAGAGCTGGCACCCGGTGATGGGCACCGTGTCGCGCCTGGTGTCGATCCACGACGAGCCCGTGGCCACGGCCACGTGGCTCTCGCACGCCATCCTGGCGGACGCCGTGGCGGCCGAGGGCGTGGGATCGATCCTCGGGGGCCTGGGCGGCGACGAGCTGAACGCCGGGGAGTTCGAGTACTTCCCCTGCCACTTCGCCGACCTGCTCGCCGAGGGCGACACCGCCGCCTACGAGGCCGAGGTCGCCGGCTGGGCGCGGTACCACGACCACCCGGTGTTCCGGAAGGACGCCGACGTCGCGCGGGCGATGGTGGCCCGCATCGCCGACCCCGCCCGTCCGGGCGTGGTGCTGCCCGATCGCGGCCGTCTGGGCCGCTACGTGGGCGCGGTGGACCCCGGCCTGTTCGACCTGGCCGCCTACGAGCCGGTCATGGAGCACCGCTTCGGGACGCTGCTCAAGAACCGCACCTGGCAGGACCTCACCCGCGAGACCATGCCGTGCTGCCTGCGCGCCGAGGACCGCAACCTGGGTCCGCTGGGCGTGGAGCGCTTCCACCCGTTCCTGGACCACCGTCTGGCGGAGCTCATGTTCCGCGTCCCGGGGCGCATGAAGATCCGGCAGGGGGTCACCAAGCACCTGCTGCGGGAGGCCATGCGCGGGGTGCTGCCCGAGGAGACCCGCACCCGCATCGCCAAGACCGGCTGGAACGCTCCGGCCCACATCTGGTTCAGCGGCGAGAACCGCGACCCGCTCATGGACCTCATCGCGTCGCGCTCGTTCCGCGACCGCGGGGTCTACCTGCCCGACGTGGTGGACAACATCGCCGACGAGCACGAGCAGATCGTGCTGTCCGGCCAGCCGCGCGAGAACCACATGATGTTCCTGTGGCAGCTGGTCAACCTGGAGCTGTGGCTCCGCGAGGTGGACGGCCTGCGCGCCCGCCTGGCGGGCGGCCTCGCCGTGGCCTGACAGGTTGAGCGATCGCCATGTCGCGCCCGATCAGGCCAGCGCGTGGCGGAGGTCCTTCATCAGCAGCATGAGGTGCATCGGGTCGGTGGGGCTCTCCTCGAACGCCGCCTGCCGCAGATAGAAGCGTCTCGCCGCGTCGTCCTCGCAGTGGATCAGCAGCGCGCGGACGCCGATCTGGTCCGCCGCCCCCGCCACCCTCCGGAGGGCATCGGCGAGCAGCGCCCGCCCCAGCCCCCGCCCCTGCTCGCTGAGGTCCACCCCGAGGCGGGTCAGCAGGATCACCGGGATCGGGTGCCGGCCGGTTCCCAGCGCCACACGGCGCGGCGCGGCGCCGCCATCGACCGCCCCCGCCGCGAGGGCGTGGTAGCCCACGACCAGATCGTCGTGCCGGCGCCGGACCACGTAGACGCGGCTCGTCCCCGACCGGTGCGCCTGGAGCGCGTGGTCACGAAGCCACTCGGACTGCGCGTCCTGCCCGCAGTCGAAGCCTTCCAGCAGGTGCCCCTGGTGGAGCGGCTCGGCGGGGCCGTACCGGGACGTCACTCCCGGTCGAGGACCGTGGTCTCACGCACCAGATCACGCAGGCCCGTCACGTTCTTCGGGGGCCCGTCGAGCGCCGCGACGAAGGCGTCCCATTGTTCCGGGGGGATCGAGAAGGTCCGTCGGTCGGCCAGCACCTGCTCCGCCGCCCGGGTCGCATGACGCAGGACGAACTCCGAGACCGTCATGCCCTCGGTGCGGCTGGCCTCCCGCAGCAGGGAGCGTTCGCGCTCGGTCACACGAAAGCCCAATCGCAGATCCCGTCCCGCCGCATCGCGCGTGGTCATCAGCCCCTCCCAATCGCCGGGCCCCGAGTGTACATCCATTGTGTGTACATCGGCGCGCGCAGGGTGCCGGATGAGTGCCCGACCGCGCGCGATTCCCGCCCCGTCGTGACCTCGACGAGGCGGGCGGGCTACCGCCTGCGAGCATCCACCGATGCGGCTTCCCCCGGTGCTCATCGAGAACCCGGCGTTCCGGGCGCTGTGGGCGTCGCGCGTCATCTCGTTCGCGGGGGACGGAGCCGCGTCGGTGGCGCTGGTGGTGCTGGCGGCCGACGCCCACGGGCCGGTGGGCGTGAGCCTGCTGCTGCTGGCGCAGGCGATCCCGCGGTTCTTCGGTCCGGTGGCGGGCGCCCTGGTGGACCGCGTGGAGCAGCGGGCCCTCATGCGCGCCTGCGAGCTGGGGCAGCTGGTGCTGGTAGGGGCGATCGCCGTGACGCTTCCGCCGTTCCCGGTCGTCCTGGCACTGGCGGCCGGCATGGCCGCCCTGGTGACGGTGTTCCAGCCCGCGGGGCGCAGCTCCGTGCCGGCCCTGGTGGTCCCGGCGCAGCGGCTCTCGGCGAACGCGCTGCTGAGCCTGGCGGCGAACCTGGAGCTGGCGCTGGGCGGCCTGCTGGGCGGCATCCTGGTGACGACCGCCGGGGTGCGCGGAGCGCTGCTGGTGGACGCCGCCAGCTTCGGGGTGTCGGCACTGCTGCTGGCGTTCGTGCCCCGGCTGCCGCCGCACGGCGACCGCGGTCGGGAGTCGTTCACGGCCTCGGTGCGGGGCGGGCTGGCCCACGCGCGCACCGCGCCGATCGTTCGCGCCCTGGTGATCGCCACGTTCGTGATCGTCGCGCTCGCGGGCATCGACAACGTGGCCCTGGTGTTCGTGGCCCGCGAGGCGCTGGGGGCGGGCCCGGACGGCTACGGCCTGCTGGTGGCCGCCTTCGGGGCCGGCATGATCCTGGCCTCGGCGACCCTCGCGATGCGCCGGGGGACGGTGGACTCCATCCGGCTGATCGTCGTGGCCATCGGACTGTCGGGGGTGGGCAACGCGGTCACCGGCCTGGCGCCGAACGTGCCGGTCGGGGCCGCCGGTCAGGGCATCGGCGGGGTGGGCAACGGCATCCACAACGTGGCGAGCGACACGCTGCTGCAGGAGCGGGTGCCGCGGGAGATGCTGGGCCGGGTGTTCGGCCTGCTCGGCACCGCGGCCCAGGCGGGGCAGGTGGCCGCCCTGGGCCTCGCGGTGCTGCTGCTGGAGATCACGTCGCCGCGCGTGGTGTTCGTGCTGAGCGGGGTGGGGATCCTGCTGGTCGCCGGGTGGCTGGCGGGCGTGCTGCGCCGGGCCTGAGGCCGGTCAGATCCCCCGGATCGTGGCGGTGACGGCCGCCGCGTCGAGGGGGTGGCCGATGAAGCGCTCACGCCACTCCGCGATGCGGCGGGTGTCGGATGCCGCGGCCCGGATGAGATCCCACATGTCCCCGTCGTCGGCGTCGAACGGGTGGTGCAGCAGGTCGCGGTACAGGTCCAGGTGGTCGGGGTGCCGGCTCCCCTCGTTGTTGAACACCAGCGAGGTGTCCCACAGCACGGTGGTCGCGCCGCGGGCGACCGAGAGGTTCCCGAAGGTGCTGCGGTCGGCCACCACGCAGTCCGCGGGGGCGTCGCCCATGTCCCCGCGCGTGAAGGTGACCCCGGGCACCTCCCACAGCCCGTTCTCCTCCAGCGTCCCGATGTGGCGCACCGTGAGCCGCACCGGGCAGCGCAGCAGCTTCTCGAACATCTCCGCGTTCCGGCCGGGATACCGCGGGTTGCCCAGGTAGGGCGGGTGCGTCGGGGCGAACAGCACGTGCTCCACCGGGCCGGCACGGCGGTCGCGCTGCTCGCAGTAGGGCCAGCCGATGGAGTGCAGGGGCAGCGGATAGCCGTACCGGCGGGCGACCTGGGCGTGCCCCTCGGAGATGACCATGGCGCCCGACAGCAGCGGGAACACCTCGTAGATGCCGTCCCAGCCGGCCATGAGCGCCGGGTCCGCGCCGTGCGGGTACAGGAACCCCTTCCGGCCCGCCGCGACCGCGGCGGCCACGAAGTGCTGCTTGCCGTGGAAGTGGACGTCGTGGTCGATCAGCACGGCATCCGCGGCGAGCACGTCGTCGGTGAGGATGTGCCCCGCCGCGGCCAGCGCCGCCTGGATCTCCAGTGACTTGCCCTGGTGGTCCGAGATGGCGACCTTCAGCGGCCGCATCCCGCCCTGGGGCGGCACCGGGCCCAGATGAATGCGCCGGATCACGGGGTCGTCCGCGAACGCCGGCACGAGGCGATGCTCGCGCAGCTCGAGGCCCGCGGTGCGCAGCAGCGCCGCGGCGCGGCTCGCGGCCGGCGGGTCCAGCGGCTCGGCCTCGGCGACCAGCACCTGTCCCGCCACCCGTGCCACCGCCGCGATCTCGGCGACGAGGGCCGCCGCGTCCGCGGTGTGGGCGAAGCACCCGGTGTAGGCGATCGCGGTGCGCGCCAGACGCTCGGCCCCCAGGGCGTTCACGAGGTCCGCGGCGACGTCCGCGGCGTCCTCGTCCGAGCGCACCGCGGCGCCCACCAGGTCCGCGGAGCGCGTGAAGACGCGATCCGGCGCGATGACCAGAACGCCCTCCACACCGGGGAGCCGGGGCGCGTCCAGGACCGATCGCGCGAGGAACTCCAGGACTGGGATGCCGCTCTTGAAGCCGGTCTGCACGGGCACGCCTCCGTCGGGGATCCCCGTGGCATCGTCGGGCGAGGCGCCGGACCTTAGGAACCGGCGAGGAGCCGGCTCAAGTTCTGCGCGGAACGGCCGAGAGGACGGCCATGCGAGGACCCGTGCCCAGCGCCCCCGCGACCGCCGCGCCCGCCGGCGTCCGCTGGCTGCGCCACCAGCCCCGGCCCCCGGACCGAGCGATGGGAACGCATCGCCTCCGGTGGATCGGACGCCGCGGAGGTCGAGGTGACCTGCGGCAAGCACCTGGACGTGCTGGGCCTGCGGCCCATCGACGCGGACGAGGCGCGCGAGTACGTGGCGGAGCTGGCGGTTGCCGCCGCCGCGTTGCGCGACGGCCCCACCGTCACCCGCGAGACGTGCCCCTGCTGCGACGCGCCGGTCGCGGCCGACGACGCCCCGGTGACCATCCTCGGCATCACCTACGTCCGCTGCCCGGGCTGCGGCCACGCCTTCGTGCGCACCGCCCCGGCGCCCGCGTCCCTGGCCGGCCGCTTTGCCGAGGACGACGCGCTCGCCGGGGTCTACACCGACCTGCGGGCGCTCGAGATCCGGATGTCGCAGATCGTGCGGCCCAAGCTGGAGTGGGTGCGGTCGGCCGCCGCCCGGTTCGGGCGGGGCACCGGCAGCCTCGTCGACGTGGGCGCCGGCGCCGGGCACTTCGTCGCCGCCGCGCGGGCCGCGGGCATCGAGGCCACCGGCTACGAGATCAGCCGGGCGTCCTGCGGGTTCGCCCGCGAGGTCATGGGCGTGGAGCTGGTGCACGGAGACGTGACGGCGATGGAGCCGCCGGCGGTGCCCGCCGACGTGGTGACCCTGTGGGGCGTCCTGGAGTACGTCGCCGACCCGCGCCGGTTCGTCGACCACGCGGCCCGCTTCCTGGCCGACGACGGCCTCCTGGTGGTGGAGGTGCCGCGCGCGGACGCGCTCTCGAGCGCCGTCCAGCGGGCGCTGCCCGAGGTGGTGTGGCGGCACATGGAGCCCACCAGCCACCTCAACGTCTTCAGCGACGCATCGCTCGCCACGCTGCTGTGGGACGCCGGCTTCGAGCCGGTGGCCGCCTGGTACTTCGGGATGGACGTGTACGAGCTGCTCTGCCAGCTCGCGGTGCGCCTGCCCGGCGGCGCGCTCGACCGATGCAGCCGGCACTCGACGAGGCGCGGATCTGCGACGACGTCATCGTCGCCGCGAGGCGGCGATGAGCGCCCTGCGCCCACTGCTGATCACCGGCCCGGCCCGGTCGGGCACGACGCTGGTGGCGCGCATGCTGGCCGCGCATCCCGCCGTGGAGGTGGCGGTCGATCCGCTCTTCCCGCTGCTGAAGGCCATCCGGAATGCCGTCGTGGGCGACGCCATCGACCCGTCGGCGCCGCTGCAGGACAACCACGGCGCCGCGTCGGGGGTCGCGCAGCTCGATGCGATGCTCGCCGGTGACCTGTCCGAGGCCGCCGACCCGGCGGTGCTCGCGGCGCTGCGCCCGGCGCTGGCCGAGCGCTGCGCCATCGAATCACCCGATCTGGTGGCCGCGGCGGAGGCCCTGCGGGGACCGACGTTCCGCGCCGTTCTGGCCCGGTTCCTCGATGCGGTCGCGATCACCCGCGACGCCGCCGACGGTGCGGTGGTGGGTCTCAAGGAGGTGTGGGCCGCCGACCTGGCGCCCGCGTTCCTGCGCGCGTTCCCCGGCGGACGGGTGATCCTGGTGCGGCGCGACCCGCGCGCCGTGCTGGCGTCGAACCTGGGCATGGCCCGCCACGACCCGTCCCAGGTCGCCCACCCGCTGTCGGTGCTGCGGCACTGGCGCAAGCAGGAGGCGATCGCCGCCCTGCTGGCCACCGATCCGCGCGTGAGCGTGCTCTCCTACGAGGGTCTGGTGCGGGACCCGGCCGGCGTCACCTCCGCCGTCTGCGGGTTCCTCGGCGTGGACGACGACGGCGCGATGTCGGACCCCGCCCGCCTGCGGGACGCCTCCGGCAACGCCTTCGTGGCCAACAGCAGCTTCGAGACCGGGGCGGCCGGGGTGGCGCCCGAGATGGCCGTGCCGCACGAGCGCGTGCGCATGACCGAGGCCGTCTGCGGCCTCGAGATGGCGGCCGCCGGCCTGGAGCTCACCGGCTCGCCGACGGCGCCCGACGCCGTCGAGGCGCTCGCCCGGTGCCTCGCCGATGACGACGCGCTCACCTGGAGCTGGCGCAGCGACCTGGGCGACCCCGCACTCGACCTGGCGCTCGAGCTGGCGCGGCACGCCCTGGTGGCCGATGAGCACGAGGTCCCGGACGCCGTCCTGCGCCCGCTGTTCCTGTTCGCCGACGCGTTCCGGTCGGCCCGCGCCGCCCACCGCCCCGTTCCGACACACGCAGGAGCGTCCGCATGACCGAACGTGCCGCCTATCTGGACTACGTCGCCGACACCACCTTCACCGAGGGGTACCGGGAGTACCAGCGCCGGTATGCGGAGCGGCCGCGCGAGAGCGACCGCGTGCTGGTGGAGATGATCGACCGGGAGACCCGGGACCGCCCCGGGGCTGAGGTGCTCGACCTGGGCTGCTCCACCGGCAACCTGCTGCGCCACGTGCGCGGCGCCCGTCCGGACCTGCGGCTCACCGGTGGCGACCTCATCGCCGGGCACCTCGAGGAGTGCCGCAGCGACCCGGGTCTGACGGGCATCGACTTCGCCGAGATCGACGCCCTCGCGATCGGCCGGACGGCGGCCTGGGACCTGATCGTGATGAACGCGGTCCTCTACCTGTTCACGCCCGACCAGTTCGCCCGCGCCCTGTCCAGCGTCGCGCGGGCGCTTCGTCCCGGCGGCGCGCTGCTGGTGTTCGACCTCTTCCACCCGTTCGGGCAGGAACTCACGATCACCGAGGCGTCCGAGACCCATCCCGAGGGCCTCACGCTCCACTTCCGCTCCTACGCCGGCGTGGAGGCCGCGGCGAGCCGCGCCGGGTTCGGGCGGCCGCGCATCACGCCCTTCCGGATCCCGATCGACCTGCCCCGGCCGGACGACGACGACCAGATCATCAGCTACACCGTGCCCGCCGCCGACGGCGAGCGGCTGCTGTTCCGGGGCACCCTGCACCAGCCGTGGTGCCACACGGTCTTCCCGGTCGCCTGACCTCCACGGCGGGGTGTCGCCTCGGCGGCGCCCCGCCGATGCATGTGATGGACCCATCCCCATCGCATGCACGGAGGCCCCCATTGGCCACACTCACCCAGGCCGAGACCACCCAGCACGTCGTGCTCCTGCTGGACCGCGAGGAGTACGCCGTACCGATCAACTCGGTGCGGGAGATCGTGCGCTGGCGCGAACCGCGGCCGCTCCCGGGCCAGCCGCCGCACGTGCAGGGCGCGGTGGACCTGCGCGGCGAGGTCGTGATGGTGATCGACCTGCGCGAGCGGCTGGGGTCCGCGGGCGCGGCGGGCGCCCAGCAGGACATCGTGGTGATCGACCTGCCCGGCCGTGAGCCGGTGGGCCTCACCGTCGACGGCGTGTCGGAGGTGCTGCAGGCCGGAGAGGGCGAGGTGCGTCCCGCGCCGACCGGCGTGGGCTGCGGCGAGCACGTGAACGGTGTCCTGGTGCTCGACCAGCGGCTCGTCGTGCTGCTCGACCTGGACCGCCTGCTGGATTCGGCGTATTGATCCGGACGGGTTCGTAACCGCGTCCGTGGGGGCGCTGTCAGGATCGGTGCGATGCCCGCTCCGGTCGACAGCGCCCCGCCGGTCTCCGGCCTGCCGCCCCTCGGCCCGCGCGCCACGGCCGAACCCTCCGGCGGCCTGCCGCCGCTGCGGCCCACCGCCGCGAGCCCGCCGGAGGTCGTGCGCGTCCGGGAGGTTGCGCCCCGCTGGCGGATGTGGCTGCTGGTGGCCTGCGCGGTGCTGAGCGCCGTCGGCGGCCTCGGGAGCCTGTACCTGCAGGTCGCGGGCGGCGACGAGGTGGTGGAGCGCGTCACCCCGGTCTCGGACCTGGCGGTGCGCACCAACAACGGCATCGCGCGGGTGGACGCCGCCGTCGCCCGCATCCGCGAGCTCACCGCCCGCGTGCGGCCCGGTCCCGTGGGCGAGGCGCCCACCCAGACGCGCGTCGGCCCGTTCGTGATCCGGCGCGGCCCCGGCTACCTGGAGCTGCGTCCCGCCACGCCGTAGCGGCCGGGGGCGGCCCTAGGCTGCCCGCAATGGACGCTCCCCTGCTGCCCGCCTACGACGGCGCGTCGGTCACCAACATCGTGCCGGCCCTCCTGGAGCGCCGCGGCCCGGTCACGGACCTGCTGCCGCAGGAGGTCCTGAACGCACCGCGGACGGTGCTCCTGGTGATCGACGGCCTGGGCGAGCGCCAGCGCGCGGCGCGGGAGCATCTCGCCCCCGCCCTCACGCGCATGGGCGGCACCGTGCTCACCACCGTGGCCCCGTCCACCACCGCCGCGGCGCTCACGGGGATCGTCACCGCCTCCCCGCCGGGCCGGCACGGCCTGGTGGGCTACCGGATGCACCAGCCCGGCGGCGGGATCCTGAACCCCATCCGCTGGACACTGGACGGCGCCGACGCCCGCGAGACCGTCGTCCCGGAGACCACCCAGACCGTGGAGCCGTTCCTGGGCGGGTCGCCCGTGGTGGTGAACAAGCTCATGTTCACCGGCAGCGGCTTCACCCGCGCCCAGCTGCGCGGCACGCGCTTCACCGGGTACGCCGCGCCGTCCGGACTGCCCGTGCTGGTGGCCGAGGCGCTCCGAGCGGGGGAGCCGTTCGTCTACGCCTACTGGGACGGCATCGACCAGGTGGCCCACGCCCACGCCCTGGGCAGCCTCTACGACGCGGAGCTGGCGTTCGTGGACCGTCTGGTGGCGGCGATCCTGGACGCCGCGCCCACCGGGACGGCCGTCGTGGTGAGCGCCGACCACGGCCACGTGGTCACCGCCGGCAACGAGGTCGAGATCGCCCAGGGCGTGCGGGACCTGTGCACGTCGCTGAGCGGCGAGGCGCGCTTCGCGTGGCTGCACTGCCCGGCCGATCGTGCGGCCGCCGTGCTGGAGGCCGCCGAGGCCGCGCACGACGACCACGCCTGGGTGGTGCCGGTGGAGCGGGTGCTGGACGAGGGCTGGCTGGGGCCGGAGGTGATCCCGGCCGCCCGTGCCCGGCTCGGGGAGGTGGCCCTGGTGGCGCGCGGGCAGGTCGCCCTCACCGACCCCGGCCACCAGGGAAAGGTGCTCCTGAGCCGGCACGGCTCGCTGACCCCGGACGAGATGCTGGTGCCGCTGCGTTGGGCGGTCGCCTAAGAATGTTGGAGTGATCCGGGCTTTGCGAGGTGCAGCAGTTCCTTCGGCGCCCCTGCAGGGGCGCCGTTCGCTTTTCGTTTGTCGGAGTGATCCGCGCTTGCAGTGATTCGGGCTTCTCGTGATCCGTTGTTGGAGTGATCCGGGCTTTGCGAGGTGCAGTAGTTCCTTCGGCGCCCCGCAGGGGCGCCGTTTGCTTCTGACTTGTGGTCGTGATCGGACTTCTTATGGCCGCCCAGCCTCGCGCGAGGTTTGGCGCTGAGAGGCGTTCGGCGACGTTGGCCCCAGACGCACACATGGGCAGCGTTTGCGCGAGTCGACCAGGCGATGAAAAGCACCGTCTACGACCACAAACGAAAAGCAGACGGCGCCCCTGCGGGGCGCCGAAACAACTACGCCAGCGGAAAAGCCCGGATCACTTCAACAACGGATCACTCCAACAATGGATCACCGCAAAGCCCGGATCTCGAGCGCATCGGCTGTATGCGTGAGAGGGTCGCCCGGTGTACCGGGCGACCCTCCTCCTGTTCGTCCTTGCCCTCGCCGCCGTCCCGGCGGCAGGTGCCACCGTGAACGTGCGGACCGAGGCGCAGCTGCAGGCCGCCGTGGCCGCCGCCGGACCGGGGACCGAGATCGCCATCGCGCCCGGGCGCTACGTGCTCACCCGGAGGCTCACGATCGGGCCGGGGCAGTCCGGGACCGCCACGGCGCCCGTCGTGCTTCGGCCCCAGGGGGATCCCGGAAGCGTGGTGCTCGACGGCAACGGGAACGAGGAGCCCGTGTGACCGTGCGCGGGCTGCACATCACCGGCGGGGCCTACCACGGGATCAAGGTGGACGCGCCCGCGCGCCACGTCCGCATCGAGGGCAACCGGATCTGGGACAACACCCGATCGGGCGACCTCGAGTCCCAGTTCAGCGCGATCAAGGGCGGCGGGACCTGCGACCCGGGGTGCGTGGCCGACGTGCTGGTGGAGGGCAACGTCATCACCCAGGTGCGTCGCTTCCGCGGGAACAACTTCCAGGGCGTGGACTGCAACTCGTGCCTGCGGTGGGTGGTGCGGGCCAACCGCGTCACCAACATCCGCGGTGCCACGCTTGCCGGAACCGGCATCCAGTTCAAGAGCGGCTCGGTGGGCACGGTCATCGAGCGCAACGTGGTGATCAACTCCGGGCTCAACGGCATCAACTACGGCGGGTTCGGCACCCCGGCCTGGGGTCGGCAGGCGCACGAGCACGTCGGTGGCGTGGTGCGCAACAACGTGGTCACGCGCTCCGCGGATGCCGGCATCTCGGTGATCGACACCGTCAACGGGCGCGTGCTGCACAACACCCTCTGGGGCAACGGGTACACGCCGGACGTGCGGCGGTACGCGCGCGGCCTGGTCTACCGCGGCAACATCCTCGACCGGCCGCTGAACCTGCGCGACGGCACCCGGGCGCGGGTGGGCGGCAACCTGGTGCTGCGCAGCCCGCGCGAGGCGGGGCTCTTCGTCTCGGCGGCACGGGGCGACCTGCACCTTCGCGCCACCGCTCGGAGAGCGATCGACCGCATCGCCCCCGGCCTGGTCGCCGACGACCTGGACGGAACACGCCGCCCGGCCGGCGCGCGCGCCGACATCGGCGCCGACGAGTTCACCGCCGCCGTCCCGTAGGCACCGGTCCCGGGGGCGGAGGGCGGCACTACACTCCCGCGATGCCCGAGACCGCCGCGCTCCCCGTGAACGACGTCCACCCCCTGCTGCGCCTCTGGCGCCGGGCGGGCCACCACCGCCCCCGCGTGATCTACGCGACGGTGATGTCGAGCCTGAACAAGGTGTTCGACGTGGTGCCGGAGCTGCTCATCGGCGCGGCCGTGGACGTGGTGGTGCCACCGGCGTCGACGACCAGTGGCGGCAGCTGGTGCTGCTGGCCATCGTGAACGCCGTCGTGTGGATGCTGGAGTCGCTCACCGAGTGGGCCGCCGCGATGGCCTGGCGGAACCTTGCCCAGACGGTCGAGCACGAGCTGCGCATGGACACCTACGGCCACGTGCAGAAGCTGGAGCTCGCCTACTTCGAGGATCAATCCACCGGCGGGCTCATGTCGGTGATCAACGACGACGTGAACCAGCTGGAGCGGTTCCTGGACGTCGGCGCCAACACCATCATCGCCACGTTCCTGAACGTCGTCCTGGTGGGCCTGGTGTTCGTGCTGGCCTCGCCGCTGCTGGCGCTGGTGGCGTTCCTGCCGATCCCGATCATCATCTGGGGGTCGCTGCGCTACCAGCGGCGCCTGCAGCCCAAGTACGCCGGGGTGCGCGATCAGGTGGGCCTGCTCAACGGCATGCTCGCCAACAACCTGGGCGGCGTGGCCACCATCAAGGCCTTCACCGCCGAAGACCGCGAGTCGCGGCGCATCGCCGTCGAGTCCGACGCCTACCGGGTCGCCAACGGCGGCGCCATCCGGCTCAGCTCGGCGTTCGTGCCGCTCATCCGCATGGCCATCCTGGCCGGATTCACCTGCACGCTGCTCGTCGGCGGCTGGGCGACGCTGAACGGGTCACTCGAGGTGGGCCTGTTCTCGGTGCTGGTGTTCATGACCCAGCGCCTGCTGTGGCCGCTCACCCGGCTGGGCGAGACCCTGGACCTCTACCAGCGGGGCATGGCCTCCACCCGGCGCATCCTCGACCTGCTGGACGTGCGGCCCACCATCACCCCGGGCGCGGTGGACCTGCCGGCCCCGGTGCGCGGCGAGGTGGCGTTCGAGGCCGTGGAGTTCGCCTACTCCGACGACGTGCCGGTGCTGCACGGCATTGACCTGCACATCCCCGCCGGCGAGACGCACGCGGTGGTGGGGCTCACCGGATCCGGCAAGAGCACCATCGTGAAGCTGTTGCTGCGGTTCTACGACACCCGTTCCGGTCGGGTCACCGTGGATGGCCACGACGTGCGCGAGCTGTCGTTCACCTCCCTGCGCGGGGCCATCGGCCTGGTGAGCCAGGACGTGTTCCTGTTCGACGGCAGCGTCGCCGAGAACATCGCCTACGGGCGGGTGGACGCCTCCCGCGAGGACATCGAGGCCGCCGCCCGGCTGGCCGAGGCCCACGACTTCATCGCCGCCCTTCCGGAGGGCTACGACACGGTGGTGGGCGAGCGGGGCCAGCGGCTCTCCGGCGGCCAGCGGCAGCGCCTGTCGATCGCCCGGGCGATCCTGCGCGACCCCGCCATCCTGGTGCTCGACGAGGCGACCAGCTCGGTGGACAACGAAACCGAGGCCGCCATCCAGCGCTCGATGGAGACGGTCTCGAAGGGACGCACCACGATCGTGATCGCCCACCGGCTCAGCACCGTCCGCAGCGCCCACCGCATCCACGTGCTCGAGCACGGCCGCATCACCGAGGAGGGCACCCACGACGAGCTGGTGGCGAGCGGCGGGCTGTACGCGGCGCTGTGGCGGGTGCAGACCGGCGAGCACCTCGAGCGACCCCTGGAGACCTACGAGCGCTGAGCGGCGGCGCGCCGGAGCGGCGCCCACCGCAGGTACGTGGCGCTGCGCAGCAGCCACTCCATCGGTCCCTGGCGGAAGTGCGCCCGCCACGCCCGCATCCCCCACTCCAGCGCACCCCAGATGGCGAGCGCGAACAGCAGGGCCAGGGCGGGCCCCACGTCGCCCACGAGTCCCAGCCCGTAGCCGTTGAAGACCAGCGACGCGATGACCGACTCGCCCAGGTACACCGACAGCGACGCCGCACCGCCCGCCGCCGTGGCCGCGTGCGCCCGCGGCCACCACGACCGGGTCCCGGCGATCACGATGCCCAGCGCCAGGACGCCCGCAACGGCGACCGGCGCCGCCAGGTGCTGGATCATCAGCCCGGCCGCAGGGAGCCACCCGTCGCGTGCGTCCGCGGCGAGGGTGAGCACGCCGGCCACCCCGCACGCGCCGAACCCCACCGGCAGCGCCCAGCGCATGACCCGCCGGGCGCGGGCGACATGGCGGGCGGGGTGTGCGAGCAGGTCGCCGCGGCCGAGGGCCAGGCCGACGCAGAAGGCCGACGCGATGCTCGCCCACTGCAGCAGCCCGCCGAACACGAGCGCGATCAGCGTGTCCTCCACGCGCTGGGCAGCCACCTCCAGGAAGGTCCCGTCGGCGTAGACGGCGGTCCGCGCGGCCTGCCCGGGATCGTCGGTGGCCCCGCCCGCCGCGATGACCAGGCACACCAGCCCCACCAGCGCGGTCGCGATCCCGAACAGCCAGCCCGCGAGCCGCAGCAGCCGCGCGGTCGCCCAGTGCCGGACCGCGAACAGCAGCGAGCCGATCACCGCGTAGGTGAACAGGATGTCGCCCACGAAGAAGAACGCGGCATGGAGCGCCCCCAGGACCGCCAGCACGGCCATGCGCCGGGCGTACCGGCCGCCGAGGCGGCCGTCGCGGTCCCGGGAGGCCATGATCGCCAGCCCGTAGCCGAAGAGCACCGCGAACACGAGGTACGACTTCAGCTGGAAGAAGGTGATGCCCACCCAGCGCGCCGCGAGGTCCCACCAGGCGTCACGGCCCTCCCACCCCAGGAACGGCGCGCTGGCGAGGAACTCCAGGTTCACGACCAGGATCCCCAGCAGCGCCACGCTGCGCAGCACGTCAACGAGCTGGTGGCGGTCGGCGGACGGTGCGGGCGGGGTGGTGTTCATTCATGTTCCTAAAGGGAACATTGTTGTTCCGTTTCGGCAAGGTACAGTTCGACCATCGGCACCGTCAAGCGAGGTCGGGTGAGCACGAGCGAATCACGCGCGGTCGCGCGCACGCGCCGCGCCATCCTGGACGCGGCCGCCGCCGCATGGGCCCGCGATCCCGGCGTCGCGCTCGGCGAGATCGCCGCGGCGGCGGGCGTGGGGCGCACCACCCTGCACCGCCACTACCCCGACCGGGCGCGCCTGGTGGCGGCGCTCGCCGACGACGCATTCGCCGCGACGGTCGCGGCGCTTCGCGCCGCCCGGCTCGACGAGGGCGACACCGTCGCCGCGCTCGGCCGGCTGCTGCACGAGCTGGTTGGGCTGGGGGACCGCTTCGCGTTCCTGCTCAACGAGCCGTCGATGACCGGGGACCCGGGCGTCGACGCCGCCGAGGCCGAGGTGATGCTCCCGGTCGTGGAGCTGGTGGAGCGCGGACAGGCCGCCGGCACCATCCGGGCCGACCTGCCGGCCGGCTGGATCGTCGAGGCGATGGGCATGGTCGTCTACGCGGCGTGGCTGGCCGTCCGGAACGGGACCCTCGCCCGCTCGGAGGCCGTCGGCCACACGGCGGCGCTGCTGATGGGCGGCATCCGGGGGCCCGCCTCCCCGGAGGCGGGCTGGCCGGACCGGCGGGCGCCGTCGTAGGCTCTGCCCGTTCACCGACCCGAGGAGCCCACCGATGGCCGATGAGATCGTGCACCACGTGCACGCCAGCCTCACACGAGAGAACCCGCCCATCCGCAAGGCCGTGCTGCACATGACCGGGACCCCGGTCACGTTCGGCACGCCCGGCTGGCAGGGCGAGCACTACGGCTTCGCCCCCGGCACGGTGCCGGAGCACCCCGGCACGCTCGACTACCTGGTCGCGTCCGTGGCCGGCTGCCTGATCGGGACGTTCGGCGGCACGCTGAAGGGACGCGCTCACCTGCGACGCCGACGGCGAGGTCGTGGTGGACCCCGACGGGGTGCTGCGGCTGCGCAAGATCGTGATCACGTACCACCTGCGCGCCCCCGAGGAGCAGCGGGCCGCCGCCGAGCGGTGCAACGCGATCCACGCCCATCACTGCCCGAACGCCCGGTCGGTGGCCGCCGCCATCGAGATCGTCACGGAGCTGGACTTCCAGCCCACCGAGGCGACCGCCGGCGCCCCGGCCTGAGCCCACCCCGACCCGAGGTACGCACATGGACGTCGTCGAGGCCATCCGCAAGCGCCGCGCGGTACGCAACTACACCGACCGGCCGATCCCGGACGAGACCCTTGACCACCTGCTCAAGCTGGCGCTCCGCGCCCCGACCGGCAGCGGCGCCCAGGCATGGAGCCTGCTGGTGGTGCGCGACCCCGAGCGCCGCGCCAAGGTCGCGGAGTTCGTGATCGCCGGCGGCGCGCGGTACTTCCGCGAGATGCGCCCCTGGAAGGACGGCGTGTCCGAGGAGGAGAAGGCCGAATGGGGCCGCGAGACCGCCGAGAAGTTGCTGCCGAGCTACCGCAACGTGCCGGCGTGGGTCTTCGGCCTGGTCGTGCCCCGCGACAACTACCCGGCGTCCATGCGCGCCGGCGGGCACGAGGACGACGTGATCTCCGTGGCCTTCGCCATGGAGAACCTGTTCCTGGTCGCCCGCGCCGAGGGCATCGGATCGGTTCCCACCACGGCGTTCCAGCGGTTCGAGAAGGACACGCTGCGGGAGATCCTGAGCCTGCCCCCCGAGGTGGACCCGGTCATCCTCACCCCGCTGGGCTACCCGGAGTCGTTCCCCGAGGGGCGCGCCCCGGCCATGGCCAAGACGTTCCGCACCTGGAAGACCCTGGTGCACGACGAGACCTGGGGCAACACACGGGCCTGACCCGCTCCGCCGCGGCCGTGACGGCCGGCGCCCTCCTGGGAGCCGGCCTGTCGCGGCTGGGGCGCCGTTCCGGCGCGTCGGACGCCGACCTGCGCCGCCGCCTGCCCGGCGATGCGTCCATTCCCCTTCCGCGGGCCGAGATGGACCGCGTGGTGACGCTGCCCGCACCGCCGGAGGCGGTGTGGCCGTGGCTGGTGCAGCTCGGCAAGGGCCGCGCCGGCTGGTACCTGCCGCGGGGGCTGGAACGGCTCGTCCCGGCGGACCGCCGGCCGCTGCGACACATCGACGCCCGGTTCCAGGAGCTGCAGATCGGCGACGTGGTGCCGGACTACGGCCCGGGAGACCCGGTGTTCCGGGTGACGCACCTGGAGCCCGAGCGTGTGCTGGTGATGCGCACCATCCGGGATCCGGCCAACGGGTGGCGCTGGCCCGCCGTGGACGACCCGCTTCCTCCGGGCGCCCTGGACCTCACCTGGGCGATGGCCCTGGGCCCCCACGGCGGCGGATCGCGCCTGCACATGCGGGTCCGCATGACCCGGAACACCGCGGGGCGGCTCATGCCGGTCGCCGAACCGGTGATGGGCCTGTTCGACTGGGCGACGATCGCCGCGATGGCGGCCGGGCTGCGGGAGCGCCTCCGGGGTCGTTGACGCGCGTCACCGCGAGGCCGACACTGCCCGGGTGAGCGCCGATGAGGTCGACGACTACCTGGCGGACGTCCCCGAGCCGGGTCGCGGAACGCTGGAGGCACTGCGCCGCACCATCCTGGCGGTGGTGCCCGAGGCGGAGCAGGGGCTGTCCTATGGCGCGCCCGCGTTCCGCGTGGGCGGGAAGGTGGTCGCCGGGTTCGCGGCATCGGCCCGCCATCTGAGCTACCTCCCCCACAGCGGCTCCGTGCTCGCGACCCTCGGCGAGCGGACCGGCGCATACGAGACGTCGAAGGGCGCCCTGCGGTTCCCGCCGGACGCTCCGCTTCCGGAGCCCCTGGTGGAGGCGCTCATCCTCGCCCGGCGCCGGGAGATCTCCGGGGGCTGACCCGGCCCATGGACGCGCCACGCGCGTCCTGCGACACTGTGCATGCAGAGTTCATGCACTTTGACATGGAGCCGTGTAATGCCCATCCTGCAGATTCGAGACGTGCCCGAGGACACGGTCAGGCGGTTGAAGGCGAAGGCGGCCCTGCAGGGCGTGAGCCTCTCGGAGTACCTGCGCAGCCAGTTGGAGACGCTCGCCGAACGGCCATCGCTGGAGGAGTACCTCCGCCGGATCCGTCGGCTGGACCTGAGGGTCGGTGCCCCGTTGGACGCCGCCGAGATCATCCGCGAGTCGCGTGCGGAAATGGACGAGAAGTGGGACGGCCTGTGGCCGTGACGGTCCTGGACGCATCCGCCTGGCTGGACATGATCGTCCAGGGCCCCGCCTCCCCGCGGATCGCCGAGAGGCTCGATGGCGTGGCGAGCATCTACGTGCTCGACATCACCCGGATGGAGGTGCTCAACGGCCTCCGGCGCCTCGAGCGCCGGGCGGGGCTGGACTGGGGCGACCGCGTTCCCGCCGCGCTTCGCAGGCCGCCGTACAGCACCATCCCGACCGGCCTGTTCCTGGAGCGGGTCTGGGCACTCCGGAGCACCCACACCGCATCGGATGCCGCGTACGTCGCGCTGGCCGAGGTCCTCGACGCGCCGCTGCTCACCACCGACCGGCGGCTGGCCCGCTCGCATGGCCACCGCGCGAAGATCATCGACTGCTCGGAGGGGGGATGACCCGCATCGTCGTACGCGTCGACCACGCGCTGATGGACGCCGTTGACGCCATGGTCGCGGAGGGTGTGGCCGGCAGCCGCGCGGCCATCGCCCGCAGGGCCGTCGAGGAGCTCGCCGATCGGCACCAGCGCGCAATGATGGCCCGCCGCATCGTCGAGGAGTTCACCCAGCGGCCTCAGACCGACGGGGAGATCGGCTGGTCGGAGGCGGGAACCGTGGCCATGATCGCCGCCGAGCCGTGGTGACAGGAATCACGGACGCTCCGAGCGATTGACCTGCGCGGATCACGGGCCCACGGTTTGGCCATGCGACGCAACCTGGTGAAGCTCGCCGCGGTGCTCTGGATCCTCGCGCCGGGCGTGCTCGCGAGTGGGTTCCACCTCGGGTTCCTGGCAATCGCCTGGTTCGTGGCGGGGCTGGTCGTGCTGAGGGCGGCGGGGATGAAGTCCGGGGCCGCATCCCCGGGGCCTGGGATCACCGCCTGAGACCCGCCCGGCTCAGCCGGCGCACTGCTCCAGGAACATCTTGGTGCCGAGCAGGCTGAACAGGAACTTGCTCTCGCTGTTGGGCAGGTTGCGCTGCTTGAGCAGGTCCTCGATGGACTCACGCTTCACCAGGTCCCACACCGGGGAGTCCGACAGCAGCTCTGCCCGCACGGCGGCGTCGTCGAGGTCCAGCAGGTCCTCCAGCGGCGCGTTGAAGCCCACCTTGCGGCGGTTGTCGAGGATCGGCTGCGGAGCGATGCCGCGCATGGCGTCCCGCAGGACCGCCTTGGCGCGGCCGTTCTGCACCAGGTGCCGCGTGGGGATGGTCCAGGTGAGCTCGGCCAGGCCGCGATCCAGGAACGGGGAGCGGTTCTCGATGGACACCGCCATGGCGTTCAGGTCGTCCTCGGCCAGGATCACCGGCACCGACTCGTGGAACAGCTCGTTCAGCATCCGGGTGCGCAGCACGTCCGATCCGGCGCCGAAGTCACGCTCGGCGAAGTCCTCGTGGAACGGCACGCGCAGGCGGGCCGCGAACTCGTCGTTCTTGAGGTAGATGTGGTCACGGAATCCGGGGTCACGGGCGAACAGCTCCGGGTCGCCCAGGAACGGGTTCCGCACGATGGGCTTCACGTGCTCGGTCCACGCCGCCAGCGATGAGGCGTGCAGGTCGGCGTCACCGCGGATCATCGCCAGGTACGCCACGTGGTGGTCGTAATAGCCGGTGAACAGCTCGTCGGCGGCCGTGCCCGAGATGGAGATCTTGTACCCGGCGTCGCGGATCGCCTCCATGAGCAGGCGGTGCGCGTAGTAGGTGATCGTGACCACCGGGGCGTCGTGCTCGGCCACCTGGCGGCGCAGCCCGTCCAGGAACCCGGTGGTGGAGAGCGGCACCTCGGTGTGGCGCACCCCAAGGTGCTCCACCGCCACCGCGATCATGTCCGCCTCCTCGTACCGGGCGTCCGTGTTCACGATGGTGAACCCGTGGACGTCGTGCCCCAGCTCGTGGGCGGCGATGCTGATGAGCGACACCGAGTCCACGCCGCCCGACAGGCAGAACGCCAGCGGCACGTCCGCGCGCATGCGCAGCTCCACCGAGCGCACCAGCCGGTCGCGCACCGCCGCGACCGCCTCCGGGTACTCCATGCCCTCCTCGACGGCCAGGCGCGGGTTCCAGTAGGAGCGGACCTGCTCGGGCCCCTCCGAGGTGGCGGTGAGCAGCATGGCCGGCGGCACCTGGGTGAGCCCCTCGAAGAACGTCTCGGCGCCCTTGTTCAGCGCCTTGTAGCCGTTCACCAGAAAGCGCGCCAGGTGGCGGGTGTTGGGCGGCAGGGTGCGGCCCAGCATCGCGAAGATCGCCTTGGGCTCGGAGGCGAAGTACAGGCCGTGCGGGGCGCGGTGCACGAACAGCGGCTTCTCGCCGAACCGGTCGCGGCAGAGCGTGAGCTCACCCGCGGCCGCGTCGTAGAACCCGAACGCCCACATGCCCTCGAAGCGGTCCAGCGCGTCCCAGCCCCAGCGCTCGATGGCGCACAGGAGCACCTCGGTGTCGGAGGTGGTCGCGAAACGCTCCCCCTCCTCCTCCAGGTCCGCGCGGATCTCCAGGTAGTCGTACAGCTCGCCGTTGTAGGTGAGCCAGTTCCCGCCGCCGCCCCAGCTGTGACCGGGACCCTGGTTGCGGCTGAACGGCTGGCTCGCCCGCGGGTCCAGGTCGATGATCGACAGGCGGGTGTGGACGAGGTCGCAGAAGCCGCCGTGCGGCGTGCGGAACCGCCGGATCCCGGACGCGTCCGGGCCGCGATGGCCCAGCGCGTCACGGGCGGCCTCCAGGCGGCCGTCGGAGAGGTGCTCGCTGCCGATGTACCCGGCGATCCCGCACATCGGTCAGCCCTCTCCGTCGGTCACTCGGTCTCGGCCTGCCCGCGGTGGCGCGTCCGGGTGAGGGTTCTGCCGATGAGGCGGGACTCCTCGCCGGGGCGCATGCCGTCGCGGGGACGCATCCAGGTGATGTCGGCCTCCTCCAGCATCGCACCCTGCGGGATGTCCTGTGCCGCCACGATCGAGCGCCGGGCCGCGGTCATGAGCGGGGTCTCGGCGTCCAGCGGACGCTTGACCCCGTCACCCACGATGCGCTCCACCGAGCGGATCTCGGCGACCAGACGGGTCAGCTCCGACGGGTCGGCGCTGATGAGATGGTCGCGGAATCCGGACCGGCGGTGATCGAGCGTGATGTGCTTCTCGATCATCCGGGCGCCGGCGGCGACCGCCAGCGCGGCGACCTCCACCCCGGCGGTGTGGTCGGAATAGCCCACCGGCAGGCCGAACTCGCGGGCCATCGTGGCGATCGCCCCCAGGTTGGCCTCCTCGGGCATGGCCGGGTAGGCGGCGGTGCACTGCAGCAGCCACACCTCGCGTCCGGCCGCCACCTCGCGCACGGCCTCCAGCGCCCGGCGGATGCCGGCGATGTCGGTGAGACCGGTGGAGATGATGAGCGGCACGTCCACCGCGGCGACCGCCTGGATGAGTGGCAGGTGGTCGTTGTCGCCCGAGGCGATCTTGAGGGCGTCCACCTGGGAGGCCACCAGCGTGAGGCTGGGCATGTCGAGCGGCGTGGCGATCACCATGAGGCCCAGCTCGCGGGCCAGCGCGATGATCTGCTCCACCTCGTCGTCGGCGAGCTGGAACCCGTTCATCTGCGCGAGCCGGTCGGGCTGGGACGGCCGCACGAACGCATCCGCGCGGAAGACCTGCAGCTTCACCGCGTCACAGCCTGCGCAGGCCGCGGCCCGGACGAGGTCCATGGCGGCGTGGACGTCGCCCTCGTGGTTGTTGCCGATCTCGGCGACGACGAGGACGCGATCCGTGGGGAGGGCTGAGTGAGTGGTCATGTGTGAAGGTGCATCGCGTAGTGGGTGGACTGGATGCGGAAGCGAGGTGATGTTGGCGGCCTGCGTTCCCACGCGGAGCTCCGCGGACAGCGGGCCGAACCTGGCGACGAACGCCTGCACCAGCGACCGGCCGATGCCGCGCCCCCGGTACCCGCCGTCCACCGCGACCAGGTCGATGACGTGGTCGGCGCCGTCCCGCAGGACCGCCAGGAAGCCGGTGACCCGGTCGCCGGAGAGGGCGATGAGCGTGGCGACGCCCCGGCCACCCTGCGCGCAGTTGCGCGCCCACTCCCGCTTGATCGCGTCCGCGGCGCTCTGATCCATGTGCGGGTCCAGATGGAACCGGGACATGCCGAATGCGGCGCCGCCGATCCGCGCGACCTGCTCCGCGTGCTCGGGGCGCGCGCTGATGACCTGGGCCGGGTCCACCTCAGGCGGGTCCGGATGGCGCGACAGGGTCACGCCGCAGTCGACGACCTCGAACCCCAGGCGCGCGAGCTCGCTCACCCGCGCGGTGTCCCCGGTTGGGACCCGCGTGTAGTAGATGCTGCCGCCCGCCGCGTCTGTGACGTGGCTGGCGATATCCCCCGCCGTGCAGCGGGGGTCGACCCGGTGGACGGGCCGGCCGACGACCTGCGTCAGCCAGCCGTCCTCAGCGATCCGTGCTTCGACGACCGTAGGCAACCGCGGGCTCCGATGTGACGCGCCGGTACCAATCGATGTATTCCGGCATTCCCAGATCAATGGGCCAGCGGGGGTCGTACCCGATGATCTCTCGCGCGCGATCCACCGAGAGCGTTCCTCGGCGGGGCATGAGGCGGTCGCGCTCCGCCTGCTTGACCTCCAGCGTGGGGAACTCCTCACGGATGATCTCCACGAGCTCCGCGATGGAGCGGCTCGCGCCGTAGGTCATGTTGAAGATCTGGTTGATGCTGCCCCTGTGGCGCATCGCCAGGATCATTCCGCCCACGATGTCCTCCACGAACGTGAAGTCCAGGCGGTCGCTGCCGTTGTCCCAGATGGTGATGGGGTCGCCGGCGATGGCGTTCTCGATGAAGATCTGCCCCACACGCCGGCTCACGCACCGCGGCCCGTAGAGCGCCGAGGGACGGATGATCGTGTACGGCAGGTCGAAGACCTGGTTGTAGGCGATCACCATCTTCTCTCCGGCCACCTTGAGGGCGCCGTAGATGCCGATGGGCTCCAGCGGGTGGTCCTCCGCGACCTCGTCAGTCTGGAAGTCGCCGTAGACCATGCTGCTGGACAGGTAGATGAAGTGCTCCACGTTGCCGCGGGCGACATCCAGCGCGTTCTCCAGCGTGCGCAGGGAGTGGTCGAACGTCGTGAACGGGTCCTTGTTGGACCGGTCGGCGTGCGCCACTGCCGCGGCATGCACCACCACCTGGGGCTTGAACTCGTCGATGAGCCGGCCCAGGGCGTGGTAGTCGCGGGCGTCCTGCACCAGCACGGGGATCCCGCGGGACCGCAGCAGGTCCAGCCGCTCGGAGAGGATGCGGGTGTACAGCTCGCGGTGCGCGGCGTACCCGTCGCCGGCCATCACCGCCACCAGGTTGTTCACCTGCAGGCTGTCGATGACCGCCACGTCGGCGCCCTGCTCCTTCAGCGCGAGCGCCAGGTGGTGGCCCAGGAACCCCGCGCCGCCGATGATGGCGACACGACGGTTGTTGATGGGATCGACGATCACCTGAGCCCCCTGATGGTGTCGGCCACGGTGGTGCCGATGCGCTCGGCGTCGGCCGCGGTGACGTGCGGGCCGACCGGCAGCGCAACGGACGCGTCGGAGAGCTCGGTGGCGTTGGGCCACCGGGACGCGTCGTAGCCGTACTTGTCGCGGTAGTAGGACATGCGCGGAACCGGCTGGGGGTAGTAGATCGAGGTCCCGACCCCGGCGCGGTTGAGCTTGGCGATGAGCTCGCCGCGGTGCGCCGCGAGCGGCGCCTCCAGCACGACGCTCATGCAGTAGTGACTGTTCACCGCGCGCGCGTCGGTGCTGTCGATGACGCGGACGTGGGGGATCCCCTCGAGCGCCCGGCGGATCGCCGCGAAGTTCGCGGCCCGCATGTCGAGCGCCTCGCGGGCACGGGCCAGCTGGGCGCGGCCGAGCGCCGCCTGCAGCTCGCTCATTCGGTAGTTGAGGCCCAGCTCCGGCACGTCGTACATGCCGGGGACCGTGCGCTCGGTGTGGCTGCGGTCGATCCCGAACGCCCGCAGCTTGCGGACCTTCTTGGCGACCTCCGGGTGGCGGGTCACGAACATCCCGCCCTCGCCGGTGGTGAGGTGCTTGACCGGGTAGAAGCTGAAGGTGCCGGCGTCGCCGACCGTGCCGGTGTGGGCCCCGTCGAAGGTGGCGCCCACCGAGAGGGCGCAGTCCTCGACGATCCAGAGGTCGTGCGCGTCGGCGAAGGCGCGGATCGCCGGCATGTCGCAGGGAATCCCCAGGTAGTGCACCAACGCGATGGCCTTGGTGGCGGGCGTCAGCGCGCGCTCCAAGGTCTCGGCGGTCACGTTGCCGGTGTGCGGGTCGCAGTCCACGAACACCGGGCGGGCACCCATCCACTCCACCGCGTGCGCGGTGGCGACGTGGGTCTGGGCCGCCACGAGCACGTCGTCGCCGGGGCCGATGCCCCGCTCGAGCCACGCGAGGTGGAGGGCGGCCATGCACGAGGTGACCGTGAGGCACTCGACGCCGCCGCCCATGAATGCGGCGAACTCCTCCTCGAAGGCCGCGCACTGCGGCCCGTGGGTGAGGATGGGGCTGTCCAGGACCTCCAGCACGGCACGGCGCTCGTCCTCGGTGATCCACGGCCGCCCGAAGTGAATCGGGTCGCCGGTGGCGGCACGCTCGGTGACGGTCTGGCTGTCGGCTGACTGCAAGGGTTCTCCTCCCGCTTCACGCACCCGCCGGGGCACCGGCGGCGCGTCCACCAATCGGCATGCCCATCCCGGACTTGAGCCGGCCCGCCAGCGGCAGGTCGACCCAGCCCCCGTCCCGGCGGGCCGCGTCGGCCGCGCAGCAGGCCTCCACCAGGGCGAGCTCGTGCGCCAGGCCGGGCAGCCCGTTCGGCCGTCCCAGGCAGGCGTCCACGAACTCCGGGATGAGGGCGCCCTTGTCGGCCGGCAGCGGGGACAGGCCGGGGTCGGTCACCGGCCCGCCGGGATCCCTGCGCGTGTGGATGCGCACGCCGGCGTCGTCGCTGATCGCCGTGCCCCGCGTCGGGTGACGCTGCCGAAGTTCGCGGTGATGCGGCCCACCATCCCCGACGCGAAGCGGTAGGTGGCGGCCACGAAGTCGTCACCGGGATACGCCGACCCGCGGGCGCACACGTCACCGCCCACGGCGCTGACGGCCTGGGGCCGCTGCCCGGTGATCCAGAGCATGAGGTCCACCATGTGGACCGCCCCGCCCATGAACGGGGAGTACTCCGGGTCGGCGCCCCGCCAGCCCTCGGTGAGCTTGTGCAGGCGCCCGTACATGTAGTCGCCGTCCACGGCGTAGACGTCGCCGAGCTCCCCGGCGGCCACCATGCGCCGCAGCTCCACGAAGAACGGCGCCGCGCGCAGCACCAGGTTGGAGGCCACCACCGTGCCGGGGCGCGCGGCCGCGGCGAGGGAGGCCACCTCGTCGGGCCGTGTGCACAGGGGCTTCTCGACGAACGCGTGCCGGCCGGCCCGCAGGGCCGCCAGGGCGTGCCCGTGGTGGTCCGCGTCGTACGAGGCGATCGAGACGGCCTCGACCCCGGGGGACCGGATCGCCTCCAGCGCGTCGGTGAGCGCCACCGCCCCGGGCACGGTGCGGGCCGCCTCGGCCGCGCGCTGCGGATCGTGGTCGCACACCGCCACCACCCGGCAGTGGGCGTGACGCCGGTACGCCTCCAGGTGCCGCGCGCCCACCCCCAGGCCGATGACCGCGTCACGCGGCGTCCGAGAGCCGGATGACCTCGTCCAGGCCGTAGCTCCACTGCGGCCGTCGCATGCGATCGACGATGGCGACCACCCGGTCCAGGTCCTCAGGGGTGTCCACCGCCAGGTGTGGCACCCGGGTGGCGGGGGCGCGGCGGATGGGCAGCACGCGGAAGAGGTCGGGCCGGCGATACAGCAGGGGCGTCACGTGCTCACGGTCGGCGGGATCGGTGGTGCGCTCGTCCAGGCGGTCGACGGTGCGGATGGTCATCGCCTCCACCGACTGCCCCGCCGGGTACGTGCGCTCTCCAACCACGTTCGATGCGGCGTCCCATCGCCCTCCGGCCAGCCCCGTCAGCGCGAGGTCCACCAGCGAGGGGTCCAGCAGCGGGCTGTCGCCGGAGACGCGCACCACGTGGTCCAGGTGGGCGATCCGGGCGGCGGTGGCGAACCGTCCCAGCACGTCCTCCAGCGGCCCGCGGTGCACCGCGATGCCCGCGGCGGCGCCGAACGCGGCGACCGGGTCATCGTCGGGCCGGTCGGATGTCGCGATCACGATCTCGTTCACCAGTTCGGCCCGCGCCAGCCGGTCCAGCAGGCACCCCAGCATCGGGCGGCCGCCGACGGGCCGCAGCACCTTTCCCGGAAGCCGTTCCGAGCTCATCCGGGCCTGGATCACCACTCCTCTGCGCGTCATGACGAGGCTCTCGGCACGTCCGCGAGGGACCTGAACGGCGGGGACGGCGGCTCAACCCGCGTGCGCGGGATGCCGAGAAGGGCCGCGATGGCCACCGCCGCGCCCGCCTCCGCGCCCGTCTCGGCGCGCGACCCGCACCGCATCCTGGAGCTCACGCGCGAGCTGTGCGCATACCCGGCCGCCGTGGTGGGTGAGGCCGACGAGGCCCTGTTCGCGCGGATCGGCAGGGAGGTTCCGCTCACCGTGCACCGGTACGCGAGCGGCGCCGAGCACCTGGGGTGGCGCGTGCCCGAGCTGGCCCGCGTGCGCCGCGCCCGGATCCTGCGCGACGGCGAGGTCGTGCTTGACGGGTCGGAGCATCCCCTGGTCGTCGCGATGGGGTCGCTGCCGTTCACCGGCGACCTGGACCTGGAGGAGCTGCGGCCCCACCTGGTGACCGATCCGGCGCGCCCGGACGCCTACGTGTTCCACTGCCAGTGGCAGTACCGGCCTTGGCAGGCCGACTGGGCGCTCTCCATCCCGTATGCCCGGTACCGCGAGCTGACACCCGGCACCTACAGGGTGGAGCTGGAGATCGACCGGGAGCCGGGCGAGATGCTGGTGGGCGTGGCCCACCACGCCGGGGACGACCCCCGGACGTTCGTGTTCAACAGCCACACCTGCCATCCCGGCCAGGCCAACGACGGCATGTCGGGGGTGGCGACGCTCATCCGGTTGTTCCAGCACCTTCAGGGCCGGCGCACGCGCTGGAGCTACCGCCTGGTGTTCGGCCCGGAGCACCTGGGCACCGTCTTCCACCTGGCGGCGATGCCCGCGGCCGAACGCGAGCTGCTGCTGGGCGGGGTGTTCGTGGAGATGACCGGGGTGCCGTCGCCGCTGGTGGCCACCTCCACCTTCCGCGGCGGCCACGAGCTGGACCGCGCGTTCGCGCACGTGCTGCGGCACCTGCCCCTGGGCGGCGACCGGGTGGGATGGCGCGAGGGCGCCGGGAACGACGAGACCGTGTGGGAGGCCCCCGGCTACGAGATCCCGTTCGTGGAGCTCACGCGCAGGGTCTCCACGTTCGCGCCGTACCCGGAGTACCACAGCAGCCTGGACACGCCGGACGCCCTCGACATGGACCACGTGGACGAGGCGTACCGGGCGCTGCTGGACGTGGTGGACATCCTGGAGCGCGACTGCACCGCCCACCGGCGGTTCGACGGCCTGGTGTGCCTGTCGTCCCCCGGATACGACCTCTACCCGGAGCGGCCGGACCCGGCGATCCACTCCGACGTGGACGCGGTGGGCCTGCGGTGGGGCCGCCTGGTGGACCACATCCTGCGGTGGATGGACGGCTCGATGACGGCGCTGGAGATGGCCGAGGCCGTGGACCTGCCGTTCGCGGACGTGCGCGACTACCTCGACCGGTTCGCCGCGAAGGGCCTCGCCGTGCTGCGGCCCGCGGCCGTCACGCGCGCGCCCGTCTCGGCACGGGAGGACGACGGGGCGGAATAGACCGGCTCCGGGTGGCGTCTGGAAGGGCGTACCGGCCGAATGGCCGACCCCCTCCCAGACCACAGGAGCCGTCCATGTCCCGCCCGTCCCCCCTCCGCGTCACCCGCCGTCGCGCCCTCACGCTCGCCGCCCTCGCCTCGGTGGCGAGCGCGGCCTCCGCCGGCGCCGTCCTCATCCCGCTCGGGGCCCCGCTGGGCCTGGTGAACGACGACCCCGCGGCCGGCTTCACGGCGTCGCAGGGTGTGCTCACCGCCGACGTGACCGGCGGTGCGCTCGCGACCAACGGCGCCCACGTGCCGTGGGCGGTCTTCGAGCAGCAGACCCCGGGCGCCACGCGGGTCTTCTCCCGCTCGTTCGCCAACGGCGCCTGGACCACCCGCGGCCCGGCGCTGAACGTCGACGCCGGCCAGGGCGCCGAGGCGCCGTCCATCGACTTCGCCGGCCCCGGGCGCACCGTCCCCTGGGCGTCCTGGTACGAGGCCTCCCCCACCCTCGGCGCCACCCAGATCTTCGCGAGCCGCTTCGACGCCGCGGGCAACCGCTGGCTCGCGGCCGGTCAGGACCGCGCGCCCGCCCATCAACACCGACTTCGACGCCGAGAACCCGGCGATCGCCGGCGGGAGCACCGTGGCGGGCGGCACCCCGGAGCCGTGGGTCGCATGGCAGGAGCTCGACGGATCGGCCATCGCCGCGAACCGGCGCGACCAGATCTTCGTCTCGCGCGGCGTGAAGGCCGGCACCGGGCAGACCGCGTGCACCGGCTTCTCCCCCGGCGACGGTCCGGTCGTGAACGGCTTCTGCTGGCAGGAGACCGGCATCGCCCGCGTGAGCCGCGCGAGCCTGAAGGCCGACAACGCCACCGACCCGTCGCTGAACGTCGACACCAGCCGGAACGGCATCGAACCGGACATCGCCTTCACCGGCCCCGGCGACACGGTGCCGTGGGTGGTCTGGTACGAGACCGGCCCGTCCGGACGCGGCCTGCGCGGCAACGACATGGTGTTCGCCGCGAAGGCGGTGAAGGACGACGCGGCCGAGGGCGGGTTCCGCTGGATCGCCGTCGGACGCGGCGGCACCGGGATCCTCGACGCCTCCGAGACCGGCGGCCCGTGCGCCGCCGGCATCGCCGCGCTGGACGGCTGCTCGCTGAACGCCAACCCGGCGGCATCCGCGGAGGACGCCCGCATCGCCGCCGGCACCATGACCCCCGGCGCGCCGACGGTGCCGTGGATCGCCTGGACCGAGCGCGGCGCCGACGGCACCACGGGCGTGTACGTCGCGCGCCTGGTCTCCGGCGAGCGGTTCGTGATCGCCAACGCCGGGCGCCGCATCTCGACGCCCGGCGTCGACGCCGGCGTCCCGGACATCACCTTCGCCGGCAACACCCCGTTCGTGACATGGCGCGAGGGCCCCGAGGTCCGCACCGGCCACTTCGAGGGCACCGCCGCCGACCCGCTGTTCGTCCCGGACGACCGGCGTTCGACCGGGTCGGCGGCGATCCCCCCGCGGATCGCGTCCGGGTGCGCCGCCACCCCGGCGACCGCCGACGGCGCCACGTGCCCGGGCGGGGCCGCCGGCAGCCCGTTCGTGCTGTTCGGTGACGGCCCGGCCGCCGCCGAGCGGCTCCTGGGCGCCGGGTACCAGCCGGAGCAGGCGCTCACCTCCGAGGCGACCGGCGTGACGACGACCGCCGCCACCCTCAACGGCGTGGCCGTCACCGGCGGAGGCCCGGTGCGGGTGCGGTTCGAGTTCGGCCCCACCACCGCCTACGGATCAACGACCCCCGCCACGACGATCGCCCCCACCCGTGCCGCGACGGCGTTCGCCGCCGCCGTGACCGGCCTGCCGGCCGGGGCCACCGCCCACTTCCGGGCGGTGGTGGAGGGCGACTTCGGCCGCGTCACCGGGCCGGACCGGGTGGTCACCACGCCGGCGCCGCCCGCGCCGGTGGTGAACACCGCGCCGCGCATCGGCGTGAACGGGTTGGCGGGCACGGTGCGGACCCGCCGGGGCGCGCCGGTGGTGCTGCGGTTGCGGCTGTCGGTGAACGAGGCGTCGGTCGTCACGGTGCGCGCCCGCCGGGCGGGCCGCGTCGTCGGGACGGTGACGGTGCGCCGCGCGTCGGCCGGGGCGTTCACCGTGCGCGTGCGCGCCGGCCGCGGAGGCGGCCGGGTCGCCCTGGGCATCTCCGCCCGGGACGGTGCGGGGGCCGTGCGGGTCGTGACCCGTTCGGTGCGGATCGTCATCCGCTGAGCCCGGCCGCTCGCCCGGGAACGACCTGGGGCCCGCCATTCGGCGGGCCCCAGGGTGCGTTCAGGGGTCGTTCAGGAGTGCCGTGCGACCTACCGGAGCAGGGACAGGACCTGCTGCGGGGCCTGGTTCGCCTGCGCCAGCATGCTCATGCCGGACTGCGACAGGACCTGGCTCTTGGTGAACTTGATCATCTCCTGCGCCATGTCGGCGTCACGCACCCGCGACTCGGCCGACTGCAGGTTCTCGGCCATGATGCCGAGGGTTCTGGATGGCACCCAGGGTCGCGCGGTTGGTGGTGACGCTCGAGATGGCGGCGTCGATGGAGGCGATGGCCGCGGACGCCGAGGCGGCCGAGGACACGGCGATGCCCGAGACACCCAGCTGCTGGGTGGACACGGTGCCGACCGTGAACGCGATCGTCTGGCCGGAGGCGGCGCCCACCTGCAGGGTCACGGCGCTGACGGCGGTCGAAACCGAGCCCGACAGGATCTTGATGCCGTTGAAGTCCGTGTTGGTGCCCACCGCGTTGATCTCGCTGAGGATCTGCTGCACCTCGGCGTCGAGGTTGAGGCGCTGGCTGTCGGTGAGCGTGCCGTTGCTCGCCTGGACGGCAAGGTCACGGACGCGCTGCAGCATGTCGCCGACGTTGCCGAGGGCGCCGTCCGCCACCTGCACCAGCGACACGCCGTCCTGCGCGTTCCGGGAGGCCACGTTCTGGCCGCGGATGTTGCTCCGCATCGCCTCGGACACGGCCAGCCCGGCGGCGTCATCGGCGGCCCGGTTGATCCGAAGGCCGGACG
>LNFM01005376.1_pt1 | contig 42221 bp, 40 predicted proteins | sample 596031 | NCBI WGS metagenome assembly LNFM01 (sample SAMN04254537, study PRJNA301005) | activated carbon metagenome | isolation source: dual media filters at the Ann Arbor, Michigan drinking water treatment plant | place: USA: Ann Arbor
GCGGCGTCACCGTGGTGCTGGTCGAGCACGACATGCCATCGGTGATGGAGGTCTCCGACCGCATCCTGGTGCTCGACGCCGGCCGCCTGATCGCCGACGGCCCGCCGCAGGCGGTGTCGCAGGATGCGAAAGTGATCGCAGCCTATCTGGGAACACCGGACGAGTGACTCGTTGCCTGGGTATTTCGGGCGGACCCGATGCCATCTCCTTCTCGCCGCCGCTTGAAATGACGGGCGAAAGAACCACATCTCATACATGCGCGGAATTCGGCCCACACATCCTGGGATCAAGCTGATCCTGCTATCGTAGCCCCTGGGCACGGACGAGTGCGCCCCGTGACCCGGGGGGCACGTCGTTTCTCGGCAATCCCGCGAACTCCAGCTTCCGGCGCCTGTTTTACCTACGTCTGTCAATCGTCGGCGCCGCTGCGAGCCGAGTGCGTGCGTCCATTTTCGAGGAGGTTCGGCCGCCATGAACAAGGCCCTTGATTCCAGCACCAAGCCCAGGATCGTCGTCACCGAGGCCGACTATATGCGCCTGACAAACCTGGTTGCCGCCGTGCGCGAACGGTCTCCCGATGTTGCCCACGAGCTCCAGATCGAGATGGCGAGAGCGTCGATAGCCGATACGGACTCGATCTCGCCGGATGTCGTGCGGATGGGCTCGATCGTCGTGTTCCAGTCCGATGCCGCATCGCAACGTCGAGTGGAGCTCGTCTTTCCGGTCGATGCCGACATTGCGAAGGGCAAGGTCTCGATCCTCACGCCGATCGGCACGGCGCTCATCGGGCTGTCGGTCGGTCAATCCATCGAATGGAGGTCGCGTGACGGTCGCAGTCATCGACTGACCGTCGTAAGCGTGGAGCAGCCCGAGGGCTGAGCCAAGCCGCTGCGATCAGAGAATAATCGCTCATCGAAGGTGGCGAAGCCGCCTCAGTCCGGCAACCCGGCCATCCTCAGCGCAGCGATCCAGGCTTCCGCCGTCGCCTGATTTCGATTGTGGCGACGGACGAACTCGGGGCGGATGCGTTCCTGGGGACGCACCTTCAACAACTGCGCTACGCGCTCCTTCGCTTCGTCGACACGACCGAGATCGACCAGCGCCACCGCCGCCGCCCGGTAGCCGGCCGGCAGGAGCGGCAGGGACATGGTGGCGCGCTGCGCCCAGACCAGGGCCTCCAGCGGTCGACCGGCATCGCGACAGGCCACGCCGAGCCCGGCCTCGCAATATCCGATGAAGGGATCGCGCGCAGCCGGGTTGCCGGCGATGCACTGGATCCACCCGTTGTGCTGGAGTGCCAGAAAGCCGTTGGGATTGAGCTCGAGGGCGCGTTGCGAGGCCGCCAGGGCCGTCTCGATGCTGCCGCCCATCGAGGAGATCACCGTGGCGGCGATGCTCGCGGCCTCCCAGTCGTCGCTCGACGCGGCGAGCGCGGCATGGGCCAGCCTCAACGCCTCCGCCCTCGCTTCGGGATCGTCCTCCCTGCCCGACTGCAGGTGCTGGATGCACAGGCCGCGCAGCGCGAGGGCGCGGGCGAAATACGGGTCGAGATCGATCGCCTTTCGCGTCAGCTCCAGGGCGGCGCGCAGCCTGTCGGGCGAAAGGTCCCGGAAGGCCGCCAGCCCGCGCATGTAGAGGTCGTAGGCATCGAGGCTCGTCGTCGGCTTTCGCAGGCAGCGAAGGATCTCGGCGTCGCGCAGATTCGGCTCGACCGCGCCGGCGACCTCGCGCGCCATCTGGTCGTGCAGGTCGAAGATGTCGTCGAGTGTGGCATCGAACTTGTCCGCCCAGAGGTGCATGCCCGACCCAGCATCGATCAGCTGCGCCGTGACCCGCACCCGGTTTGCGGACCTGCGCACCGATCCCTCGAGCACGTAGCGCACGCCGAGCTCGCGCCCAACCTGCTTCACGTTCACGGCCCTGCCCCTGTAGGTGAAGCTGGAGTTGCGGGCGATCACGAACAGGCAGCTGAGCCGGCTGAGGGAAGTCGTGATCTCCTCGACCATGCCGTCGGTGAAGTAGTCCTGCTCCGGATCGCCGCTCAGGTTGGTGAACGGCAGCACGGCGATCGACGGGCGCCCGGGCAGGACAGGCACTGGCTCGCCTTCCGAGGCGCCGTCGCCGAGGCCGAGGCCGAGACGATCGGCAAAGTCCGGTGACGCGAGCTCCCAGTCGGCCCGCGCAAATCCCTGCCTGTGACGACCAACCGCTTCGGTGAGCAGCGCGAGATTGTGGTCGGTCGGCGCCTGCACGCCGGACGCCCAGCGGCTGACGACGGACTTGTCGATCCCCACGGTCTGGGCAAGCCGCCCACGGCTGAGATTGCAGGCCTTCAGGACGAGGCCGAACTTGTGCGCGAAATCCGCGATCGCGGTCATGCCGCCTCATCTCTTCCCATCCCGGGGCAGGATCGCCAAGGGCAGGCTACCCCGCAACCCCTCGCATGTCGACGCAACTGGTTGCGCCCGGAACCTCTTGCGAGGATCCCATCCGGCGAACCGCTTCGCGCCACCTGGCCCGTCGCGGAGGACTTCGGCACACCTGCAAGAGAGCCTCCACGTGGCTCTGGAGGACTGCGATGAGCGCCTATTTCATCCTTACACACACGGTCGCCGATCCGACGAAGTACGGCCGAGAGTACATCGCGAAGGTCATGCCGCTGCTCGCGAAGCACAAGGCCGAGGTGATCGTCGCGGAATTCGAGGCGAAGCCGCTGCAGGGCGATCCGGCCGATGGTGTCGTCGTCCTGCGCTTTCCATCCGGGCAGGCGATCCAGGGCTTCCTGGACGACCCCGACTATCAGCCGCTCAAGGACATCCGCATGAGGTTGACGACGAACGCCAATGCCGTGATGGCTCCCGCGTTCGAGATGCCACGCCAAGGAGGATGAGAACAATGTCGATCACGATAGCCCAGCGCTGGACGGTCTCGAACATCGCAGAAGCAACAGAGAGCTCGAAGCGGGCGCAGGCGTTTTGGACGCGACACGGCGCCCAGGGCTTCCGCTTGAGCCAGATCTTCACGGGCCCACTCACAGGACAGTATCTCACCGCGATCGTGTTCGCCGACATGGCCGCCTACGCGAAGGCGAGAGACTCTGCCGCTGCAGATCCTGAACTGCAGCAGATCATTGCCCGGACCAAGAAGGAAGGTTCCGTGATGCAAGAACGCGAAATTCTCGTCGGCATCGATCTCTGACGAGTCCTCGCCTCGCTCGAGGTCGGCACCAATAGGCGCAAGCTTTCCAGCCGTGGCGCAGCGAGACCGAGTTTGCGGGCGCCGTCGAAGCGGGAGTCCGTACACTGCGTACTCGGCTCGAGAAGGAAGGGTCCGCAAGGCGCGCGTTGCAGAGCCTGTGCAGCTTCCGTACGATGCGGAAACGGTCTCAGGGAGTGCCGATGCGCGAGCAACGCAGACTGGCGGCGATCGTCGCTGCGGACCTGGTCGGCTACTCGCGACTGATGGGCCGCGACGAGAGCGGGACCGTGGCCCGGCTGCGTCGCGCGCGCGCCGAGCGCCTCGAGCCGGTGCTCGGCCGGCGCGGCGGCCGCCTGGTCAAGCTCACCGGCGATGGCGTGCTGATCGAGTTCACGAGCGCGGTCGAGGCCCTGTCCGCCGCCATCGAGTTCCAGCAAGCGATGGCCGAGACCGAGGCCGACAGGGCCGAAGCCGACCGCCTGGTCTTCCGCACCGGCCTGCATCTGGGCGACGTCATCGTCGAGGGCGGCGACCTCTATGGCGACGGCGTCAACGTCGCCGCTCGCCTAGAAGGAGAGGCGCCGCCGGGCGGCATCGTGATATCGGGCGCCGTGTACGATGTAATCGCCGGCCGGCTGCTGGCGACGTTCGTCGATCTCGGCCGGTTGATGCTGAAGAACATCGAACGACCCGTGCAGGCCTATGTCGTGCGATGGCAGGCAGCCGACTGGCCGGTCGCGCCGCCGTCGACGGAGCGGACAAGGACAGGGCCTGCCGTGCAAGCCGCCGGCACACCGTTGCCGCTGCCCGACAAGCCTTCGATCGCGGTGCTGCCGTTTCAGAACATGAGTGGAGATCCGGAGCAGGAATACTTCGCCGACGGCATGGTCGAGGACATCATCACGGCGCTGTCGCGCTTCAAGTCGCTGTTCGTCATCGCGCGCAACAGCTCGTTCACCTACAAGAACAAGGCGATCGACATCAAGCAGGTCGGTCGGGAGCTCGGCGTGCGCTATGTGCTCGAGGGCAGCGTGCGCAAGGCCGGCAACCGGGTGCGCATCAACGGCCAGCTGATCGAAGCGACGAGCGGTGGCCATCTGTGGGCCGACCGGTTCGACGGCGCGCTGGAAGACGTGTTCGATCTCCAGGACCGGATCACCTCGACCGTAGTCGGCGAGATCGGTGCCCAGCTTCAGCTCGCCGAGATGGAGAGAGTGCGCCGCAAGGCGACGTCGGACCTGACCGCCTACGATCTCTACCTGCGCGGCATGGACCGCATGTACGTGTGGACGCGCGAGGCCAACGCGCAGGCGCTCGCTTTCTTCCACGAGGCCATCGCCGTCGATCCCGACTACGCCATGGTCCACGCGCAAGCGGCCATGTGCCATACCTTGAGAAAGCAAAGCCGGTGGGTCTTGGACCCGGTGGTCGAAAGCGCCGAGGCCGTCCGCCTCGCACGCCGGGCAATCGAGCTCGAACGCGACGATTCCCGGGTCCTCGGGACCGCCGGATTCACGCTGGCCTATGTCGGCGAGGAACTGGAGTTCGCCGCCGAGTGCATTGCCGAAAGCGTCGCGCTCAGCCCGAACTATGCCATGGGCTGGCAGTTCAGCGGCTGGGTGAGCATCTATCTGGGAGATCCGGAAACGGCGCTGGAGCATTTGGGCAAGGCCCGGCGTCTCAGCCCGCGTGACCCGGGAATCCTGCAACTCACCACGGGTTCTGCCTTCGCCCACTTCTTTGCCGGACGTTACGAGGACGCCGCGCACCTGGCAGAGCAGGTCACCCGCCAGGTGCCGACCTTCCTGCCGGCCTGGCGCATGACGGCCATCGCTTACGCCATGCTGGGCCAGCACGATCGCGCCTCAGCCGCGTCGGCGCGCACGCTGGCCCTCGATCCCGCCGCGCGCATCTCCGTCCTGGTCCCGTTGCTGCCGCTGCGTCGACCGGAGGATCGGGAACGCTACCGCGAGGGCCTTCTCGAGGCGGGATTGCCCGAATGACGTGAGCCACGCGGCCATAAGCGCCAACTTTACCAATGACCTCACCCTCAGACGATGTGACTTTATTGAACTCTGTCGTCCCTCTCCTGTCATCCTGAGCGCAGCGAAGGATCTCATCGCCAGAAGTTCCAAAGTACACTCGTACCACGCGGCGATGAGGTCCTTATCGCCAGAAAGCGACTATCGAAAAAGTCACAGGCTCTCAGGAGCGGCCCGTCATTCGACGCGCTCCCCTCTCACCCTGAGGAGCCGCGCGGAGCGCGACGTTTCTCAGCCGAGCGTCATGCCCTCATAGCCGCGCGCGGCGATGTCGTTCGCCCACGCGCGGTAGGTCAGCGCGCTGCCGGTATAGCGCGCGACGATGCGCGTCTGCTTGCCGGCCACGTTGATGTTGATGCCGGTCATCCAGGAATCGACCTCCATGGAAAGCAGTCCCTGGGCCGACTCCATGACGTGCTCCATCCACTTCTCGCGTGCCGCTTTCGTCGCCTCGACGCGGGTGATGCCCTTGTCCTGCGCATGGCGCAACAGGTCGGCCACCCATTCGACGTTGAACTCGATCGAGCGCGGGATGTTGCCGAGCGCCGTGTGCGGCCCCAGCAGCATGAACATGTTGGGAAAGCCGTCCTGCATCATGCCAACCAGCGAGGTCGCGCCGTCCTTCCAAACCTCCTTCAGGGTCACGCCGTCCCTGCCGCGGAAGTCGATGCGGTCGAAGGCGCCGCGCAGGGCGTCGAAGCCGGTGGCGTAGACGATGATGTCGAACTCGTACTCGCGTTCGCTGGTCTCGATGCCGGTGGGCGTGATGCGCTCGATCGGCGTCGCCTTGCTGTCGACCAGCTCGACGTTGGGCTGGTTGTAGCACTCGTAGTACTTCGTCTCGAGCGGCACCCGGCGCGTGCCGAAGCCGTGATTCTTGGGGATCAGCATTTCCGCCACCTTCGGGTCCTTCACCCGCTGGCGGATCTTGCCGGCGACGAAGCGAGAGACCTCCTCGTTGGCGGCGCGGCTGGTCAGCAGGTCCTTGAAGTTGCCGACCCAGATGCCGAAGCCGCGCTCGCCGTAGAGCTTCTCCAGGAACGCCTCGCGCTCCTCGGCCGAGACGTCGAAGGTGTTGCGCGGATCGGGCGTATGCAGGAAACAGGAGAAGGTCTCGTCGCAGCGCCTGAAGATCTCGTCGTAGCGCGCGCGGATCTCGTCCATCTCCTGCGGCGGGATCTTGGCGTTGTGCAGCGGCGCGCACCAGTTGGGCGTGCGCTGGAACACGACCAGCTTCGCCGCCGTCTTGGCGACCTCCTGGATGGTCTGCACGCCCGACGCGCCGGTGCCGATGACGGCCACGCGCTTAGCAACGAAGTCGACCGGCTCCTTGGGCCACATCCCGGTATGGAAGGACTGCCCCTTGAAGTCTGCGATGCCGGGAAAGCCGGGCATGGTCGGTGCCGACAGGGCGCCGATCGCCGTGATCAGGAACCGCGCCGTGTGGGTGCTGCCGTCCTCCAGCTCGACCGTCCAGCGTCGGCCCGGCTCGTCCCAGCGCGCCGCCTGGACGCGGGCACGAAACTGGATGTCGTCGCGAAGGTCGTACTTGTCGGCAATCAGGTTGAGGTAGCGCTCGGTCTCGGGCTGGGGCGCGAAATGCTCGGTCCAGGCCCACTCCTTCAGCAGTTCCTTGTCGAACGAGAAGCCGTAGGAATAGCTCTCCGAATCGAAGCGGCAGCCGGGATAGCGGTTCCAGTACCAGGTCCCGCCGACCCCCGTCCCCGCCTCGAACACGCGGGTGCGCAAGCCCAGCTCACGCAGCTTGATCAGCTGGTACAGGCCGGACATCCCGGCCCCGATGACGATGGCATCGTAGTCCAAGCCTGATGCGGCTTCCGGATGGCTCTCGGCCCGGGCGACAGCGCTCATCTCGTGCATCCCTCCATGCGCCACTCATTTGTTCCCGGCGCATCCGGCCGTCAAGGCTGGCGGCAAGTGCGGCGGCCGGACTTGATGCAGATCAAGGTCGATCTGCGACAGATTGCGTCCCGGCGACCGTTCGCCGCTGTCACGCCAATTGCCACACCGCCGCCAAGCTGGGGTTCGGACGGCATCAAGCTCAAGAATGGCGCCACTCCCGCCGCTGGAGGTCGGCGGCCGGCAGTTCACGGTCTGCGCCGCGGCGGCTCCTGGCGGCCGGCCCTGGCTCGGCGCGTTCCCGCCGCACCATCACCCAGGACCGCACCGCCGGTGATCGAGCAATGCGTACGTTGCCGGGACCGCCCACGATCACTACGATCCCGACACGAATCGGGGGAAGTGCCATCGATGCGCGAGCAGCGCAGGCTGGCCGCGATCGTCGCGGCGGACGTGGTCGGCTACTCGCGCCTGATGGGGCGCGACGAGAGCGGCACGGTGGCCAGGCTTCGTCGTGCACGGGTCGAATGGCTGGAGCCGGTGCTCGCGCGACATGGCGGCCGCGTGGTCAAGCTGACGGGTGACGGCGCCTTGATCGAGTTCGCAAGCGCCGTCGAGGCGCTGGCCGCTGCCATCGAGTTCCAGCAGGCGATGGCCGAGAGCGAGGCCGGGAGGCTGGAGGCGGAGCGCCTGGTTTTTCGCGTCGGCCTGCACCTGGGCGACGTCATTGTCGACGGCGAGGACCTGTATGGCGATGGCGTCAACGTCGCGTCTCGCCTGGAGGCCGAGGCTTCGCCGGGCGGTATCGTGGTTTCCGGTGACCTGCACAACGCTACCGCCGGCCGACTCGAGGCGACCTTCGAGGATCTCGGCCGGTTGACACTGAAGAACATCGAGCGGGCAGTGCAGGCTCATTCGGTGCACTGGCGGGCGCTCGACTGGCCGGTCGCGCGCCCTGCAGCGGCGGTGCATCCTGTGTCCTTCGACTCGCAACCGTCCGGCGTGCAGCTAGCGCTGCCGGACAAGCCGTCGATCGCCGTCCTGCCCTTTCAGAACATGTCGGGCGACCTCGAGCAGGAGTATTTCGTCGACGGCCTGGTCGAGGACATCACCACTGCGCTATCGCGTTTCAAGTCGGTGTTCGTGATCGCGCGCAACAGCTCGTTCACCTACAAGGGCAAGGCCATAGAGATCAGGCAGGTGGGCCGCGAGCTCGGCGTGCGCTATGTGCTCGAAGGCAGCGTGCGCAAGGCCGCCAACCGTGTACGCATAACGGGCCAGCTGATCGAGTGCGAGACGGGCGCCCACATCTGGGCCGATCGTTACGACGGCGATCTTTCCGAAGTCTTCGAGTTGCAGGACAAGGTCACGATGGACGTCGTGTGTGCGATCACGCCGAAGCTGGAGCAGGCCGAAATTGCGCGCGCAAGCCGCAAGCCAACGGAGAATCTGGGTGCCTACGACTGCTACCTGCGAGGCATGTCGGCCTACTATTCGTCACACGGGCTTCGGGAAGCGCGACGGTACTGCCATCGGGCCATGGAGCTGGATCCGGGCTTCGCCATTGCGCATGCCATGGCAGCCTATTGCGACGCCATGCTGATCGGCAGCGGCTCCAGGTTCGATGCGGACGCAGTGGCCGAAACCGCCCGCCTCGTGAAGCGAGCCGTGGAGCTCGACCGCGATGATGCAAGCGTTCTCATAAAAGCCGCCTGGGCACAGGCGCATGTCGTCCGGGACCTCGACATTGCCACGGGCTATGCCGAACGGGCGCTGTTGCTGAATCCCAATCTTGCCCTGTCGTGGGCCATCAATGGCTGGTTGAGGGTGTGGCTGGGGCAACCGGAGGTGAGCCTCGCGCACTTCGACCGGGCGATGAGGCTCAGCCCTCTCGAGCTGGATATTCGCGTTGGCTTGTTCGGTGCCGCCCACGCGTCCTTCATGGCCGAACGGTATGACGAAGCCTGGTCCAGGGCGCAGACCGGTGTAAATAGCTGGCAGACTCCCGCCGCCTATCGGATCGCCGCCGCGAGCGCCGCCTTGGCCGGGCACAGAGAGGAGGCAACCCGGTACATGCGCCTCCTCTTGACCCTCGATCCAGCGCGGCGGGTCTCGAATTTCGCCGAAGTGCTGGGTCCCTACCGGCGGTCGGAAGATATCGAGCGCTACAAACACGGCATGCGCCTCGCCGGGCTGCCCGAATGACCCGGCGGCGCAGGCCGGCCGCGATGCACAGGCCTGCGTTCCTCCCTGCGCCACTCGCGTTCGCCGCACACTCGGACGTCGAAACTGACGGCAAGCGCAATCGCCAGATCCCACGCAGATCGAGGATTGCGACTGGAGACTGCCAATGGCGACAGCCCGCACCGACCTTGCGACCACCCTTCTGCGCGAGCGCGAGGCGCGCAGCCTCGTCGTGCTGCTCGCCGTCGTCCTGGCGAGCTTCGTCGTCCAGACGATCAATCTCTGGCTCCAGCACCTCGTCAGGCCGGATCTCGGGGGCGAGCCGAATATCATGACCGTCTTCCTCGTCGCGAGCACGCTGAGCGCCGCGGTGCTGCTCTACCTGCTGCATCGCCGCCGGTGGATCGACGGTATAGGCGTCGTCGTCGCCTTCTTCGCCGCCTCGTTCGCCGCCACTCTGGGCGTGGTCATGTGGCAGGGCTACGCGCCCGATGCGCCGGTCGTGCTGCTCACCAAGCTGCCGGTCACCGTCGCCGGCCTCGTCGCACTGGCCGGCATGGCGCTGACCTTGCGCCCGCTCTACGTCGTGATCACCGGCGCCGGCGTCCTGTTGACCCAGCTCGTCTTCTACCTCGTGGCGGCGCACGACAGCGCCACCCTGGTCGCGGCGAGGCCCATGGATTCCTACCTCGGGCCGGCGTTGGGCCGCGCGCGCTTCGCCATCGAAGGCCTGCTCGTCGCCAGCGCGACGGCGGCCACCGCCTTGGCCACGCACCTCGCGCGCCGCACCGTGCGCGAGGCGGTGGCGCTGCAGCGCACGCGCGATCATCTCAGCCGCTACTTCTCGCCCGAGGTCGCCGCCGAGATCGCCGACGCCGGCGAGGGCTTCCTCCAACCGGGCGGGCGCGAGCAGGAGATCGCCGTGCTGTTCGCCGACCTGGAGGGCTTCACCCGCCTGTGTGCGGGCATGCCCGCGACCGAGTCATTCGCCCTGCTTGCCGGGTACCACGACCGCATGGTCGCCGAGATCTTCGCCGCTGGCGGCACGCTCGACAAGTTCACCGGCGACGGGCTGATGGCGACGTTCGGCACGCCCGATCCCGTGCCCGACGCCGCCGACCGCGCGGTGCGCGCCGCGCTCGCCATGACGTCAGCCCTGGCCGCGCTCAACCGCGACCGCACGGCGCGCGGCCAGCCTGCCCTGGTCCAGCGCATCGGCATCCATGCCGGCCCGGCCCTGGTCGGCAATGTCGGCACCGCCCAGCGGCTCGAGTACACCGTGATCGGCGACACGGTGAACGTCGCGAGCCGCATCGAGCGCGCCTGCAAGACGACCGGCCGTCCGATCCTGATCTCCGCCGCCGTGCTCCAACGGCTCGAGACGGCCGTCGTCACGGAATCGCTCGGCGCCGTCGGAGCTCCATGCCCTGAGGCCTCACGAGTAATTGCAAGGGGCGAGGGCACCGGCCTCGGGCTGTCCATAAGCTACGACATCGTCGCCCTGCGGCATGGCGGCACTATCGATGTCGAGAGCGAGGTGAACCGGTTCACCTTCACGGTCCGCTTGCCGCGGGTCAGGCGCGCAGCGGAAGCGAGAAAGTCGCAATGGGCGTGGGCGTGGCCTCCTGTCGTTCTTTCACGGGCATCGGCCGGAACGATTCGAAAGACCCCGAATGCGCCCGGCCCATGCCGCCGATGCTGCCCACCCACGACCGACGCGCTGATCGAATGACGAAAATGCCGATCGGGCAAGCTTGACCGGGTGGCGACAGCAGCGGAGGGTTGGTTCATGTCTGTCGTTGCGCCAGCCCACCGAGCCGAGCGCCTGTGGGCGGCGCTACTGGCGGCGACGCTGCTGGCCCTGCCGCTGGGCTCCGTCTACTCCTTCAGCGTGCTGTTGCGTCCGATCGAGCAGGAGCTGGCGATACCGCGCTCCGCGCTGTCTCTGGTCTTCGGCCTGGCGACGATCGGGTTCACGGTGGGATCGGTCCTGGCGGCCTTCCTCTACCGCATGGCCCCCCTGCCAATCCTCGTGCTCGCGAGCGCGGCCGCCTCGGCCGGCGGCATCGCCATGGCCTCGGCCGCGACCGGCCTCCCGCAATTGCTGCTCGGCTACGGGGTCGTGTTCGGCACCGGCGGCGGCGTGGCCTACATCCTGCTGCAGCAGAGCGTGAACATGCTGGTGCGGCGCCATCGCGGGCTGGTGAACGGTTATCTGGTCAGCCTTTACCCCTTGGGCGCGATGATCGCGACGCCGAGCTTTCATGCCTGCAACGAGACCTTCGGCTGGCGAACGACCCTGGTCGGGCTCGCGGTCGTGCTGGTGATCTGTGGGATCGCGGCGGCCCTGCTGGCGAGCTACGGCGGCGCGCGGCTGGTCGTGGCGACGGGCAGCGGTGCGACCCGGCCGACGACGCTTGGCCCGACGTTCCTCAAGCTCTCGGCGACGTTCTTCCTGGCCGCCTCGGCGGGGTTGATGGTGCTGAGTCAGGCGCGCGAGATCATCGCCGCCTATGGCGGGCTGGCGACCTTGGCGGTGGTAGCGACGACGGGCATCACCGCGGGCATCGCGATGGCGCGCATCGGCGGCGGCTGGCTGGTCGACCGGTTCGCGGTGCCGCACGTGGCGTGCGCGGCGCACGCGCTGGCGCTCTGCGGCGGCCTGCTGCTGACGTTCTTTCCAGCACCCGTCACCGCCGTCCTGGGACTCGGCATGATCGGGTTGGGCTACGGTTTCGTCTCCGGTTCCACCGCCGGCGGGATCGGCATCTACTGGCCACCCGGCGACTACGGGCGCGTGGCGGGACGCACCTATATCGCGTGGTGCCTCGCCGCTATCAGCCTGCCGGTGCTGGCTGGCTTCCTGTTCGACACGACCCGCACCTACAGCATGGCGGTCCTGATCGCCGCCGGGGCCAATCTCGCCGGCATGGCGATGGCGCTGACCATGCCGAAGCGCGGTTGGCGAGCGAGCGGCTGAGGCTCAGCTCGCCGCCTGCCCCGCCTTCTGCGCCTCGAACTGCGCACAGGCATCCAGCGCATGGGTTGCGTACATCACCGACGGACCCGCGCCCATGTAGATCGCCATGCCAAGCGTCTCCAGGATTTCGTCGCGCGTGGCGCCGTGCTGGAGGGCGGCCTTGACGTGAAACCCGATGCAGTCGTCGCATCGGATCGCCACGGCGATGCCGAGCGCGAGCAGTTCCTTCGTCTTGCTGTCGAGTGCCTTGGGCGCAACCGCCGCCTGGGCCAGGCCGGCGAATGCCTTCATCACCTCCGGAGCACCACCGCGCAGGGTGCGCAGGTGTGACGTGAGCTCGGTCACGTTGGCGGGCCAGTCCTTCATCGAGACACTCCGTTCTTCCTCATGACCTTACGTTGGCAATGTCGAACGGGGTTTGATCCAGGTCATGCCCTTGGGCCCGCCAATCGCGCCTCTCGTCGCGATTGCCGAGCAGGCTTGACCGCCTGATGGCCGTGGCCGAGGGTCCCCTCCCTGTTGCGTTCGAGAATCTGGAAGGAAAATCATGGGCGAGGAAATCACCCTGACGGCATCCGACGGCGGGCGCTTTGCCGCCTACCTGGCACTCCCGGCGCGCCTGCCAGCGCCGGGCCTGATCGTGCTGCCCGAAGTGTTCAACACCAACCCGCATATCCGCTCCGTCGCCGACGGCTACGCGCAAGCGGGCTTCATCGCCCTGTCGCCCGACGTTTTCTGGCGCCAGGAAGCCGCCAACTACCTGCCCTACACCGACGAAGGCCGCGCCAAGGCGCGGGCGCTTTGGGCTCAGCTGGATACCGACCAGTTCGCCCGCGACCTCGGCGACATGGTCGCCGTCTTGCGCACGCGCGCGGACTGCACCGGCAAGGTCGGAATCATGGGCTTCTGCCTCGGTGGCAAGTTCGCCTACCTGGCGAGCACGCGCCTGCCGATCGAGGCCGCGGTGAGCTACTACGGCGTGCAGATCGACCAGCATCTCGACGAGGCGGACCGCCGCACCTGCCCGATCCTGATGCATTTCGCCGGGAACGACCCGCACGTGCCCCCGGAGACCGTGGCGGCGATCGAGGCGCGTATGGGCGGCTCAGCGGGCGTCGACATTCACACCTACCCAGGCGCCGAGCACGGATTCAACCGCCAGGGATACCCACCCTACGAGGAGGCGGCGGCGACCGAGGCGCGCCGACGCACGCTGGCGCATCTGCATCGGCTGCTGTCGTGAGCCGTGCCGTGACGCACGACTATATAAAGGTCGAGATCGAGGGCCCTGTCGCCTCGCTCGTCTTCAACCGCCCGCAGGTGCTGAACGCCTTCCACAACGAGGCCATGGACGAGTGCCGGGCGGCGTTGCGCGCGCTGGCCGAGGATGAGCGCGTCCGCGTCGTGCTGATCCGCGGCGAAGGGCGCGCCTTCTCCGCCGGCTTCGACATGAAGGCCTCGGCCGAACGCGACATGTCGACCGTCGATCTCGTGCGCCGCCAGATGGAGCGGCAGTTCGACTTCATCATGGCGTTCTGGGACTGCCCCAAGCCGACCATCGCGCTGGTCCACGGCTTCTGCATGGCTGGCGCCTTCGAGGTGGCGCTCGCCTGCGACATCACCGTGGCGGCCGAGGGCACGCGCTTCGGCGAGCCGGAGGTGCGCTTCGGCACCGGCATCGTCGCCATGCTGCTGCCGTGGGCCGTGCTGCCCAAGCACGCCAAGGAGATGCTGCTGACCGGCAACGACAAGATGGACGCCGCCCGCGCGCACGAAATCGGCATCGTCAATCATGTCGTGCCGGGCGAAGAACTGCAGTCGTTCGGGCGCCGCATGGCGCTCGACATCGCGGCCGCGGCGGGGCCCTCCGTGCTGTTCACCAAGCGGGCGATGAATCGCACCTACGAGATCATGGGCATGCGCGATGCGCTCAAGGCCTCGCTCGACATCGACGTCATCCTGAACGCGACGCCGAGCGCGGAGAAGGCCGAGTTCCAGCGCCTGCGCAAGGAGCAGGGCCTGAAGGCCGCGCTCGCCTGGCGCGATGCACGCTTCTCGGACGGGAAATCATGACCTCATTCTCCTCCCCAGCTTCGCTGGGGAGGTGCCCCCGTAATCGGGGGCGGAGGGGTCATGAGCGACACACGCGCGGATTGAACATGCGTCATACTCATGAAAAAGCATGGACGGACGCCTCGACTGAGGCTCTCGACCCCTCCGCCCCCGATTACGGGGGCACCTCCCCGCGCTTCGCGCAGGGAGGGCAGCAGGATGGGTGAACGCGACAGCGCTTGCCGCGAGGAACAATCTATCGCCCGAGGAACGCCCGCTGGACGTAGCTGTCGGCCAGCAGCTCCTTGCCCGTGCCCGCCAGCACCACCGAGCCCTTCTCGATGACGTAGCCGCGATGGGCGATGCGCAGGGCCTGGTGGAGGTTCTGCTCGACCAGCAACACGCTGATGCCGGTCCTGTTCACCGCCTCGATCAGGCGGAAGACCTCCTGGGTGACGATCGGCATCAGGCCGAGCGACGGCTCGTCGAGGATGACGAGGCGCGGCTCAGCCATCAGGCCGCGGGCGATCGCCAGCATCTGCTGCTCGCCGCCGCTCATCGAGCCGGCGAGCTGGCCGCGCCGCTCGGCGAGCCGGGGAAAGAGCTTGAAGGCGTGGTCGACCAGGCCGGCGACGGCGGCACGCTGCTTGATGTGCGCGCCGAGCTGCAGGTTCTCCATCACCGTCATCTGCGGGAACACCAGCCGGCCTTCGGGCACCAGGGTGATGCCGCGGCGCACGACGTGATGGCTGGGCGCGCCGGCGAGCTTCTCGCCGGCGAAATCGATGGCGCCCTTCTGCGGGCGCAGGACGCCGGCGATCATTCGCACCGTGGTCGACTTGCCGGCGCCGTTGGCGCCGAGCAGGGCCACGATCTCGCCCGGCTTCACGCTGAGCGAGACGTCGCGCACGGCAAGCGCGCCGTCGTAGGCGAAGGCGAGCCCCGCCACCTCCAGGCCGTCGCCGGTCATGCCGGCACCGGGTGCTTGCGGTAATCGTAGTTGCGATCGAGCCGCTCGATCAGATAGTCGCCGTAGCGCACCGGCGGAGATTGCGGCGGCGCGCCGGTGCCGTGGCAGGTCGGCAGCACCTCGACGATGCTGTCCATCGACATGTCGAAGAAGTAGGGACACGAGTAGCGGTCGCCGCCCGACAGGTTCTTCACGCGATGCGGCGTCGACTGCCAGCGGCCGTTGGTCCAGCGCGACAGCATGTCGGCGACGTTCACCACCCACGTGCCGGGAATCGGCGACGCCGCGAGCCATGTGCCGTCGCGCCGTCGCACCTCGAGGCCGCCCTGGCGGTCCTGCGCCAGGATGGTGATGAAGCCGTAGTCGGTGTGCGGCGCCGAGCCGAAGGCGTCGTCGGGCGCATCCGGCGCCTGTGGCGGATAGTGCAACAGGCGCAGGAAGGTGGTCGGCTGGCGGAAGTGCGGGGCGAACCAGTCGCGCGGCAGGCCGAGCGCCAGCGCCATGGCCGGCAGGAGGCGCAGGCAGAAATCGTGCATCGCCCGCTCGTAGGCTTCGACCGGTTCGCGGAAGTTCGCCAGGTCGGGCCACAAATTGGGGCCGTCGAGCGGCCGCCCGTGGCGCGGGTCGTCCGGCGTCACCTCGTGCATCAGCATGAACGATTCGCTGTCGTTGGGCCGGGTCACCCGGGCCACGCTCGAGGTCTCGATCAGCGAGGTCTTGGGCGCCATGTAGCCGCGGTGGAAGCGGTTCATGGCGATCGCCTGCTTGGCGGCGCGCGGTTGGGCATGGAAGCGGCGCGAGGCGTCGAACACGCCCTCGACCAGCGCCGCATCGACGCCGATGCCTTTGAAATAGCAGAAGCCGATCTGCGAGAACGCCGAATCGAGCTGACGGGCGAGAGCGTCGTCGCCCGCCGAGGCGAAGTCAATGATGGGCAGCTGGTCGAGATTGGCGGTCGGCATGACTGTCGAGAAATTCCAGCAGGAGAGTGTTGAAGGCGTCCGGCTCGGTGACGTTCACAGCGTGCGCCCCCCAGGGGAATGCGTGCAAGCGCGATCCGGGAATGGCAGCCGCGAGCTGTTCGGACATCAGGCTGGGCACCAGCACGTCGTCGCGGGCCGCGATCGCCAGGGTCGGAACGCGCAGGGCCGCCAGGCGCGCCGTCGCATCGAAGGCGAGCAGCGCGGCGATGCGCCGGTGCAGCGTCTCGACGCCCTGGAAGGCGGCGATCGCATGCGCCTCCTCGCGGGCGGCGCGCTCGGCGTTGCGCGCCAGCCAGTCCGCGGGAAACAGGAAGATCGGCTGGGCGCGGGCATAGGCGGCCGGTCCCTCGTGCTTCAGGAGCGCCAGCCGCATCTCGAAGCAGCGCCTCGTGTGGGCGTGGGCGGCAGCCCAGCCATTGACGATGGTCAGCGAGCGCACGCGCTCCGGCCGGCCGAGCGCCAGCTCGAGCCCGACCAGCCCTCCCAGCGCGTGGCCGACGAAGTGGCAGGCGTCGGTCCCGCTGGCATCGAGCACGGCGGCCGCCTCGTCGGCCATTGCCGCGATGCTGTGGCCTTCGACGGGCGCGTTCCTGTTGCGGCCGGTGCCGCCCTGGTCGTAGACGACGACGCGATAGCGCGCCCGCAGCGCCGCGAGCTGCGGCGCCCAGTAGCCGGCAGCGCCGCCGAGACCGGCCGACAGCAGCACGGTGGGAGCATCGGGGCGGGCGCTGTCGTGAATGTCGAGGAACGTGGCGCTTGTCGACACCGCGTCAGGCTCATGCATCCGAGCAACCCACCAACCTCATGCTGAGGAGCGGCCGCAGGCCGCGTCTCGAAGCATGGGCAACGAGCACCGTGCCCGAGGCCCATCCTTCGAGACGCCGCGCTGCGCACGGCTCCTCAGGATGAGGAAGCGCCGTATCCTCGAGCCAAGTCAACAACCACACCAGAGCGCGCTCCTCCGAGACGGATCACCCCTTCTTCCCGACATGCGCGATCGAGGCGATCTCGACCAGGCACTCCTTCTTCACCAGGCCGCACTGGATGCAGTAGCGCGCCGGCTTGTCGCCCGGGAAGAATCTCGCGTAGACGCCGTTGACCGCGGCGTAGTTCGCCCAGTCGGTGATGAAGATCTGGTTGAAGGTGACGTCGGCCATGGTGCCGCCCGCCGCCTCGATCACCGACTTGATGGTGTTCAGCACGTGCTCGGTCTGTGCCGCCGCGTCGCCGACATGGACCGGGTTGGCGTCGGCGTCGAGGGCGAGCGTGCCCGCGACATAGACCACGCCGTCGGCCATCGCGCCGGGCGAGTACGGCGCCAGGGTCTTGCCCGAGCCGGGCGGGAAGATGGCTTTCATCGGCATCACTCTTCTCCCTTGGTCAGCATGGGATTGATGTTGGCCTGCAGCGCGGCGCGGAACTCGTCGGTCGACGACACCCAGCCGAAGAACTTCTCGATGTTGTAGAGCGACGCCTGCTGGATGAAGTCCGGGCCGGCATGATGCGTGGCGTCGTGCAGCACGACGCTGAAATACTCGAGAAAGAAGCTGTCGCGCAGGGTCGATTCGACGCAGACATTGGTGGCGATACCGGTGAAGACCAGCGAGCGGATGCCGCGGGCGCGCAGCAGGCTGTCGAGGTTGGTGTTGAAGAAGGCGCTGTAGCGCGGCTTGGCGACGACGATGTCGCCGGGCTGCGGCGGCAGCTCGGCAACCAGCTCGTAGTCCCAGCCGCCCTTGGCCAGGAGCTTGCCGTGCAGCTCGGGCCGCCGGCGCATGAGCTTGAGCGCGTTCGACTTGTGCCAGTTGGGCGAGCCCGGGCCACCCGCCTCGAGGTAGTCGGGATCCCAGCCGTTCTGGAAGAAGATCACCGGCATGCCGGCGGCGCGCGCCGCCTCGGCCGCCTGGCCGATCTTCTCGATGGCGCGCGGAGCGCCGGAAACGTCGAAGCCTGCCAGGTCGACGTAGCCGCCCGGCGAGGCGTAGGCGTTCTGCATGTCGACGATGATCAGCGCCGTCTCGGCCGGCCGGATCATGATCGGCTCGGGCCGGGCCGGCAGCCAGCGCGCGGCCGGATCCTCGGGCGGGAAATAGCTTACGGGCACGGTCATGCGGCAACCCTCGCGGCCGACTGGACATGGCGGCGGCACTGCATCAGCGGCTGGATGCGCTCGCCGAAAATCTCGGTGCCGCTCACGAACTCGTCGAAGGTGAGCAAGACTCCGGCCAACCCGGGGATGGTCGCGACCTCGTCGAGCAGGCGCGCGCAGGTCGCATGCGAGCCGACGATGAGGCCGATGTTGAGGTTCACCGCCGACGTGGCATCGGCCATGTGGCGGACGTTCGTGTCCTTTCCCGATTTGGTGTCGGCGGCGCCCTGCTGGGTGAGCCAGCGCAGCGCCTCGAGGTCGGCGCCGTCCTTGTAGAGCTCCCACTTGGCCTCGGCCTCGGCGTCGGTGTCGCCGGTGATCACCATGAACAGGGCGTAATTGCCGATCGTGCGGCCGGTCGTGGCGGCCATGGCCTGCATGCGCTGCACGGTGGGCGCGCAGGCGGTCGGCGTGTTGAAGCCCATGCCGAAGCAGAAATTGTAGTCGGCATGCCGGGCGGTGAATGCCATGCCGGCATCGCTCTGGCCGGCGCAGATCAGCTTCATGTCGGCCTGCGGGCGCGGGCTCAGCCGGCAATCGTCCATGGTGAAGAAGCGGCCCTTGAAGTTGGACACGCCGCTCGCCCACAGCTCGCGCAGGATCTGCACGTACTCGGCGGCGTATGCGTAGCGATGGGCGAAGTACTCGTCGCCCGGCCACAGGCCCATCTGCGAATATTCCGGGCGCTGCCAGCCGGTGATCACGTTGAGCCCGAAACGGCCATTGGAGATCGAGTCGATGGTCGAGGCCATGCGCGCGGCGATCGCCGGCGGGATGGCGAGCGTCGGCACCGTGGCATAGAGCTTGATGCGAGACGTCACCGCCGCCAGCCCGGCCATCAGGGTAAACGATTCCAGATTGTGGTCCCAGAACTCGCTTTTCCCGCCGAACCCGCGCAGCTTGATCATCGACAGGGCAAAGTCGAAGCCGTGGCGCTCGGCGGCGAGCGTCGTCTGCCTGTTGAGCTCGAAGCTCGGCCTGTACTGCGGCGAGGTCGTCGAGACCAGCCAGCCGTTGCTGCCGATGGGAATGAACACGCCGATTTCCATGCGCCGAGATCTCCTGGCCGGCCGGTAGCCGACGGTCGCGGCAGGATGACAGACCGCGCCGACCGCTCAAAGCATCCTCCTATGAAGCATCGTGATGCGCGCCGGCGTGCCGGGGGTCTCCCCGACGAAGCTGCCGATCGTCGACGCAGGCCCAGTTCAGGCTCCTCTCCGTCGACGGGGAGTGGCGCGCCCATAGGCGACGAGCATCGTTGCTCGCGCCCATCCCCCCGAAACCGACGCAACAAAAGCCCGGCCTCGCGCAATCGTCGGGCAACCGCACCGGCCTACTCTCCCATCATCGACGGACGGCATCCCGCCGCCGCGACGCAGAAACGGGAGAGTGTCATGCAGAAGATTGTCGAGCTGAACCTGAGCGATCTCCAGGCGGTCACCGGCGGCTACAAGACGGTCAGCGCCACCACCACGTCGTCGCTGGTGCAGCAGCCGGTGGCCACCTTCACGGCGCCGACCCTGGTGAAGCCCACCTTGACGACGTCGACCAGCTTCGCGCTGGCGAGCCTCCGGCTCTGATCCGCCCGTGGCCCCGACGGCGGCGCCCTCCCGACCGGAGCGCCGCCGCCGGCATGCCGGAAGGGTGGCCGGCGAGCGCGAGACCGTCGGAGAAGACGGCAAATGCGAGCCCTCCCCTGACGGCAAAAAGGTACAAGGAGACGCATCGGCTCCCCGGCAGCGACACCGGCTGCGCACGCGCTGGCCCGGTCACACAGCCGCCTGCGCCGTCGCGGCGACGGTGCGGCGGCACACCATCAGCGGCTGGATGCGTTTGCCGAAGGTCTCGGTGCCGCTCACGAACTCGTCGAAGGTCAGCAGCACGCCGGCGAGGCCGGGGATGGTCGCCACCTCGTCGAGTTGCCGCGCCACCTTGGCGTGCGAGCCCACCAGCAGGCCCATGTTGATGTTGACCATCGAGCGCGGATCGATGGCCTGGCTCACGCTGCTGCCGCCCGTCGCATTCCTGTCGGCGATCGCCTGCTCGACCAGCCAGGCCAGGGCCTCGAGATCGGCGCCCTCCCGATAGAGCTCCCACTTCGCTTCCGCCTCGGCGTCGGTCTCGCCGGCGATCACCATGAACAGCGCGTAGGAGGCGACGTTGCGGCCCGTGAGGCCGGCGGCCGCACGCATGCGGCCCACCGTGTCGGCGCAGGCGGTGGGCGTGTTGATGCCCTTGCCGAGGCAGAAATTGTAGTCAGCGTGCTGCGCGGTGAAGGCCATGCCGGCATCGCTCTGGCCGGCGCAGATGATCTTCATCTCGGCCTGCGGGCGCGGGCTCAGCCGGCAATCCTTCATGGTGAAGAACTCGCCCTCGAGATCGCACACTCCCTTCTCCCAGAGATCGCGCAGGACCCGGACATACTCCGCCGCATAATGGTAGCGGTGGTCGAAGTACCCGTCGCCCGGCCACAGCCCCATCTGCGAGTACTCGGGCCGCTGCCAGCCGGTGATGACGTTCAGGCCGAAGCGGCCGTTCGAGATCGAATCGATGGTCGCGCTCATGCGCGCAGCAATCGCCGGCGGGACGGCCAGGGTCGGCACGGTCGCGTAGAGCCTTATGCGCGAGGTGATGGCGGCGAGGCCGGCCATCAGCGTGAACGAATCGAGATTGTGGTCCCAGAACTCGCTCTTCCCGCCGAAGCCGCGCAGCTTGATCATCGACAGCACGAAGTCGAGCCTGTAGCGCTCGGCGTTGAGCGTGACCTTCCGGTTCAGGTCGAAGCTCGGCTTGTATTGCGGCGAGGTCGTCGAGATCAGCCAGCCATTGCTGCCGATCGGGATGAAAACACCGATCTCCATGCGCTCGGCCTCCTGCGGTCGTGTGCCATGGCCGCCTGCAATTCCCGGACCGCTGCAACTGCCCAAAGCAGAGTCACTTGCCGCCCTCGCTCGCTCACGATCGGGTCAGCGAACCCGGCGGATGCCGATCGCCAAGCCGACATACTGTCGCAACGGCATGCTCTCCCGGCATGTGAAACGAGCGGCACACTTCTTGCGACGAATCCGGCACGGGGATTTTCCAAAGCCCAGTTGTCCGTCCGATCAGAACGGGGGTGTCGCATGACGCGCAAGGCTTCTGAAACCGCCAACAAGCTCAATCGTCGTCGCCTGCTCAAAGGTGCCGCCGCCGGCGGCGCCGTGGTCGCAACCGAGGCGATCACGGGATTTCCCACCGTGTGGGCGCAAAACATCAAGGACATCACGCTGGTCCAGGCCGGCGGCTCGTACGCCGTCATCAAGGAGATCGGCGAGCAGGCGAGCAAGGATCTCGGCTTCAAGCTCACCATGCAGGCGATCACCGACGACGTGCAGCTCAACCGCACGCTGACTCAGCCGCAAACCATCGACATCAACAACATCGACAGCACCAAGATGCCCTATCTGGTGGGCAAGGGCGTGCTGGCGCCCATCCCGGTGTCGAAGTACAAGCAATGGGCCGACACCGTCCCTCTGTTCACCAAGAACGCCTATCCCGACGGCCGCCAGGCCTCGAGCCAGGGCCTGTCGCCGGCCAAGGCGATGTTCTACGAGGGCGCCGACGCCAAGAAGCTCGCGACCAAGCCGACCGACTTCCTCACCTTCATCCCCACCATCTACAATGCCGACACGCTCGGCATCCGGCCCGACCTGGTGGGTGGCCGCGACAAGGTGACGACCTGGAAGGACCTGCTCGACCCGAAGTTCAAGGGCAAGACGGCACTGGTCGACTATGCGCCGGTCGGCGTGATCGACGTCGCCATGGCGCTCGAGGCGCGCGGCGACTTCAAGTACGGCGACAAGGGCAACATGACCAAGGACGAGATCGACAAGACGATCAAGATCATGATCGATCTCAAGAAGGGCGGCCATTTCCGCTCGTTCTGGAGCACCTTCGACCAGTCGGTGAACCTGATGGCCTCGGGCGAGGTGGTGATCCAGTCGATGTGGTCGCCGGCCGTCACCGCGGTGCGCTCGCGCGGCATCGATTGCTATTACGTGCCCCTGAAGGAAGGCTATCGCGGCTGGTTCGTCGGCGTGGCGCCGATGGCCCATCTCAGCGGCCTCAAGCTCGACTGCGCCTACGAGTACATGAACTGGTACAATTCGGGCTGGCAGGGCGGCTTCATCGCCAAGCAGGGCTACTACTCGGCCGTGCCGTCGACCGCCAGGAAGTTCCTGACCCCCGAGGAATGGGACTACTGGTACGACGGCAAGCCGGCGGCGGTCGACATCAAGGATCCCTACGGCACCCTGATGGAGAAGAAGGGCACGTCGCGCGACGGCGGCGCGATCTGGGATCGCATGGGCAACATCGCCTGCTGGAACACGGTGATGGACGAGGACCGCTACCTGACGCGACGCTGGAACGAGTTCGTCTCGTCCTGACGAACCAGGCGTCGCCGATGGCGCTCCTCAACCAGACGGCGGACGGCGCGATGGGCGCCGCTCCGCCTACCGCCGAGCAGATCGCCGACGAGCGCAGCGGCGAGCGGGCGTCATGGTGGCAGACCGCGCCGCTGGTCGTCGTGCTGCTGCTGTTCTTCGGCCTGCCCATGCTGGTGGTGCTGGCGGTCAGCTTCTTCGACTTCAGTCGCACCGAGATCATCCCGGCCTTCATCCTCGACAACTACATCGACCTCTTCCGCTCGGAAGTGACGCTGCGTCTCTATCTCAGCTCGCTCAAGTTCGCCGCCATCGTGTGGGCCGTGACGCTCGTGCTGGGCTTCAACATCGCCTATTTCCTGGTGTTCCACGTCAGGAGCCTGCTCTGGCAGATCGGCCTGTTCCTGGTCTGCACGGTGCCGTTCCTGACCTCGAACATCATCCGCATGATCTCGTGGATCCCGTTCCTCGGCCGCAACGGCATCTTCAACCAGGCGCTCGAGGGCGCCGGCATCACCAGCCAGCCGCTCGAGTTCCTGCTGTTCTCCGATTTCGCGGTGATCGTGGCCTACGTCCACCTGTTCACGCTGTTCATGGTGGTGCCGATCTTCAACTCGATGGCGCGCATCGACAAGAGCCTGCTCGAGGCGGCGCGCGATGCCGGCGCCGGGCGCTTCCGCACCGTCGCCGAGATCGTCCTGCCACTCAGCAAGACCGGCATCGCGCTCGGCTCGATCTTCGTCGTCACCCTGGTGATGGGCGATTCGTTCGTCGTGCGCACCATGAGCGGCGGCCAGAGCGCCTCGGTCGTGTCGGCGCTGCAGAACGAGGTGGCGGCCCTGCAATACCCGCCGGCGGCGGCCAGCGCCGTCATCATGGTGATCATCGTCACCCTGATGGTCGCCGGCATCCTGCGTCTGGTCGACGTGCGCAAGGAGCTGGCCCGATGAGCAGGTCATTCGCCTATGAAATAATCCCGTCATCCCGAGCGGAGCCGCCCGAAGGGCGGCGCAGTCGAGGGACCTTTCTTGCTGAAGCCGCAACAAGAAAGGTCCCTCCACTACGCCGAGCTGCGCTCGGCTCCGGTCGGGATGACGGTGTTTTTTTGTCATTTGCGAATGCCTGGCCCGACGAGGGAGCTGGCGAAGTGAGGGGAACCAATGCACGCCTCTGACGAGGGAAGGCCCTGGACGTTCTACGCCTTCGCCGCGTTCTTCGGCCTGTTCGTGCTGTTCCTCTACGGGCCGATGATCGTGATCTACATCCTGTCGTTCCAGGGACCCAACGGCGGCATGACCTTCCCGCTGAACGGCGTATCGCTGCACTGGTTCGGCGCCCTGATCTCGCAGACCCGGGTCGGCGACATCGCCGGCTCGTTCCAGCGCTCGATCGGGCTCGCCGCCCTGGTGTCGGTCGTCACCGTGGTGCTGTCGGTGCTGGCCGGCCTCGGCTTCCGCCGGCGCTTCCGCGGCTCGGCCTTCGCCTTCTATCTCGCCATCGCCAGCCTGATCATGCCAGGCCTGTTCGTCGGGCTGGGCATCGCGCTCGCCTTCCGCCTGCTCGGCCTGCAGACCGGCTGGTACACGACCGGGCTCGGCGCCCAGCTCACCTGGACGCTGCCGTTCGGGCTCCTGATCATGTTCGCCGTGCTGGGCCGCTTCAACCGCTCCTACGAGGAGGCGGCGACCGATCTCGGCGCCACCAACTGGCAGCGCTTCAGCGAGGTCACCCTGCCGATGCTGCTGCCCGGCATCATCGGCGTGGCGCTGTTCGGCTTCACCCTGTCGTACGACGAGCTGGCCCGCACCGCGCTCACCGCCGGCAGCCAGAACACGCTGCCGCTCGAGATCTGGGCGATGACCACCAACGTCACCTCGCCGACCCTCTATGCCGTCGGCGCGGTCACCACCATCGTCTCGTTCATCGTCATCATCGCCGGGCTGACCTCGATCGCGGCCATCCAGCGCCGACGCGCGCGCGGCAAGCTGCGGGCGACGGCAGTGCAAGCGGAGCAGTCGCATGGCTGAAGGCAACGGAGCTGGAACGACCGGCAGCGGCGAGGTCGTGGTCGCCAACGTCACCAAGCGCTTCGCCGACACGGTCGCCGTCCGCGAGCTCAGCCTTACCATCCCGCACGGCGCCTATTGCTGCCTGCTGGGCCCGAGCGGCTGCGGCAAGACGACCATCCTGCGCATGATCGCCGGGCACGAGCGACCCACCACCGGCGACGTCCGCATCGGCGGCCGCTCGGTTCTCGGGCTGCCGCAGATCGAGCGCGGCACGGCAATGATGTTCCAGAGCTATGCCCTGTTCCCCCATCGCAGCGTGCTCGACAACGTGGCCTTTGCGCTGAAGATGCGCGGCGCCGGCCTCGCCGAGCGCCACGCCAGGGCGCGCGAGCTCCTGACCAAGGTGCAGCTCGAGAGCTTCGCCGACCGCCTGCCGGCCCAGCTGTCGGGCGGTCAGCAGCAGCGCGTCGCCCTGGCGCGCGCCCTGATCACCAACCCGCGCGTCCTGCTGCTCGACGAGCCGCTGTCGGCGCTCGACGAATACCTGCGGCTGCGCATGCGCGGCGAGCTGCGCCGCGTGCAGAGGGAGCTCGGCATCACCTTCATCCACGTCACCCACACCCAGCTCGAGGCGATCGCCGTGGCCGACACTGTGGTGGTGATGGCGCAGGGCCGCATCGAGCAGGCGGCGAGCGCGCGCGACATCTTCGTCGCCCCGAAGAGCGCCTACGTGGCGCGCTTCGTCGGTGGCCAGAACGTGCTGACGGGCAGCGTCGAGAGCATCATGAACGACACCGCGGCCGTGGCCAGCCCGGGCGGCGCGCGCTACGCCTTCCCCGTGGGCGAGCTCCGGCCGGAACGCGGGGCAAGGCTCCATGGCGCGATCCGCCGCGACCGCATCGTGGTCGAGAAGCTGGCGCCCGGCGCCAGGCCGGCGGCCGGGCTGAACAGCGTCGTGGGCGAGGTCCACACGATCGAGAACCAGGGCTCCTACGTGAAGGTCACCCTCGATCTCGCCGACAAGGAGGAGTTCGTCGCCCACATGGCGGACGACGCCTACTTCGTCAATCCCCTCGACATCGGCGACAAGGCCGTCGCCCGCTGGTCGGCGTCCGACGTCAAGCTGCTCGACGATGGCCTGCCGCGGGAAGGCGCACCGCCAGCACGCAGCGCGATGGCGGCGGGGTAGCTCCTCGGCGCGCGTGCCACCGGTGGCGGGGTAGCCTCCGCCACCCGTCGTCGATCACACATCCCGTGAGCGCCCACTGGAGTTGATCACCGATCACCGGGCCGACCCTCATGGATGAAACTCCTGGCCGGGAGCACTTGTCTTCTTCATCCCTTTGGCTACCGAGCCGCCAGAGCAGCAGCAACTGCCCTGGCGACGTGACGATACCCGTATTCTCGATCCGAACAGCCGACCTTGAGACTGCTATGAATCCGGGCTAGCTTTTTTGTGCATGCGTGTCGGTGTGTGGCTCATTTTCTTTCTCATTTCGTCCCCTGCATACGCGCGGGATTGTATTGTCCTGCTTCATGGGCTGGGGCGCACGGACTCGTCGTTCGTTGTAATGGAAGAGGCGCTGACGGCGTTCGACTTCAGCGTTGTCAATGAAACTTATCCTTCGAGGGCCGCTCCGATCGACCAGTTGGTCAGCCATGTCGGCACGTCCGTGGCAATGTGCAACGAAGTCGAGAAGATACATTTTGTCACCCACTCGATGGGCGGCATTCTGCTGAGGGCTTGGCTGCTGAAGAGTCGCCCTGCAAATCTCGGTCGCGTTGTCATGCTGGGGCCGCCCAATCAGGGATCGGAAGCCATAGACACATTTGGCGACATCCAACTCTTCGAGCTTCTTACCGGCCCCGCCGGTATGCAACTCGGCACAGGAACAGCCAGCCTCCCGAAGAAACTGGGAGTTGCCGATTTCGAGCTCGGCATCGTTGCGGGTGACCGGTCGATCAATCCGATACTGTCGACCGTGTTCAAAGGTCCGAACGACGGCAAGGTTTCCGTCGAAAGCACGAAACTGGAAGGCATGCGCGACCATATCGTCCTGCCGACGACACATACCTTCATGATGAACAATCCCCTCGTTGTTGCGCAGGTTCTGAACTTCATTCGTAGCGGACGCTTTGATCATGAGCTGACGCTTCGTGAGCTGTTCCGCCGGATTGCCGGCAATTGAGCTGTCGCTGCCAGGAAACGACAGTCGCCCATGAAGTAATGGGCTGCATCACGACATGCGTTCTACGTCGAGGCTCCGCGACGTGACAAAGCCATCTACCGCCAGTGATCAGCGCCCGTGGGTCCAGTCGTGCTCCGGGATGAACTTGAAGGGGTAACCGGACGAGCTATCGTCCCTTTGCGAACGTCGGTCAGGCAGCTTCACCTTGTTCGCTCGCTTCCTCTCGTAGGGGATGTGGTCGAGCAGATGCTGGATGAGGTTCAGCCGCGCACGTCTCTTGTCGTCCGACCGTACCACGTACCACGGCGCCCACTTCGAGTCGCTCGCCTTGAGCATCTCGTCGCGGGCGCGCGTGTAGTCGTCCCATCGCCCATAGGACTCGAGGTCCGTCGGCGAGAGTTTCCAGGTCTTGCGTCCATCGGTGATGCGCTCCCGAAGTCTCCGGCTCTGTTCTTCGGGCTTGGTCGCGAACGGATAGAGCGCGCCCTCGGTCGGATCACCCTCGACCTTCCTGGTGCCGTCCTCATGGAACAGCGCGGGCCCAGGCTCAGGTTCTCGGAATTCTAGAGCCGATCTATTGGCGGCACGTTGGCAGGGAATTCCATGACTGGCCAGGGTGTCCCAATTCGGAAGCAACCGACGAATGGGACATACGGCATGGCTTTGGGACCTGGCGTCAACGAGACGCCGGAAACGTGCTATGAGGACGCTTGACCATCGCTGCCAACCTCTGACGGTGAGCACAGTGCTCAAGACCCGGATTTTGCTGATCCTCGTCGCCGCCTGCCTCGTCGCTGGCTGCGAAGGCATGACCCCCACTCAGCGCGGAGCCGTGACCGGTGCTGCGCTCGGCACCGGCATCGGCATGGTGGCCGGCGGCAGCTTCGGGCAAGTAGTTGGTGCGGGCCTTATCGGCGGGGCTGCCGGCGCCATCGTCGGCTCCGCCACGAGCAACAGGTAGGGGAGCCGTCGTGCTCCCGCAGGTCCCGATCGGTGACGCCTTGGGCGCTGCCGCCTCGCCTGCCGTGCAAGCACAGACGTCGATGAGCTGACACACAATCAGGAGGAGGAATTCCCGTGGCCGATCTCGTCATCATTGCCTACGAAACCGAGGAAAAGGCAGAGGCGGCTCGAAAGAAGCTGCTCGATCTGCAGAAGGAATACCTCATCGAGCTCGGCGACGCCGTGGTCGCGGTGCGTCAGCTCGATGGCAACGTGAAACTGAACCAGCTGGTCAACATGACTGCGGTCGGCGCCGCCTCCGGCGGCATGTGGGGCGCGTTGGTCGGCATGCTGTTCCTCAATCCGCTGCTCGGCGCAGCGGTCGGCGCTGGCGCTGGAGCACTGAGCGGCCGCTTCAGGGATATTGGCATCAGTGATCAGTTCATGAAGGACGCCGCAGCGGCGTTGACGCCCGGTCAGGCGGCGCTGTGCGTGCTGGTGCGAAAGGTCACCGCCGACAAGGTGCTGCCCGCCATGGCGGAGTTCGGCGGCGCGGTATTGCGCACGAGTCTTTCTGCTGAACAGGAGGCCAAGCTTCAGGACGCGCTGAGGGCTGTCTGAAGCCATCTGGTCAAGTGCCGCGACCAGGGGGCATCCGAGCAAGCAAGACGGACGCGGCGGTCATGGTCTCGCGGATTGGACTTGGTCATCGTGAGCCGGGGTTCCGAAGCTAGGCCACCGCCTTCAGCTTGTCGCGGCGGGTCTGCATCAGCGGCTGGATGCGCTGGCCGAACTGCTCCATGCCGATCAGGAAATCGTCGAAGGTGAGCATGATGCCCTTGGTGGCAGGGACCGTCGCCACCTCGTCGAGCATGCGGGCGATCGAGGCGTAGGAGCCGACCAGCGTCCCCATGTTGAAGTTGATCGCGCCTTCCGGCGCCGAGATCGCCTTGGCGGTGCCGCCCTCGGCGGCGTTGGGATCGGCGTTGGCCTGGCCCGACATCCACGACAGCGCCCCCATGTCGGCGCCTGCATTGTAGTGCTTCCATTTGGCCATCGCCGCCTCGTCGGTCTCGTCGGCGATCACCATCATCAGCACGTAGTTTCCGACATCTCGGCCGGTCCTGGCCGCCGCCTCCTGCATTGCGAGGTTGGTCGGCGTGTGCGCCGTCGGCGTGTTGACGCCCTTGCCCAGGGTGAAGTTGTAGTTGCCGTACGTCGCGCCGAACTCCATGCCGCGCGGGCTCTGGCCGGCGCAGACGATCTTGATGTCGGCCTGCGGGCGCGGCGAGAGCTTGCAGTCGGTCATCTGGAAGTACTCGCCCTTGAAGTCGGACGTGCCCTTCTCCCACAGCTCGCGCAGGACGGTGACGTACTCGGTGCTGTAGTCGTAGCGCTTGGCGAAGTGCGCCTCGCCCGGCCACAGGCCCATCTGCTCGTACTCGTCCTTGGCCCAGCCCGAGACGATGTTGACGCCGAAGCGGCCGCCCGAGATCGAATCGATGGTCGAGGCCATGCGCGCCACGATGGCCGGCGGGATGGTCAGCACGGCGACCGAGGCATAAAGCTGGATGCGCTTTGTCACCGCCGCCAGGCCGGCCATCAGGGTGAACGATTCGAGGTTGTGGTCCCAGAACTCGCTCTTGCCGCCGAAGCCGCGCAGCTTGATCATCGACAGGGCAAAATCGAGCCCGTACTGCTCGGCCTTCAGCACGATCTGCTTGTTCAGCTCGAAGGTCGGCATGTATTGCGGCGAGGTGGTCGAGATCAGCCAGCCGTTGTTGCCGATCGGGATGAACACGCCGATATCCATCGGAAGCTCCTGGACGCGGGGAAACGAGGGTCGCTGTGGTGCAGCAAGCAGCATGCCAGCGCTGCGTGAGGGTAGCTTATTGCCGGGTGAGCGCCACTGGAGTTGGCCACCGGTCGCCGGTCCGACCGTCATGGACGAAGCTCGTGGCCAGGAGCGCGCCAGTGGTGGCGCCCTCCCGGCGGAAGAGCTTGTTGCCCTCTCTGTCCACGCAAGCGCTGTTGAACTCACACACCATGTCGTCCTCCCTGCGCGAAGCGCGGGGGGGGGGGCGCTTAGGCGCTGTTTACAGCGCCATTGGGTGGAGGGGTCAGGAGCCTCAGTCGAAGCGCCCATCCATGCTCTTGCGGGGAGACGCCCAGCTCGCCGGCGCGCACCACGATGCTGGGATGATCGGGGCAGTACTCGCCCCGATCCTCATAGGAGTTCCCCACCGGCCCGAGGGCCGACCCGCCGTGCCAAGAAACTGGCGGCAAGCCGCCAGTTTCTTACTAGGAGGAACATGAGAGCGGCTCGCCGCCCCCTTCGAGCCGCCCCCTTGCGCCCACGGGGGCCGAAGGCCACATTGCGGGCGACGTCATTTTCCCCCGATCGAGGACCCATGGAACCGATGCTGAAGGGCGCCGCGCCGCAGGCTGCCCCCGCCGATCTCATCAAGGACAGCGATCAGACCAAGTTCGCCAAGGATGTTCTGGAAGCCTCGCGCACCGTGCCGGTGATCGTCGATTTCTGGGCGCCCTGGTGCGGCCCCTGCAAGCAGCTCCAGCCGGCCATCGAGAAGGTCGTCAAGGCGGCCAAGGGCGCGGTCAAGCTGGTCAAGATCAACATCGACCAGAACCAGATGCTGGCCCAGCAGCTGCGCATCCAGTCGATCCCGGCGGTCTACGCCTTCTTCGGCGGCCGGCCGGTCGACGGCTTCATGGGCGCGGTGCCGGAGAGCCAGGTCAAGCAGTTCGTCGACCGCCTGGTGCAGGCGTCCGGCGGGGCGGCGGGCGAAGGCGGCGACGAGATCGCCGAGCTGCTGGAGCACGCCAAGGCCGCGGTGGCGCAGAACGATCTCGATCTTGCCGCGCGCATCTACAGCGAGATCCTGGGCGTCGAGCCGGCCCACGTCGCGGCGCTGGCCGGCATGGCGCGCTACCACGTGCAGGCGGGCGACCTCGAGCAGGCGCGCGAGCTGCTTGCCCAGGTCGAGGCCAAGGACAAGACCAACGCCGAGGTCGTCGCCGTTCAGGCCGCGATCGATCTCGCCGAGAAGGCCAAGGAGGCCGGCCCGATCGGCGAGCTGCAGGCCAAGGCCGCAGCCGATCCCAAGGACTTCCAGGCACGGCTCGACCTCGCCATGGCCTACTGGGCGGGCGACAGGCGCCAGGAGGCGATCGACGAGCTGCTCGCCATGATCAAGGCCGACCGCAAGTGGAACGAGGAGGCGGCGCGCCAGCAGCTCCTGAAGTTCTTCGAGGCGCTGGGCTTCACCGACCCGCTCGCCGTCGACGGCCGCAAGCGGCTCTCGACCATCCTCTTTTCCTGAGTGTCGCGCCGCAGCCCCTTCGAGCCCAGTTTCGAGCAGCTGCCCGAGGCGCTGCCGATCTTCCCGCTGTCGGGCGTGCTGCTGCTGCCCGGCGGGCGGCTGCCGCTCAACGTCTTCGAGCCGCGCTACCTCGCCATGGTGTTCGACGCCCTGGCCGGCCATCGCATGATCGGCATGGTGCAACCCCTGCAGCCCGGCGGCTATGCCGGCGACGGCCTGCCGACCGCCGACGGCGGCCGCCCGCCGGTGCACAAGGTCGGCTGTGCCGGCCGCATCGTGAGCTTCAGCGAGACCGAGGACGGCCGCCTGATGCTGGCGCTCGCCGGCGTCTGCCGCTTCGAGACCAGCCGCGAGCTCGATCCGGCGCAGGGCGGCTACCGCCGCGTCTCGGCGCTGTTCTCGCCCTATCGATCGGATCTCGACCACGCCGACGAGCTCGTCGAGCTCGATCGCGAGCGGCTGATGGCAGCGCTCACCGCTTTCTTCCGCGGCCGCAACCTGTCGACCGACTGGGATGCGGTGAAGAAGGCCGCCGATTCCAATCTGGTGACCTCGCTGTCGATGGTCCTGCCGTTCGGCCCCGCGGAGAAGCAGGCGCTGCTCGAGGCGGCCGACACCACGACGCGGGCCAAGCTCCTGATCGCGCTGCTCGAGATGAGCGCGTTCGAGCCATCGTCGGGGACGCCTCCGCAACGGGCCAACTGACGGGCCAGAGCCGCCCATGGTATGATCGAATCCTCATGACAGAGCAGCCGCAAGACCCCGCCCAGCCGCGTCGCGCCGGAGTGGATCCCAAGCTCCTGGAGATCCTGGTGTGCCCGGTGTCGCATGGCCCGCTGGAATACGATGCCGCAGCCGGCGAGCTGATCAGCCGCAAGGCCGGTCTCGCCTATCCGATCCGCGACGGCATCCCGATCATGCTGGCGAGCGAGGCGCGACAGCTCCGGGATGCGCCGTGAGCGCCGGGCCCCGCTTCCCCAAATCCTCTCCCGACGGGGGTGGCTACGACGTGGAAACGGCGCCATGGCCGACCGAGCTTCGTCTCATGAAGGAGGAAGCGCGGCTCGAGGTCGAGTTCTCCGACGGCAGGACCTTCGCCCTGCCGGCCGAGTATCTGCGCGTCGAGAGCCCCTCGGCCGACGTGCAGGGCCACGGGCCGAGCCAGAAGAAGATCGTCGCCGGCAAGCGTCGCGTGAAGATCACGACCGTGGAGCCGGTCGGCCACTATGCCGTGCGCCTCGTGTTCGACGATGGCCACGACACCGGCATCTTCAGCTGGTCGTACCTGCGCGAGCTCGGCGAGGAGCAGGTCGAGCGCTGGGCCGCCTACGAAGCCAACCTGCAGGCACGCGGCCTCGGCCGCGATCCCTGAGGCCGCCGGGGCATTTGCTGATGGATGCGCTCTCTTTATCTCCTCCCCAGCTTCGCTGGGGAGACCCCCAGCACGCCGGTGCGCACCACGATGCTGAGAAAATGGCGGCGTTGCTTGACAGAGGCTCATGGCCGGGAGCGCGCCACCCCCTATGAGCGCCACGGAGTGGCGCGCTCCCGGCGCACCTCGAGTGCGGCCCATTTTCATAGGAGGTGTCCGCGTCTTCGCGGACGGAGGGGTCATGAGTCACAGTCACGTTGCTCATGACCCCTCCGTCGCCGTAAGACGGCGACACCTCCCCAGCTTCGCTGGGGAGGAGATGATCATGGCCCCGCTCCCATGAAGATCGTCATCGCCGGCGCCGGTATCGGCGGGCTCACGGCCGCAATGTGCCTGAAGCGTGCAGGCTTCGATGTCACCGTCTACGAGGCGGTGGGCGAGCTGCGCCCGCTCGGCGTCGGCATCAACATCCAGGCCGGCGCCGTGCGCATCCTGTCGGGCCTCGGCCTCGAGCCCGAGCTGGCCGCAACGGCAATCGAGACGCGCGAGCTGCGCTACGCCAACCGGCACGGCCAGACGATCTGGGCCGATCCGCGCGGCCGCCATGCCGGCCTGCCATGGCCGCAATTCTCGATCCATCGCGGCGAGCTGCAGATGATCCTGCTGCGCGGCGCCGAGCGTATCCTGGGCCGCGACGCGATCCGCTTCGGCCGGCGCATCGCCGGCTTCGAGCAGAAAGGCGCCAAGGTCCTCGCCCGCTTCGTCGATCGCGACGGCGCTGCGGCCGAGACCGTCGAGGCCGACGTGCTGGTCGGCGCCGACGGCATCCATTCGGCGGTGCGCGCCCGGTTCCATCCCGACGAGGGACCGCCCAAGTGGCAGGGCATCCTGATGTGGCGCGGCATCACCGTGGGCAAGCCGTTCCTCGGCGGCAACACCATGGTGCAGGCCGGCCACCACACCCAGAAGTTCGTCTGCTACCCGATCAGCCGCGCCCATGCCGGGCGCGGCGAGGCGCTGATCAACTGGATCTGCGATCTCCATATGGGCGACGGCGCCCTGCTGCCGCGCGAGGACTGGAACCGTCCCGGCAAGCTCGCCGACTTCCTGCCGCGCTTCGAGGGCTGGAAGTTCGACTGGCTCGACGTGCCGGCAGTGATTCGCGGCGCGCACGCGATCTTCGAGTTCCCCATGGTCGACCGCGATCCCCTGCCCGCCTGGTCGCATGGCCGCGTCACCCTGCTGGGCGACGCCGCCCATCCGATGTACCCGATCGGCTCGAACGGCGCCTCGCAGGCGATCCTCGACGGCGAGGCGATCACCCAGGAGCTCGGCAACGGCAGCGACCCCGAGGCGGCGCTGAAGCGTTACGAGCAGCGCCGCCTGCCGCCGACCGCGCGAATCGTCGACAGCAACCGCCGCAAGGGCATCGACGTGATGCTCGATATCGTCGAGCAGCGCGCGCCGCAGGGCTTCACCTCGCTCGACGCCGTGCTGCCGCCCGACGAGCTCGAGCGGATCGTCGCCGACTACAAGCGCCTCGTCAGCCAGGACCGCGAGACGCTGCTCAGGCTCGCGGCGGGGACGTGAGGACAACCTTCATGTGCCTGCACCGGAATCTCAGGGCGCTCGCATATGGCAAAGAATGCCGTCATCCCGACCGGAGCCGAGCGAAGCGAGGTGTAGTGGAGGGACCTTTCTTGTTGCGGCACCGGCAAGAAAGGTCCCTCGACTACGCCGCCAAAGGCGCTGTAAGCAGCGCCGAATCGGGCCGCTTCGCTCGGTTTTGCGCCATATGACGGGGCACCTCCCCCGACCAGGCGCTGTTTACAGCGCCACAGGGGGAGGGATTGGACGGGAATGACCCTCGGCCGCGCCATCGCCACCGTGGGCGGGTTCACGCTGCTGAGCCGCATCGTCGGCTTCCTGCGCGATGTCGTTCTGTCGGCGATGCTCGGGTCGGGCGCCATGGCCGATGCCTTCATCGTCGCCTTCAAACTGCCGAACTTCTTCCGCCGCCTGTTCGCCGAAGGCGCCTTCTCGGCGGCCTTCGTGCCCTTGTTTGCGCGCGAGCTGCAGGCACACGGCCGCGAGCCGGCCGTGGCCTTCGCCCGCCAGGCCCATGCCGCGCTGCTGCTGGTGCTGCTGCCGTTCACGGCGCTGCTGATCCTGTTCATGCCCGCCGTGGTGGCGGTGCTGGCGCCCGGCATGCGCGAGGAACCCGCCACCTTCGCGCTCGCCGTCGACCTCGGCCGCATCGCTTTCCCCTACCTGCTGTTCATCTCGCTGACTGCGCTTTATGGCGGCGTGCTGAACAGCATCGACCGCTTCGCCCATGTCGCGGCGACGCCGATCCTGCTCAACCTGGCGCTGATCGGCGCGGTGCTGGGGCTCACGCCGTTCCTGCCCAACAGCGGCTATGCCGCGGCGATCGGGGTCGCCGTCGCGGGCCTGCTGCAGTGGCTGTGGCTGCTCATCGCCTGCGCGCGCGAGGGCGTCATCTTCTCCCTGGTGCGGCCGCGCCGGTCCGAGCGCGTGGCTCGGCTGGTCAAGCTCGCCACGCCGGTGGCGATCGGCGGCGGCGTCCAGCAGATCAGCAGCATGCTCGACGTCGTTTGGGCCTCGCTGCTGCCGGTCGGCACCATCTCGGCGCTCTACTACGCCGATCGTCTGGCGCAACTGCCGCTGGGCGTGGTCGGCATCGCCATCGGCACCGCCCTGCTGCCCCTGCTGGCCCGCCAGCTGCGCGCCGGCGAGCGGCAGGCCGCGATGGCCAACCAGAACCGCGCCATCGAGGTCGGGCTGCTGCTCGGGCTGCCGGCGGCGCTGGCGCTGTGGCTGCTCGCCGAGCCGCTCGTCCGCGTGCTTTTCCAGCGCGGCCAGTTCGGGCCCGACGACACCTGGCGCACCGCCGGCGCGCTCGCCGCCTTCGCCGTCGGCCTGCCGGCCTTCGTGCTGGTCAAGGCGCTGACGCCGGGCTTCTTCGCCCGCGAGGACACCAGGACGCCGCTCTACATCGCGACCACCGCGATCGTCGTGAACGTGGTTCTCAACGTCGTCTTCCTATACGGCACGACGCTCGCCCATGTCGGCATCGCGCTCGCCTCCTCCCTGTCGGGCTGGCTGAATGCGCTTCTGCTCGCCGTCGTGCTGCGCCGGCGACGCCACTGGGTGCCCGATCCGAGATTGCTGTCGCGCACGCTCCGCGCGATCGTGACGACCGTCGCCATGGGCGGTGCGCTGTGGCTCGGCATGAAAGTGCTGGCGGCGACCCTGACCCGCGACGATCTCGCCGGTGCCGCCGCCCTGCTCGGCCTTTGCGCGCTCGGGGCTGGCGTCTACGGCATGGTAGGCGCGCTGATCGGCATCGTCAGGGTGTCGGAGCTCAGGTCGCTGATCCGGCGCCCTCGCGCCGCCAGGCCCGAGGTCAAGCCAGCCGACCCAGACGGACCACCGTGACGCCAGCCCGCAGCGGCCGGTTGGACGACGGCATCACCAGCACGCAATTGTCGTAGGGAGTCGTCACCGGCTCGCCGTCGTCGTGCCCGAGCACGGTGCCGGCCTTCTCGATCACTTCCTGGCCGGCGTACGGCCGCACCGACTGAAAATTGCCGCGTTTGGTCGAGATCGCGTGCGTCACCTCGACGACGCGCTGCGCCGCCGGCGCGGGCTGGCGCCAGCCGGACGGCAGATCGGCCGCATCGACCACGCCGGACTCGGCGAGGAAGCGCGCGGTGACGTCCTTGGCAACCACCACCGACGAGGCCCGCCAATGCTGGCCGGTCTCGATCAGCAGGGCGTTCTTCGGGCTCTGCGGATCGCCGAAGCCGCCATAGTCGCGCATGCGCATGCCGGCGGCGTGGCCGGCATCGCGAATGATGTCGACAGGGGTGCCGACCCGGCGCGCCAGGGCAACGCCCTTGTCGAGCGGACCGGCCAGCATCAGCGGCACGCAATCGTCGTGCATCGAATGCAGGTCGAGCAGCATGTCGGCGCGCTCGACGAACGGCTTCACGATCAGCGCGCGCCGCATCTCGGCGGTCATGGCCGGCTGATCGAGCCGGCCCCACACGCGGTTGAAATCCTCGTCGACCATGCGCGACTTGAACGGTGCCCTGGCATCGAAGCCGTGATAGGCGTCGATGTTGTTGAAGGCGAGGATCAGCGTGCCCCGGCGCGGCGCCAGGCCGGCGGCCAGCAACGCATCGACGACCACGGCGCCCGACACCTCGTTGCCGTGGGTGAGCGCCGTCACCATCACCGTCGGCCCGGGCTGGCCGCTCTCCTCGACGTGGATGTAGGGCGCTGCGCCCGCCTCCCAGCGCCGAAGGTCGGGAAAGTCGAATTCGATCGGCGGATTGTCTGACATGGAACGGACCGCGGCGAGCTGGGACAACGGCCGCTACGCTACTATGGCAAAGCGGGGCTGCCTATCGCCGCTCTTTACCTCCTGAGACGAAAGCCGAACATCCAACCGCCGGCTTCAACGTTGCGCAACTTTCTTTGGACGACCGCCCTTACGTCCATTGTCCCGTGCGGCCGCGACCTTTGCTTCGGTCCGCGCACGCCCACCCTCGCTCCCCAGTTCCTTGGCCATCCAACTCTTCGAGCCCAGAACACCCTGCAGCAGGGCAGGCACGTAGACATCGGCATCGAGCCTTGGCCAGTGCAAGCCGAGACCTGCCGGACTGATCTCGATCTGGGACAAGTCCAGGGGCGACGCCCCCACCAAGCCCTCGACAAGGCGTGCCGGAAAGGCCACCTGGACACCCGTATTGAGCATGACGATTACCCGCTCGGAACGGCGATCATAACGCGCGGATGTCGCATAGCCGGTCTGTCGTCGCGCCTGCAGACGCGCTTCAGCACGGGCAAACTCTCGTTCACTCACGGCCATGCATCAATCTCCAAGCTGCGCACAATTGGACAACGACAACAACGAGTGCCCGCGCGATCCGCCTGATGTCGGACAAGCTGAAGCCGAAGCTTTCTCGCAGCTCTGGCGGGCCGCCGGGGCAGTTCAGCAGGAAGACCGCCTCACCGCCCGCGCCTTTCACATGAACGTGCGCGGGCGAATGATCATTCGGATAGATGACGACACGCAGGCCATCGAACCGATGAACTGTCGGCATCTCCTGTCTTTACCATAACCCAACCGCTTGAGTATATAAGCCTTTCGGCGTGCCACATCAAAGTCCGAAATCCGCCAGGTTCTCACACGTCCCGGTACCAGCTCGCCAGGTTCCACGTGTTGTTGTCCCAGCCGGTCAGATCGACGACGAGCTTGTCCTTCACGGCTTGCACGCCGAGCCGGGCCACCACCGGGATCACCACGATGTTGCTGATGACCAGGTCGTTCAGCTTGATGAACATGGCGGCGCGCTTGATCGGGTCGAGCTCGACCTGCGCCGCCTTGTGGGTCTCGTCGTACTCCTTGTTCTGCCAACGCGTGATGTTGCGGCCCTGCCACTTGTTGGCCTTGCTGGCCGCCTCCCACGAGCAGAACTGGCGCATGAAGACTTCGGGATCGGGCTGCAAAGGCCCATTGTTGTACATCTGCAGGTCGGCATAGAAGTGCGGATAGGTGTCGGGATTGGCCACGTCCGACGAGAAGAAGACCGACGCCACCACCGCCTTGACCTCGATGTCGATGCCCGCCTTCTGGCAGGCCTGCTTGACGATCGCCTGGTTCTTCTGCCGCGGCTGGTTGATCGAGGTCTGGTAAACGAACTTCAGCTTCTTGCCGTCCTTCTCGCGGATGCCGTCGGCACCCTTCTTCCAGCCCGCCGCCTCTAGCACCTCGTTGGCCTTGTCGACATTGAACTCGTACTTGGTGTTCTTCGACCGGAAGCGTTCCGGGTTGTTGAAGAAGTTCGGCGTGGCGACGCCGGTGCGCCCGTAGATGTGCTTCTCGACCGAGTCCTTGTCGACCAGCAGGGCCAGGGCCTGGCGCACCGCCGGGTCGCTCAGCGTCGGGTGCGTAGTCTTGAGGCTGGCTCGTTCGCCGTCGACCTCGGTCCACGGATCGCGCGTATTGAGCTGGATGTGCTCGATGCCGCCGCCTTTGGTAAAGTTGACCCGACCCTTGCCGCCCTTCTCGAGGCGCTGAAGGATCTCGTCCTCGACCTGCATGTTCCAGCCGAAATCGAACTCGCCGGTCTGCAGCACCGCGCGCGCCGCCGACACGGCATCGCCGCCGCCCTTCAGCTCGATCGCGTCGAAATAGGGCTTGTTCTCCTGGTGATAGTCCGTGTTGATCACGCCGGTCACCAGGTCGCCGGGCTTGAAGTCCTTGAACTTGTAGGGGCCGGTGCCCACCGGCTTGAGGTTGGTCGGCGCCTCGCGCGACTTCTCGCCGGTGAAGTCGGCGAACAGATGCTTGGGAATGATGCAGCCGGCGGCGGAGACGAAAGTGTCGGCCCAGAAGGGTGTCGGCGCCCGGAACTTCACGATCACCGTATGCTGGTCGATCTTCTCGACCGTGACGTCCTTGTAGGAACCGCTGGTCAGCGTGGCGGTCGCCGGGTTGCGGGAGTACTCCCAGGTGAAGACGACGTCGTCGGCCGTGAAGGGCTTGCCGTCATGCCACTTCACACCCTTCTTCAGCTTCCAGGTCACCGACTTGCCGTCGGCCGCCAGCGTGCCGTCCTCGCGGCCCGGCACGGTCTCCGCCAGGATTGGCCGAAGGTTGCCCTCGGCATCCCAGCCGGCGAGGGGTTCGTAGAACAGGCGCGAGCCGTCCTGGTCCTTGGTGCCGGTCGCGAAGTGCGGGTTGAGCAGGGTCGGTCCTTGCCACCACAGCACCTTCAGGAGGCCGCCGCCGCCCCGCTTGGTCGGCTTGTAGATCGGCCTCGTCTGGGCCATCGCCACGCCCGAAAATGCGAGCAGCTGGTTGGCCAGTGGCGCCGTCAGCCCGACTGCCGCCATCCTGCCAATGAAGCCGCGGCGGGATAGGGTGCCCGCCTTCACCCGGTCGATCAGACCGCGCAGATCATGTTCGTTCATCGGATGCTCCCAGCCCGAGTTGTCGTAGCCGCCCTGAACTCGACTCTGTCACTCGTCACGCTCCGGCTATCTTGCAAGATGCGTGCAAGCCGCCATGGGAACAGGCCCGGCGGCGGCCGTCAACAGCCTGACGGCCCCCGGCTGGCCGCGGGGCTTTCGCATATGGATGCCCGGCGGCTGACCGCGGACTGGAAGATCGTCAGGCCTCGCGGTACCAGCTCGCCAGGTCCCAGGTGTTGGTGTCCCAGCCGCTCAGCTCGGCGGCGAGCTTGTTGCCGACCGCGCTGACGACCGGACGGGCGACCACGGGGATCACCACATGGTCGTTCACGACCATCTCGTTCAGCCTGATCAGCAGGGCCGCGCGCTTCAGCGGATCGAGCTCGACCTGGGCGGCCTGGTAGATGGCGTCGTACTCCTTGTTCACCCAGCGCGTGACGTTGCGGCCCTGCCACTTGTTGGCCTTGGTGGCGACCTCCGTCGACAGGAACTGGCGCAGGAACACCGCCGGGTCCGGCTGCTGCGGGCCGTTGTTGTACATCTGCAGGTCAGTATAGAACTTGGTGTAAGTGTCGGGATTGGCGACGTCCGACGAGAAGTACACCGACGCCGTCACCGACTTGATCTCGATGTCGATGCCGGCCTTCTGGCAGGCCTGCTTGACGATCGCCTGGGTCTTCTGCCGCGGCTGGTTGATCGAGGTCTGGTAGACGAACTTGAGCTTCTTGCCGTCCTTCTCGCGGATGCCGTCGGCGCCCTTCTTCCAGCCGCCCTTCTCCAGCACGTCGTTGGCCTTGTCGATGTTGAACTCGTACTTCGTGTTCTTCGACCGGAACTTCTCCGGATTGTAGATGAAGTTGGGCGTCGCGCGGCCGGTGCGGCCGTAGATGTGCTTCTCCACCGAGTCCTTGTCGACGAGAAGCGCCATCGCCTGGCGCACCGCGGGATCCGACAGAGTCGGGTGCCGGGTCCTGGCGCTCGAGCGCTCGCCGTCGACCTCGGTCCACGGGTCGGTCGAGTTGAGCTGGATATGCTCGATGAAGCCGGCGTCGTTGATGGCGACGCGGCCCTTTCCGCCCTTCTCCAGGCGCAGCAGGATCTCGTCCTCGACCTGCATGTTCCAGGCGAAGTCGAACTCGCCGGTCTGCAGCACCGCGCGCGCCGCCGAGACGGCGTCGCCGCCGCCCTTCATCTCGATGGCGTCGAAATGAGGTTTGTTGTCCTGGTGGTAATCCGTGTTGATCACGCCGGCCACCATGTCGCCCGGCTTGAAGTCCTTGAACTTGTAGGGACCGGTGCCGACCGGCTTGAGGTTGGTCGGCGCCTCGCGCGACTTGTCGCCCGCATAGTCCGCGAACAAGTGCTTGGGAATCAGCATGCCGGTCGGGCCGACGAAGGCATCGGCCCAGAACGGCGTGGGCTCCTTGAACCGCACGGTCACGGTGTGCGTGTCGACCTTCTCGACCGTGATGTCCTTGTAGACACCGCTGGTCACGGCCGCGGTCGCCGGGTTGCGCGAATACTCCCAGTTGAAGACCACGTCGTCGGCCGTGAACGGCTGGCCGTCATGCCATTTCACGCCCTTCTTCAGCTTCCAGGTCACCGACTTGCCGTCGGCGGCGAGCGTGCCGTCCTCGCGGCCGGGGACCGACTCGGCCAGCAGGGGCCTGAGGTTGCCGTCCTGGTCCCAGCCCGCCAGCGGCTCGTAGAACACGCGCGAGCCGTCCTGGTCCTTGCCGCCGGTCGCGAAGTGCGGGTTGAGCAGCGTCGGCGCCTGCCACCACAGCACGCGCAGGAGGCCGCCACCACCGCGCCTGGTCGGCTTGTAGACCGGGCGGGTCTGTGCCATCGCCACGCTCGAGAGCGCCAGCAGTTGGCTGGCCAGCGGCGCCGTGAGCCCGACCGCCGCCATCCTGCGCAGGAATGCCCGGCGGGACACCTTGCCTGCCTTCACCTGGCCGATCAGATGGCGCAAACGACCTTCGTTCATCGGACCCTCCCAGTCCCGTACCACGCTCCGGCTATCCTGCAAGATGCGTGCAAGCGGCAATGGAAACAGGCCGAGGCGGGGCCGTCAACGACGGCCGGCCCGGATGTTCGCCCGGTTGATTCCGTGGCGGACGCAGGGCATCCGAATATGGAGCGTTCTTGATTCTCCTCCCTAACGCTCGTGTTGGGGAGGTGCCCCGTCATACGGGGCGGAGGGGTCATGAGCGACACACGTGGGATTGAATATGCGTCATGGTCACGACCGGGTCGAAACGGACGCTTCGACCGAGGCTGATGACCCCTCCGCCCCATAGGCGTTAAAATACAAAGAAACCTCATCCTTGAGAGCCTGTGACTTTTTCGATAGTCGCTTTTGGCGATTGATGAGGTCGCTGCCGCGAACTTTTCTGTCGTCCTGAGCGCAGCGAAGGACCTCAACGCCGCGTGGTACGAGTGTACTTTGGAACTTCTGGCGATGAGATCCTTCGCTGCGCTCAGGATGACAGGAGAGGGACGACAGAATTCAATAAAG